>Ga0102814_10002658_pt1 | contig 12045 bp, 13 predicted proteins | sample ColrivemetaGS741_FD_79112 | JGI IMG/M metagenome (GOLD analysis project Ga0102814, IMG submission 79112) | Estuarine microbial communities from the Columbia River estuary - Flood tide ETM metaG S.741 | ecosystem: Environmental > Aquatic > Marine > Intertidal zone > Estuary | place: USA... | reverse complement strand
ATGCGACTTAAAACCTGGGTCAACACTTTTCTTGGGGAGACTTGGGAGGAACAGGGGGACAAGGTTGACGAGATGGACCTAATGGATCGTCGGGAGGATTGGGGCGAGGAATTGCCGGAAGAGGTCTTGCTGATGACCGCTGGCATTGACGTTCAGGATGATCGTTTGGAGATTGAGGTTGTTGGCTGGGGCAGAGGTGAGGAAAGTTGGTCTTTGGCGTATAATACGCTTTACGGCGACCCATCAACGTCTGAATTGTGGATAAGGCTCGACAGTATTCTGCAAAAGACTTTTACGCACCCTCTACACGGTGAAATGGTTATCCGATCCTCCTGCATTGACTCTGGCGGTCATTATACGCAGCAGGTTTACAATTATGCGCGGCAAAGGTCTGGCCGCAGAGTTTTCGCGATTAAGGGCGTTGGCGGCGAGGGCAAGCCTATCATTGGGCGCCCAACCAAGAATAACATTGGAAAGATAAACCTTTTCCCTGTGGGGACTGACACTGCCAAAGAATTAGTGTATGCTCGCCTCAAAATGGAAGATGAGGGCGATGGTTATTGCCACTTTCCAGAGGGGCGCAATGCTGAATATTTTCGCATGTTGACTGCGGAAAAGAAGATAACAAAGTATTTTAAGGGTCGCCCAAGACGTGAGTGGGTAAAGACTCGGCAGAGGAATGAAGCCTTGGATTGTAGGGTGTACGCGACCGCCGCACTGGCCGTATTGAACCTCAATATTGAGGCAGTTTACAAACAGGCACAAAATAGGTTATTATCCGATGAAACTTCACGTCCGTCTAGGGGTCCAAGAATGCCTAAACGTAGCGGCTTTGTGCATGGGTACAAATAATGGCTAATCTTTTCGACTCCGCTAATGCACCAGAGGGCGAACCTCTTGAGATTGTTGTCGGTGACTTTCTTCAATGGAAGCGCAGCGATCTAGTATCTGACTATCCTTCCGCTACACATAGTGCTGAATATGTGGCAAGGGTAACTCAGGGCGGAAGCAGCGAGATCAAGATTGTTGGAGTTGGCAGCGCAGATTATTATCTGTTCACTGTTAGTAGCTCGGACTCGGCTAATTTTGACGCTGGTTTCTATCATTGGCAGCTTGAGGTCACTGAGACATCAAGTGGAAACCGCATTGTTGTCCAGCGCGGTGAGTTTAAGGCTGTAGTTGACCTTGACGTTAATGGCACTGATCCTCGGACGCACTCAGAGGTCATGCTGGACAAGATCGAAACTATACTTGAAGGAAAAGCTGACAGTGATGTTTCTAATTATAGCATTGCTGGTCGCTCTTTAACTAAGATGACTTTTGATGAGTTGATGGTCGCCCGCGACAGGTATCGTCAAGAGGTCTTGGCTTATCGTCGTAAGTTGAGAATAGAGAGCGGTAAAGCCAGCGGAACAACTGTAAAGGTTAGATTTAGCTAATGGGCATTTTGGACATCTTCAGTCGGTCTAAAAAGCCGAAAAGTCGCAGAAACTATGCAGCCGCCAGTAAAGGGCGGCTTTTCGCTGATTTCAATGCAAGCAATCGCAGTGCAGATAGCGAGATATATCCAGTATTGCGTGATTTGCGCAACAGATCGCGCGACTTGGAGAGAAATAACGAATACATGCGCCGCTATCTGCAATTGCTGCGCACGAATGTTGTCGGAGAGGGTGGCATTCGGCTTCAGATGAAAGCCCGCAACCCAGATGGCGGGATGGACATCGGCGGCAATAATATTGTTGAGTCTGCTTGGAATGAGTTCTGCCGTTACGGTGGTCCTACCGTTGATGGTCAGATGTCAATGATTGACTTGCTGAACCATGTGGTTACTGGCGTTGCTAGGGATGGCGAAGTGTTCTTGATGAAGGTTCGTGCGAACTATTTGCGTCAGGGGTATGCTTTGCAGCTCATTGAGCCTGACATGATTGACGAGGATCACAATGAGCGCGTTCGCGGCGGCAACCCTATTCGCATGGGAATTGAGATCGACGAGTCTACCCGCCGACCTGTTGCTTATCACGTTTTGACGGCTCACCCTGGCGATTACGATTACACTACACTTGCAAATGGCAAGAAGCGCACTCGCATTCCGGCTGGACGCATGATGCACATCTATCGCCCAGATCGTGCGGATCAGACGCGCGGTGTCCCCTGGTCAGTTTCCGCTATAGCTTCTTTGAAGATGTTGCACGGATATCGTGAGGCCGAACTGGTTGCCGCCCGCGTTGGCGCGGCTAAGATGGGTTTCTTCACGTCTCCGGCGGGCGATGGCTTCACTGCGGACGATTACGAAGATAACGTGACTCCTATCTATGATGCCGAGGCTGGAACATTCCATCAGCTCCCTGCTGGCGTTGACTTTACTGCGTTTGATCCGAGCCATCCTAATTCAGCATTTGCTGACTTTGAGAAGGCTGTCTTGCGCGGGATAGCTGGCGGTTTGGGTGTTAGTTATACATCACTGGCAAACGACTTGGAGGGAACGTCTTATTCCTCTATCCGACAGGGTGCGCTTGAGGAGCGTGATTTCTACCGCACCTTGCACCGTTTTATGATCGACCACTTTATTGATCCTCTTTTCCGCGAGTGGCTTGAGCATGTGATGGGTTTTGGCGTTATTCCGATCTCTGGCACAAACAAGGTGGCCAAGTTCAGCGCAGGCATCTCTTGGCGAGCGCGTGGCTTCCAGTGGGTTGATCCTCTGAAGGAAATCAACGCTGCTGTTGTCGGCCTGCAAAACGGTATCTTGAGTCACACTGATATTGCAGCCAACTATGGCCGAGATGCAGAGGAAACATTCTCTCAGATTAGCCGTGACAAGGAAATGGCCGCTGCCTACAACTTATCAATGGCGTATGAGCCATTTGGCGATAAGCAGCCCGTCCCAGCGGAGGTTGAAGTCAATGACGAATAAACCAACCAGCGGAATGGTATCTGAGGCAAAGAGGGGCTTAGATTGGCGCAGTGAGCATGGTCGCGGTGGCACTGAGGTTGGCATTGCGCGTGCGCGTGACATTTCAAATGGTAAGAACTTGTCTGACGATACAGTCAAGCGAATGTATTCTTTTTTCAGCCGGCATGAGGTTGATAAGAAAGCCGAGGGTTTCCGTCCTGGCGAGGATGGCTATCCATCAAACGGGCGCATAGCCTGGGCGCTCTGGGGCGGCGATGCTGGCTTCAGTTGGTCGCGCAAATTAGCTGATAGAATGGAAAAGGAACGCTCTATGGAAAATGTCGGAAATTCTGATATAATGCCCGAAAATACCGAGGGCGAAGTAATGGTTGATGAAGTTGAAGTGCGAGCCGAGCCTGATGGCTTGAGCGTTGGCGATTATGTGCAGTGGGACAGCTCCGGCGGCTCTGCTTATGGTCAAGTTAAGCGGATTGAGCGTGATGGCCAGATTGATGTGCCTGACTCTGATTTCACCATCAACGGTGATGCAGAAGACCCCGCTGCTTTGATTGAAGTCTACCGCGAAGGCGAAGACGGATACGAGGCTTCCGGTACAATGGTCGGCCATCGGTTTTCCACTTTGACTAAAACAGCGAAGCGTGGCTACAAGGGCGAAGAGCGCCACATTGTAAACATTGAAGAAACCGAAAGTACAATCATCATCACATACGCAAAAGATGATGAAGAGACTACTGAAGAGCGCTTTGAGCGTAACAGTATGGAAACGCGCGCTATGGACGCTGGCGCCGATGTTATTGACGTTGAGGCCCGCCGCGTAAAGATCGCTGTATCCTCTGAGGAGCCAGTCGAGCGTGGATATGGAAATGAAGTTTTAGATCACTCTGAGCGCAGCATTGACCTGTCGTTCTTGAATAGTGGTCGCGCTCCCTTACTGCTGGATCACGATCCTCGCCAGCAAATTGGAGTGGTGGAATCAGTCACATTGGATGGCTCGGCGCGTAGATTGCGTGCGACAGTGCGTTTCGGAAAGAACGGACTTGCCAAAGATGTGTTTGATGATGTTTCTGACGGTATTCGCAGCAACATCTCTGTTGGCTATCAAGTCAACAAATTGGAACAAGATGGCAAGGGTAGCTACCGTGCTGTCGATTGGCTTCCAATGGAAGTTTCTGTTGTATCTATCCCCGCTGACAGGACAGTCGGCGTTGGTCGGAGCGCAGATGACGACCTTCAACACCGTACACCTAACCCAACCCCTCAAAAGGAGGCTACTATGTCCGATATTGACATTGAAGCGGTGAAGGCCGAAGCTGTTCGCGCCGCCGCAAAAGACCATGCCGAAATCTATGCTCTTGGTGGTAAGCACCAGCAGCGTGATATGGCTGAAAAAGCCGTTGCAGAAGGCCGCACATTGGCCGAGTTCCGTGGCGAGCTTTTGAATGTAATCGGCAACAAGCCGCTGGACAACACTGAAATCGGTCTTGCACCGAAAGAAGTTCGCCAGTTCTCTTTGCTGAAAGCGATCCGCGCTCACGCCAACCCAACTGATCGTGCTGCACAGCAAGCTGCCGCTTTTGAACTTGAGGCATCTGCCGCAGCTTCTGAAGCATATGGCCGCGAAGCTCAAGGCATCATGATCCCGAATGAAGTTCTTCGTTCATGGGCTGTTCGTGACATCAACACCACAGATGACGCTGCCGTAATCGCAGACGACTTCCGTGGCGGTTCTTTCATCGACGTTCTGCGCAACCAATCTTCGGTTATGCAGGCTGGCGCTACAATGTTGTCTGGTTTGTCCGGCAACGTGAAAATCCCAAAGAAAACTGCCGCATCCGCAGCAGCATGGATTTCCACTGAAGGTGGCGCTTCCTCTGAGAGTGAGCCAACTTTGGGCCAAGTCACAATGGCACCAAAAACACTCGGCGCATTCACAGACATCACACGTTTGATGATGATGCAGTCCAGCTTGGACATTGAATCCCTCGTGCGTAACGACTTGTCCACTGCAATTGCTCTGGCAATTGACTTGGGTGCGTTGGCAGGAACGGGTTCATCTGGTCAGCCAACAGGTGTGAAAAACACTTCTGGCATCAATGCTCCAACAAGCTTTGCTGGTGTAAACCCAACCTTCGCAGAAGTTGTTGCGATGGAAACTGCTGTTGCAGAAGACAATGCTTTGTCCGGCAACTTGGCATACATCGCCCCAGCAGGCATGTACGGCGCTCTGAAAACAACTGCAAAAGACGCTGGTTCAGGCCAGTTCGTAGTTGGCCCAGACGGCAACATGAATGGTTACAACACCATCGTGTCAAACCAAGTCACAGCAGGCGATCTGTATTTCGGCAACTTTGCTGACTTGCTGATCGGCATGTACGGCGGCTTGGACATTGTTGTTGATCCATACACCAGCAGCACAAGCGGCACTGTACGCATCGTTGCACTGCAAACATGCGACGTGGCTGTACGTCACGCTGTATCGTTTGCCTTTAACAACGACGGCGCATAATATCACTGGTGGGGGCTTTGGTCCCCACCAACCCCACTAGGAGTTTTATATGCCATATCTAGTTTTGAAATCTTGCGTCATTGACAACACCCGCTGCAACGCTGGCGATATTATGAATTTATCTGATGAGAATGCTCGCTCTTTGACTGCTATGGGCCGCGTTGAGTATGTTGATGCTCCGCAACCCGTCAAGGAATCTGAAGACCGTTCCGTTTCCCTGCCAAAGAGCAAAGCCACCAAAACATTCACTCGGAAGTCAAAGAAATGATGATCTCCTTGCTGAAGAAAGCCACCTGGGGCGGAAAGAGTTATAAGAGTGGCACCAGCCATGACGTAGCCCCGCCAGTGGCGAGTAAGCTGATTTCACGCGGTTGTGCCGAAATCTATGTAGAACCAAAGGAAGACAAAGATGGCGCTGCCACTGACGAGTGATCTTGCTGCAATCATGGACGTTGATGATTTCGCCACTGCTGTCACATATGATGGCGGCACCATCAACGCTATCTTTGACAATGAGACGATCCCTGTTGATAATGGCGGATTTATCACTGTTCACCAAGAGCAGCCTCGCCTGACGTGCAGAACCTCTGACTTGCCGTCTATCGGTGAGGGCGAGGTTATGGTAATATTGGGCGTAACATATGTGGTTCGCGCATGGATACATGATGGAACTGGTGTAACCGTAGTGCAATTGGAAAAATCATAATGGCTCACGTTCGTCAGCAAATCAGAAGCCAAATGGCAACGCTGCTGACAAGCGGAGTCGCGTTGGTTTCATCTCGTGTATACAATAGCCGTGTGTACCCGCTGACAGAGGCAAAATTACCTGCTATAACAGTTTATGCGGGCGCCGAGCAGTCCAGCTTGATGACTTTGGGCCGGAAGACGCTTATGAGAACGCTGACAGTCAATGTTGACGTTTACGCGTTGGCTACGGCTAATTTGGATAATGATCTCGACGCAATTTGCGTTCAGGTCGAGGAGGCCATTGCAGCGGACTTTTCGCTGAACGGTCTTGCGAAGACAACAGTGCTTTCGGGTACTGAAATAGATTTCTCTGGCGAGGCCGAACAGCCTGTTGGTGTCGCCAGATTAAACTTCAGTGTTGAGTATTGTACTGACATTGATGATGTAGAAACGGCCAGATAAGGAGAGACACCATGGCTACGCACGCTGGTAGCGAAGGCACCGTAAAGGTCGGTTCCAACGCAATTGCAGAAATCCGTTCATTCTCAATTGAGGAAACTGCGGACACTATTGAAGACACTTCTATGGGCGACTCCGCCCGCACATATAAACCTTCATTAACCAGTTTTTCTGGTTCTATTGACGTGTTCTGGGATGAAAGTGACACGACAGGTCAGGGCGCGCTTACAATTGGAGCAGAAGTAACTCTGAACCTTTACCCAGAGGGTGACACGACAGGCGACACTTACCTTGGTGGCTCTGCCATCGTGACAGGTCGCTCTGTAAGCTCCTCTTTTGATGGGCTTGTAGAAATGTCAATTTCAGTGCAGGGTAATGGTGCATTAACACAAACAACGGTGTAAAACATGACCCTAGCAAAACGTATCGCGGCGAAGCGTGCGGAACAGCAGCGTGGTTTCTCTGACGTTGAAGAGTGGGGCGAGGCGGAAAATCCGCTTCGCCTTTACTTCACGCAAGTCTCCGCAAGAGACATTGAGAAGGTACAGCGCAAATATCCTAACTTTCTGGCTGAACCCAGCATGAGTGCAATGGTCGAGATGATTATTGTTAAGTGCGAGGATGAGGCTGGCGAAAAAGCATTCACATTGGAAGACAAGGCGATCCTTCTTGGCGAGCCTGTCAACGTGATTGCGAAGGTCTTTGGTTCTATCTTTGATACTGATAGCACAGAGGATCATCTAAAAAACTAAAGGGCGATCCATTCAGGTTCAACCTCCTTGGGTTGGCGCTTAGATTAGGCAAGACCATCTCAGAGATTGAGGAAATCAGCCTTTCGGAGTATAATGAATGGATCGCATACTTTGCGCTGATCGAGGAGCGGGATAAAAATGAGTGAAAAGATCAACATTATTATCGCCGCCCAGACCAATGCGGCAGTTAAGGGCTTAGACCAAGTATCCAAGTCCACTCAGCGTGTTGGTCAATCAGTGCAAAACGCTCAGTCCAAAATGGGCAGCTTCAACAGGAGTGTTACTGTTGGCAATACCAATATGCGCAAATTTGCCATGGGCGGGATGCAGCAGGCAGGTTATCAGGTAGGTGACTTTGCAGTTCAAGTCGCCAACGGCACTTCCAAGATGCAGGCGTTTGGGCAACAGGCTCCACAATTGCTGCAAATATTTGGCCCGATTGGTGCGGTTGTCGGTGCTGCTGTAGCTATCTTTGCGGCGTTTGCAGTTGTGGCGGAGAAGACTTCAAAGGCTTCAGGGAATGCAAAGACAGCAGTAGAAGACTTGAACAAAGCATTTGACACTTTGAAGCAAGTTGACTTTGAGGCTCTTGGAGAGAGTATGTCAAAGCCAGCGCAGATGGTTTTGGCCGAATACTCTAGCGTTCTTAATATGATAGAGAGAGTTGCTGAAGAGCAGCGTGGCGCGGCTATTATTAACGTAATTGATAAGTTTGCCCCGCAGGCAGACCTTGACAGGGCTATAGGTCAAGTCAACGCGTTGCAAAATGAATTGGATGCTCTTCCAGAGGGAGTTGACCCTACTGAACCCATGTCATTTGAGTATGAAGAAGCTGTAGCCAATCTGAGAGATTTGCAAGATTTACGAAACATCATGAATGGTCTGGACGCCAAAAGCCGTGAAGAAGCCGCTAAGAAACTTAAAATTGTTACTGACACCTTAACTGCAAACGAATTATTGACGCCTGAGTTAGAGAAGCAGTTGGTGGATTACGCGCAGCAATTTGGATTAGTTACTAACATATTGAATCAAGCCAAAGCTGTTGATAAGGCCCACAAATCCTCTCTCGACACAATAAATGACACAGCTAATAAATATACTGATATATTGGGATCAGAAAAAGGGCTTCAGAAATCTGTTATAGCTACTAATGCGCTGTATGAGGCTAGACTTGGCACAATAGATGACACAGCTAACAAGTATATTGACATATTGGGATCTGAAAGCGGTCTTCAGGCTGCCGTTGACGCTGCCAACGCTTTGTTCAAGTCCCGCCTCGGTACGATAGACGATACTGCCAACAATTATGTTGACGTTCTTGGTTCAACTAAGGGTTTAGCTGCAGCTCAGTACGCTCTTAATGAAGTGTTTGACGCTGGAGGGGACGCTGTATCCAAAACAGCAGTCAGTATTGACAGTGAGCTTTCACCAGCTATGAAGCGGCTTAATGGGATAATGGAATCTGTCGGTCAATCATTCGAGGATGCCATGATGAGTGCTGTTGATGGTACAAAGTCAACAAAAGACGCATTCCGCTCCATGTCCTCTGAGATAATCAAAGAGCTTTATCGCGTATTCGTGGTCAAGCAGATCACTGGGTTTATCACCAGCGCCGTCGGCGGCTACTTCAATGCTAATCAGGTTTCAGGACCGTCGATGCCTTTGGGAACAGGAAACGTCCGTCCGCAGGCCCGCACCTTTGCTGGCGGCGGCTACACAGGCAACGGGCCACGCGCAGGCGGCTTGGACGGCAAAGGTGGCTTTATGGCCATGTTGCATCCAAGAGAGACCGTCACGGATCACACTAAGCGTCAAAGTGCAGGTCAGGTGATTGTAAATCAAACGATCAACGTGACCACTGGTATCCAGCAGACTGTTCGTGCTGAAATTGTGGGTCTAATGCCCCAGATACAAGAAGCGAGCAAGGCAGCGGTGTTAGATGCCAAGCGCCGTGGTGGTTCATTCGCGGGAGCATTTTAATGGCTATTAGTTATCCGAGAGACTTGCCAACGGTTACTGGAATTTCAAGTATTACACTTCGTGCTGTCAACCAAACAGCTATGACGAGTTCTCCATTCACCTACAAGCAGCAAATTCACAATCACTCAGGTCAGCGTTGGGAAGCTGAAGTGCAGCTTCCAGTGATGAAATACGAAAAAGCAGAGGAATGGACTGCTTGGTTGCTGAGCCTTAACGGGCGCGCTGGCACATTTTTAATGGGTGATCCCAACAGGGCAACTCCAAGAGGGTCAGCATCTAGCGCGCCAGGTTCTCCGGCCATTAACGGAGCAAGCCAAACAGGTTCCTCAATTGCTATTGACGGGCTACCTGCAAGCGCGACAGGTTACTTGAAAGCTGGTGATTATGTTCAGTTTGGATCAGCATCGACAGCCACCCTTCACAAGGTTCTTACTCAAATAGACACAAATGCGTCGGGTCAAGCAACGCTCGATATTTGGCCGAATGTTGTAAGTGCTTCGGCGGATGGGTCAACGGTTGTTGTTACCAATGCGAGAGGTCGCTGGCGTTTAAATTCAGGACAACAGGATTGGTCTATAGATAATTCATCCCTTTATGGGATTACTTTTGCAGCGGTTCAGGTAATCCCATGAGCCGTGATTTATCCAAAATACAAAATGTCATTGAGCTTGATGAGATATTTCCATTCTTCGCGGTTGATCTGGAGTTTGGCACTGAGGTTCTCGACTTTGGTGGGACAATAATACCTTCAACAAACTTATACTTCTGGACGGGTCTTGGGGAGATAACCCACGGCGGCAATGTTTATACTGGTGCTGGGCAATTCCTAACAGTCTCTAATGTCACTGAAACAGCCGATTTAAGAGCCGCTGGTGCAACAATAAGTTTGTCTGGGTTGCCGAGCGAGATTGTAGCTTTGGCGCTTCAGCAGCCCTATCAGGGGCGTATATGCCGTATCAAATTTGGGATGCTAAACGCAAACAAAAACAAGACCATCACGGAAGATGGCATTGGCATCACTTTAGAAGACACCAGTGACGTTGATAACACTGCGGGTGATCCAGAGGTCATGATTGATCTTTTTGTTGGATACATGGATGAAATGAATATCCAAGAAAACCCTGAGTCATCAACAATATCCCTTTCTGTTGAGAACAAGCTAATTGACCTTCAGCGGGCCAAGACCACACGCTACACCTCTGAGTTCCAGAAGAAGAAATATCGTGACGCATTTCCATCGAGGTCAAATGAAGACAAAGCGTTTGACTTTATTAATGACTTGCAGGGCAAACCTCTGAATTGGGGGAAAACCTAATGTTCCAAGGTTGGGATATTCGCCTTGCAAACTGGATAGATTCAGTGCGTGATGAACCTTTCCGCTGGGGGCCGCATGACTGCATAACCTTTGCGAACAACGCAGCTATAAAGATGCGAGGTCTTGGATTTGCTGATGAGTTCATTGAGGGGTACTCAACAAAAAAAGGCGCAATGGTCAAATACAGACGCTTTCTGGAAAAAAGTGGCTACAGTGACTTGACTGACGGATTGGACGACAGGCTAACGAGATTAAGCACAAATTACGCTCCTAGAGGTTCGATAGTCGCGCTTCCGCAGGAAGGTGTTTTGCCTTTCGCCTTTGGGGTTCAGATTGGAAAGTATTGTGCTTTCGTTGGGGACAATGGTTTGGTACTATCGTATCCAGAGCCAAACTTTTTATACTGGGGTCTAAAATGAGCTTGAGAGGTCTTTACAGAAGCACATCATTCTTGAGCCAAGGCCCAATGGGGCCGCAGTCCTATATGAAGGACATACCTCAAGACCCTGTTACTCTTGTTGTCGCCGCAGTGTCCACCGCGTCCAGTGTTGCGGTCGCTGCTGCTGCTGGTAGTGTTTTTGCTTTCGGTGTATGGACTGGCGCTCAAGCAGTATTTGCTTCTTTTGCTTTCAACGCAGCCCTCGGATATGCTTTAAACTCTCTTGCGCCGAAACCTAGCCTCGGTAATGCTTCGGGTGGATATGGTGTAAATGTAAACGCTTTGTCGTCAAACGCTCCGACTCAAGTGGTATATGGTCGAACTAAAGTCGGCGGCGTTGTTTTTATGCAAAATGTGACGGGGACTCTACTTTCTCAGATGGTAGCCTTTGCCGACCATGAGATCGACGCCTTTGAAGAGGTTTATTTTAATGACGAAAGGGTATCTTCAAAGAGTGTTTTGCTTGGTTCTTTCAGAGTTGCTGAGGTAACAAATGAGGAGGGTTTATCTCGCTTTCCTGGGGCTATCTACTACAATGAAAGGTTTGGCACTTTAGACCAAGAATATGTCGACCTATCTTTGTTATCCTTAACTAAGTCGGATTGGGATAATGACCATGTTGCTGCTGGTGTGGCGTACTTGGCTCCTAGATATTATTATGACAGAGACTATTTTCCTAACGGAGTTCCAGTGATTTCATCACTAATCAGGGGCAAGAAGGTATATGATCCAAGGACGGGTGAAACTGCATTTACAGACAGCAGTGACGTTGAGATAGGAAGAAACCCAGCCTTAATCCTCAGAGATTATTTAATCTATTCCGGGGTTGCAGAAGCATCGGAAATTGACGACGATGCCTTTAATGTGGCGGCAAACATTTGCGATGAGGATGTTGCGCTGGACGCTGGCGGCACTGAGAAGCGTTATCGCTGTGATGGAGCTTTTACCACTGAGGAAAACCCGCAAGACATCATCAAATCCATTATTTCCACT
>Ga0102814_10002655_pt1 | contig 12049 bp, 9 predicted proteins | sample ColrivemetaGS741_FD_79112 | JGI IMG/M metagenome (GOLD analysis project Ga0102814, IMG submission 79112) | Estuarine microbial communities from the Columbia River estuary - Flood tide ETM metaG S.741 | ecosystem: Environmental > Aquatic > Marine > Intertidal zone > Estuary | place: USA: Columbia... | reverse complement strand
TTAGCATTTGCTGGTTTAACACTTCCTCCATACAATATAGAAACTGCGTCTGCTACTTCTTTGTTGTATTGCTTTTCAATAATACTTCTAATAAATGCGTGCATTTCCTGAGCTTGCTCTGCACTTGCAGTTTCACCTGTACCTATAGCCCAAACAGGCTCGTATGCTAAAACTATACTTTTCCAAGCATCTGCCTCTAAATGGAATAAAGCATTCTTTAATTGGCTTTCTACAACTGCAAAATGAGTATCAGATTTTCTATCTTCTAATAATTCACCAAAACAAAAAATAGTTTCTAAATTATTTTCGAGAACTGCATCCACTTTTTCAGCCAAAGAAGCATCCGTTTCGTTAAAATAGGTTCTTCTTTCTGAATGTCCTAGAATAACTGTTTTTATTCCGATTGCTTTTAACATCTGAGCAGAAATCTCTCCTGTATAGGCTCCATTTTTGGCCTGATGCATGTTTTGAGCAACTACCTCTACTTTAGAATCTTTAGCTGCTTTTATTGAAGAAGATAAGTTGACAAAAGTAGGAGCAACAATAACACGAGTATTTTCTAAAGGTTCATTTTTGAGTGCCTTTTTTAAATCTTTGATAAGTGCTTTACTCTCATTCTTATCATTATTCATTTTCCAGTTTCCTGCGACTATTTTTGTTCTCATAATTCTAATTTTACTACCTAAAGTATGAATATTTTTATCTAATTAATTTTCTGTAAATTTAAGAAATGGAATGACAAATCCATTGAGAAAAAGAAATAGTTACTAAAACGATTTATATTTAAAGTTTCAGAGCTTCTCTAATTTTTTTATCAGAAGCATCTATGGCATTAAAAAGGATAATTTCTCCTTTTTCATTTAAAACTAAATACCTTGGAATCCAACTCAAATCCATGAACGTGACCAAATCTCCGTTCTTCATTCCTTTTGGAATATTAAAGTGCTCTCCTTCCAAAAGATGCCGTTGTACACCTCTTTTCCACGAACCTACTTTTTCGTCAACAGACAAAAATAAATAAACCACTTCAGGAAATTCTTTTTGTAACTCTTTTACTTTTGGAATCCCTTCAATACAATCTCTACACCATGAAGCCCAAACATCAATTAGAACCTTTTTACCCCGGTAGTTGTTTAGCACCTCTTGAAAAGTAGAAGAAACATCTTCTAAACTGTAAACTATTTCCTTGCGTGCTTTTTCAGAAAAATTGGATGGAATCTCTTGTTGACAACTCAGAAAAATTAGAAGCACTATTATTGACACTTTTTTTAACATCTATATTTTTTTTGGAATTTCGATAGATCAAATACTTTGAACTTGAAACTTTATTTAAAAAGCAAAATTAACTACTTTTGCTTAACTTTTAGAAAAAAAATGACAACACAAGAACTTATTGACCAAATTCGAAAGAAAAAATCATTTTTATGTATCGGGTTAGATGTAGATATACAAAAAATTCCACCGCACCTTTTAAAGACAGCAGATCCCATTTTTGAATTTAATAAAGCAATTATTGAAGCAACACACCATTTATGCGTTGCCTATAAACCAAATACTGCTTTTTACGAAGCATACGGTTTAAAAGGTTGGAAATCTTTAGAAAAAACGATTCATTATCTAAATCAAAAATACCCTGAAATATATACGATTGCCGATGCAAAACGTGGAGATATTGGAAACACCTCTAGCATGTATGCCAAGGCTTTTTTTGAAGATCTCGCTTTTGACTCAATTACAGTTGCACCATATATGGGGAAAGATTCTGTAGAACCTTTTCTCGCTTTTAAAGACAAACATACAATTCTATTAGCCCTAACTTCTAATGAAGGTGCTTTTGATTTTCAAACAAAAAAAGTAGCCCATACAGAATTCTACAAACACGTTTTAGAAACTTCAAAATCTTGGAAAAATTCAGAAAACTTAATGTATGTTGTTGGAGCCACAAAAGCAGCATATTTTAAAGAAATTAGAAAAATTGTACCCACTTCTTTTTTATTAGTTCCAGGTGTTGGTGCACAAGGCGGAAATTTACAAGAGGTTTGTAAATATGGATTATCAGAAAATATAGGGTTATTAATTAACTCTTCCAGAGGAATTATTTACGCTTCCAAAGAGGAAGACTTTGCAAAAAAAGCAGCTTTAAAAGCAACGCAATTACAACAAGAAATGGAAATAATTTTAAATAGATCGTTATAACTTAAGAATAAAATACAACCATTTCAAAAAAATTAAATACTCACGGATTTTAGTAGAATATCGTATTGTAAGATAAAAAAAGCTAAAAAGGTTTTAAAAATTACAGTAAAAAACTGTCTGTTTTCTTATCATAGCCATAAGGACAATGCTTACAACCGCTTTTACAACAATGGCCTCTTTTTAGATGATACTTTTCAGTAAACACTTTATAACCTTGCTCGTTTACATAGTAATCACCTTCTTCTAAGGGCATCCTTTTGTTATACATTTTTTGTCTGAAGAGTTTAAATAAAAAAGCTATTTGAATCTTTTATTGGTCTTACTTTCCGTTAGACTCAGGGGGAAATTGAGTCATAATTTCCGCTACAAATTCTTTAATTCTAATTTCTTTCTTTTCACGGTTTTGTGTTTTGAGAGCTCCTGAACCGATCCCCTGCCAAATCAATTCTTTTTTTGTTGTGTCTATAAAATCAATAAATAAAGTTCCCTCTGAGAATTGAGATACTTGTATATTAGAATTCAACCCATTCATCATCCAAGGATTCCACCTCCAACCAAAACCTTGATTATTTTGATTTTGATTTATATTTACTTTCTCTCTCGATTTAGCAAAAATACCTACCAACATATCTGGAGCATTAGATTTTGTAAATCCTTTCTCTAGTAATGCTACCTCAATAGCTCTTAAAATTCTTTTTTTATCTAAATCCGATATTTTAGCTCTGTCAATTTCTGGCTTATAAAAAGCGAAGGTCTTGTAGGACTTAAAATTTACTTTTGAATCGTAATCTGAAGTAACTTTTACTGAATTGCAAGAAAACAATACTATTGCACTTAAAAATAAAATAATACATTTTTTCATTGTGATCGGTTTTAAATTATTGAATTTATTAAAGCATCATCAACCAAATTAGGCAGCGTTACTTGTAATTTTTTTTCCGCTTTCATTGCTCTTTTGATTGCAAAAACTGCTTCTTTATTTCTAGCCCAACTTCTTCTTGATATTCCATTATTAACATCCCAAAAAAGCATGGATTTCAAACGCTTTGAAGCTTTCTTAGTACCATCAAGAAGCATGCCAAAGCCACCATTAATAACTTCCCCCCAACCGACTCCTCCTCCATTATGAATCGAAACCCAAGTTGCGCCCCTAAAACTATCTCCAATAACGTTTTGGATGGCCATGTCTGCTGTATATTTAGAACCATCATAGATGTTGGATGTTTCTCTGTAAGGCGAATCTGTCCCAGAAACATCATGATGATCTCTACCTAGAATGATGCTACCAATGGTTCCTTTTTTTATTGCCTTGTTAAATGCTTCTGCTATTTTAATTCTTCCTTCAGCATCTGCATATAAAATTCTTGCTTGAGACCCAACCACCAAATTATTTTCTTGCGCACCTTTAATCCATTGAATATTATCCGCCATTTGTTGCCGAATTTCATTGGGAGAATCTTGCATCATTTTTTCTAAAACTTCACAAGCTATGGCATCTGTTTTTGCTAAATCTTCAGGATTTCCAGAAGAACAAACCCATCTAAAAGGTCCGAAACCATAATCGAAACACATAGGTCCCATGATATCTTGAACGTAACTTGAATATTTAAAATCGATATTGTTTGTTGCCATAACATCAGCTCCTGCTCTACTTGCCTCTAATAAAAAAGCATTTCCATAATCAAAAAAGTAAGTGCCTTTTGCCGTATGTCTGTTAATCGCTTTCGCATGCTTTTTTAAGGTTTCTTGAACTTTCTTTTTAAATTGAATTGGATTTTCAGTCATCATCTTATTGGCTCGATCAAAAGAAAGGCCAGCAGGATAATACCCCCCTGCCCAAGGGTTGTGAAGAGATGTCTGATCGGATCCTAAATCTACATAAATATCTTCTTGATCAAATTTCTCCCAAACATCTACAATATTCCCTAAATAGGCCAACGAAACAACTTCTTTTTTTTCTTTTGCTAATCGCACTCTGGTTACCAACATCTCTAGGTCAGTAATTTTCTCATCAATCCAACCTTGAGCTAACCTAATTTGAGTAATTTTTGGATTTACTTCTGCACAAACTGTAATACAACCTGCAATATTTCCAGCTTTGGGCTGTGCTCCAGACATCCCACCCAAACCAGAAGTAACAAACAAACTTCCTTTTGGTTCTTTTTTTATTTTTCTAAATCCATTTAAAACCGTAATTGTAGTTCCGTGCACAATTCCCTGCGGACCAATATACATATAACTTCCTGCAGTCATTTGCCCATATTGAGAAACTCCCAAAGCATTCATTTTCTCCCAATCATCTGGTTTAGAGTAATTCGGGATAACCATTCCATTGGTGACAACTACTCTCGGGGCATTTTTATGAGATGGAAACAACCCCATTGGATGACCAGAATACATTGTTAAAGTCTGGGTCTGAGTCATTTCAGATAAATACTTCATCGTAAGTAAATATTGTGCCCAATTTTGAAAAACAGCACAATTCCCACCGTAAGTAATTAATTCGTGTGGGTGTTGAGCAACTGCAACATCTAAATTGTTTTGAATCATCAACATGATGGATTTTGCTTGCACTGACTTCCCTGGATATTCAGAAATTGCTCTGGCTTTCATTTCATAATCTGGACGGAAACGGTACATATATATACGACCGTATTTTTCAAGCTCATCAGCAAATTCTGGGAGTAATATTTTGTGGTGTTTTACATCGAAATATCGCAAGGCATTTCTCAATGCTAATTTTTTTTCATCTGCTGATAAAATAGATTTGCGTTTTGGTGCATGATTTATTGACAGTTCATATTTCTTTACACTTGGTAAAACATCTGGAATTCCTTGCTGAATTTGGGCTTTAAATGTCATCTAATTTTCATTTCAAATCTGAAACAAATATATTTATTTTTTACCTGACTTAATTAACTATTCAAAAAAATAGCTATTATTTTAGGAATTTCGTAAATTGCTAACATAATTCAATATCTAAATTACGAATGAATCAAATTACACCGTACAAACCTAAACATAAAGTAAGAATTGTAACGGCCGCCTCTCTTTTTGACGGTCATGACGCTGCCATCAATATTATGCGTAGAATCATTCAGTCTACCGGTGTAGAAGTCATTCATTTAGGTCATGACAGAAGTGTAGAAGACGTTGTGAATTGTGCAATCCAAGAGGATGTAAATGCGATTGCAATGACGTCATATCAGGGTGGACATAATGAGTATTTTAAATACATGTATGACTTATTAAAAGAAAAAGGTGCTAGTCATATTAAAATTTTTGGCGGCGGTGGCGGTGTCATTCTTCCAAAAGAGATCAAAGAATTAATGAAGTATGGAATTACACGAATATACTCTCCAGATGATGGACGTGAATTAGGCTTGCAAGGAATGATTAATGATTTGGTACAAAAAGCAGATTTTGCTATTGGTGACGTCTTAAATAAAGAAGTCAAAGGGTTGAAAAAAAAAGAAATTGGCAGCATTGCTAGAATTATTTCGGCAGCTGAAAATTTCCCTAAAATCGCTAAAAAAACATTGTCTGAAATACATGAAAAAAATAAAACAAGCACCACTCCTGTTCTGGGAATTACCGGAACTGGTGGTTCTGGGAAATCTAGTTTGGTTGATGAATTAGTTCGCAGATTTTTGATTGACTTTCCAAAAAAAACAATCGGACTTATTTCTGTAGATCCCTCTAAGCGCAAAACCGGTGGCGCCCTATTAGGAGACCGCATTAGAATGAATGCCATAAACAACAACCGGGTGTATATGCGTTCTTTGGCAACTCGTCAATCTAATTTAGCTTTGTCTAAATATGTGAATGAGGCTATTGAAGTTTTAAAAGCTGCAGAATTTGATTTAATTATTTTAGAAACTTCTGGTATTGGACAATCGGACACTGAAATCATTGAACATTCCGATACCTCATTGTATGTGATGACTCCAGAATTTGGAGCAGCAACTCAATTAGAAAAAATAGACATGTTAGATTTTGCAGACCTCGTTGCCATTAATAAGTTTGACAAACGCGGTGCTTTGGATGCTGTTCGCGATGTGAAAAAACAGTATATGCGTAACAATAATTTGTGGCATATAGATATGGATGACCTGCCTGTTTTTGGAACCATTGCCTCACAGTTTAATGATCCAGGAATGAATTTCCTTTACAAAGCAGTTATGGATAAGTTGGTTGAAAAAACTGGAGTTGATTTAAAATCGAACATGAAAATTACTCAGGAAATATCTGAGAAAGTTTTTGTAATTCCTCCCGCTAGAGTTCGTTACTTATCGGAAATTGCTGAAAACAACAGAGCTTATGATAAAAAAGCAACTGATCAAGTAGCAGTAGCTCAAAAATTATTTGGAATTTATCAAACCCTGGCCTCACTAATTGAGGGGACAAACGAAATCTCTTTTTTAACAAAAACGGGATTGAATGAAGAGGAAATTCTAAAACAAGTTGAAAAGGATGAACACAATTTTAGTCAACTTTTAATTGCACAATTCGACAAGGTAAAACTAAATCTGGACCCACATAATTGGGAAGTAATTTTAAACTGGGCTGCAAAAGTTCAGAAATACAAAGACCCAATCTATACCTTTAAAGTAAGGGGCAAAGAAATTAATATTGAAACCCATACCCAATCACTTTCACATACTCAAATTCCGAAGGTCTCTTTGCCAAAATACAAAGCTTGGGGAGATTTATTACGTTGGAATTTACAAGAAAATGTTCCGGGAGAATTCCCTTTTACTGCGGGTTTGTATCCTTTTAAAAGAACTGCAGAAGATCCGACTAGAATGTTTGCTGGTGAAGGAGGACCAGAACGCACCAACAGACGTTTTCACTATGTAAGTTTGGGAATGAGTGCCAAACGTTTATCTACTGCTTTTGATTCTGTTACTTTATACGGTAACGATCCTGAATACAGACCTGATATTTATGGTAAAATAGGAAATGCAGGAGTTTCTATTTGTTGCTTAGATGATGCTAAGAAACTATATTCTGGGTTTGATTTAAGTCATCCTATGACCTCTGTATCGATGACTATTAATGGTCCTGCCCCTATGTTACTTGGCTTTTTTATGAATGCTGCCATAGATCAGAATTGCGAGAAATACATCAAAGAACACAAGCTAGAAAAAACAGTTGAAACAATATTTAAAAAAGTGTATGACAGGGCTGGAATAGACAGACCCACATATCAAGGAGACTTACCCGAAGGTAATAACGGTTTAGGATTGATGCTTTTAGGACTGACTGGAGACCTCATTTTACCAAAAGAAACCTATCAAAAAATTAAAACAGAAACTTTATCACAAGTTCGTGGAACTGTTCAGGCAGATATTTTAAAAGAAGATCAAGCACAAAATACGTGTATATTTTCTACCGAATTTGCCTTGCGTTTAATGGGCGATGTGCAAGAATATTTTATTCAAAAACAGGTTCGTAATTTTTATTCAGTTTCTATTTCTGGATATCATATTGCAGAAGCTGGTGCAAATCCTATTACTCAACTTGCTTTGACATTGTCTAATGGTTTTACTTATATAGAGTATTATTTAAGCCGTGGGATGGACATTAATAAATTCGGACCCAACTTATCGTTCTTCTTCTCCAATGGAATTGACCCAGAATATTCTGTTATTGGACGTGTAGCAAGAAAGATATGGGCCAAAGCCATGAAATTTAAGTATGGAGCAAATGAAAGAGCGCAAATGCTAAAATACCATATTCAAACTTCTGGACGCTCCTTGCATGCTCAGGAAATTGATTTTAATGACATTAGAACAACCCTACAGGCCTTGTACGCTATCAATGACAACTGTAATTCCCTTCACACCAATGCCTATGATGAAGCCATAACAACCCCTACAGAGGATTCTGTAAGAAGAGCGATGGCCATACAATTGATTATTAATAAAGAATTAGGATTTACAAAAAATGAAAACCCAATACAAGGGGCATTTATTATTGAAGAATTAACTGATTTGGTAGAAGAAGCTGTCTTACTTGAATTTGATAGAATTACAGAGCGGGGAGGAGTTTTAGGCGCCATGGAAACCATGTATCAACGTTCTAAAATACAAGAGGAAAGTTTGCACTATGAAACCTTAAAACACAATGGAGAATTCCCTATAATCGGGGTAAACACCTTTTTAAGTTCCAAAGGCTCACCTACAATCCTACCTACAGAAGTAATTCGAGCTACCGAAAAAGAAAAGCAGTTCCAAATTCAGACAAAAGAGAAGCTGAATAACCGAAACGCTACTGAAGTAAAAAGTCAAATTACATTACTACAAAAATCGGCCATTGAAAATGATAATTTATTTGAAAAGATCATGGAAGCAACCAAAGTATGTTCTTTGGGTCAAATTACAACAGCGCTGTTTGAAGTAGGAGGACAATACAGAAGAAACATGTAATTCTGATTTCAAAATACCATTAAAGTATCTCACCGTTTCAAAGTAGCCATGATTTAAAAATTAAATTAAATTGCATCTTTTCTATACATTCTAAGTCTATTTAGTGAATTTAAAAATAACTAAAAATGATCTTTAGAAATGAATGTACTTGCAACTGCGAAAAATGTATCGAAGGAAACTGTTCATGTTGCTCTTGTGAATACTGTTATTGTTCTGGCTGCAATTGTAAAAGTCATGAATCATGACAACAAAAAAAATTTGGAAACAATATTCTGAGGATTTAAAACAATTCATCATGAGTAAGGTACATGAAAAAACACTTGCTGACGATATATTACAGGATACCTTCATAAAGATTCACACAAAACTCCACACACTTAAAAATGAGAATAAACTTAAGTCTTGGATTTTTACCATCGCAAGAAATTCTATCATAGATTATTTCAAGACCCTTAAAATAACCCATGAAATGGGGGAGATAATATCAGAAATAGATACCATAGAAAACGAGCATACAGAAAAAGATTGTTTAAGAAGTATCCTAAAAAAATTACCTAAAAAATATAGAACTCCATTATTTTTATCTGATATCAAAGGGGTAAAACAAGAAGAAATTGCAAGACGACTAAATCAACCTTTATCGACGACTAAATCACAAATTCAACGCGCAAGAAAACGCATTGCACAAGGCTTCATAGATTGCTGTGGCTTTGTAATGAATACGAATGGAAAGTTGGTTGGCGAAATTCAAGAAAAAGAAGATTGTAAAGTTTGCAACTAATTAATTGATTACTTTTATACTTTAAATTTTACACGTGAAAAATAAGGCATTAATTAGTAAAGAATTAGAAAATTTTTACAACAAAGCTTCAGAAGAAACCAGACTTGAAAAAGGGATGGGTATTTTTGAATTTGAACGTATCAAAGAATTGATAACACAACATATTTCCAAACCAAACTCAACAATTATAGATGTGGGTGGTGGAACTGGGAAATATGCTGAATGGTTGTCTAAAAAGAACCATGCTGTTCATTTAATAGAACCTGTTCTAAAGCACATTCAACTTGCTCAAAAAAGAGCCAAAAAATTAAAAAATCCATTTTCTATAGCTATTGGTGAAGCAAAAAAACTTCCTTTTGAAAATAATTTTGCTGACTTGGTCATTCTACACGGACCACTGTATCATTTACAAAATAAAGAAGATAGAATTACAGCCATCATTGAAGCGAAACGAGTCGTAAAAAAAGGAGGAATTATTTTGGGATTCGCAATTAACGCAACAGCATCTACTCTTGTTGGCTTGATGAATGGAATGATTCATGCAAATTCATTTTTTGACATGTGCAAACAAGAATTGACTACAGGAATTCATAATGCTCCAAAAGATTTTCCTTTTTTATTAGCGGATGCATTTTATCACAAACCACAAGAATTAAAAACAGAATTTCTCGAGCAAGACTTGAGGCTCATCAATCTTTTTGCTGTAGAAGGAATGATTTGGTTAGATCAGGAGTATTTTGCAAACATGATGGATCAGAAAAAATCTAAAACGTTAAAAAAACTTCAGGAAATTACTCAAAATGATGAATACTTATTAGCTTTCAGTCCTCACATGATGATCGCTGTAAAAAAATAGTGTTATTGAATGAGTTGACCTTTGACTTCCTTAAGAACTACTACCTCCTTTTTTTTGAAGCCCTACTAACTTTCTTTTTACGTCTGTTAAAAGGAACAGCATCGTCAAAAGTATTCTTAACTTCCTTGGCTTTTTTGTTCTTTTTCCAAGAATTATTTTCTGGGAGTAATTTTTTTAACAAATCTGGTCTTCCAACTTTGTTCAAGGTGTTTCGAATCCAATCTTTATTTTCTTTCTTGTACCAAAAGAAAAATTTATGTTGATCTTCACGCTCCTTTTTTGTTTTAGGAGTTCTTGTTGGCTTTAAAGTATACGGATGATATCCAGAGTAATAAATAACAGTTGCCACTGTCATTGGTGTTGGTGTAAATCCCTGAACTTGTTCTAACTGAAAGCCCATGTCTTTGGTCTCTGCAGCCAAATTAGCCATATCTTCCACTTCACTGGCTGGGTGGCTAGAAATAAAATAAGGGATCAATTGTAAGTTTAATTTTTTCTTAATGTTAATTTTATCAAAGCGCTCTTTAAATTTATGAAAATAGGTAAAAGAGGGTTTTCTCATTAATTTTAAAACAGGATCTGAAGTATGTTCTGGAGCTACTTTCAAACGCCCAGAAACATGTTTTGTCATTACTTCTTCTGTATAGGCGTCTAATTCTTTTGGATCTGCATTTTTATTAAACTCAGGGACCAACATATCATGTCTTATTCCACTTCCAATAAAAGATTTTTTAATCTTTGGGTGTTTATCTACTGCTTGATACAATTCTGTTAAGGGCTTGTGGGAAGTATCTAAATTGGAACAAATTACGGGAGAGATACAACTTGGAGCAATACATTTATCACAAATAGACTGAACCTTTCCTTTCATTTGATACATATTCGCAGAAGGGCCCCCTATATCGGACAAATAGCCTTTAAAATCGGGCATGTTTGCTACTTTATCTATTTCCTTTAATACAGATTCTTGACTTCTACTCGCAATAAACTTCCCTTGATGGGCAGATATGGTGCAAAAACTACAACCTCCAAAACATCCTCGGTGAATATTGATAGAGAATTTGATCATTTCAAATGCAGGAATTGGTCCTCGTTTGTCATATTTTGGATGAGGTAAACGCGTAAAAGGCAAATCGAAAGACCCATCAATTTCTTTTTCTGTCATTGTTGGAAAAGGAGGGTTTATAACCAATGTTTTCCCTTTGACATCTTGAAGAATTCTTCTTGCTTTTAGTTTGTTTGATTCTTGCTCTATTACCTTAAAATTGGAAGCAAATGTTTTTTTATCTTTCAAACAAGCTTCATGAGAATTAATGGTTACATCTTCCCAATTATTTACAATAGGTAACTTTTCTTCTTTTTGATTGATAAAAACAGCGGTTTGCTTGATGTTTTTTAAGCTCGAAAACGGAACTCCTTTTTGTAACAATTCAACAATTTCTCGCAAAGGTTGTTCTCCCATTCCATAAACCAGCATGTCCGCATTAGAAGTTTCTAAAATAGTTGGTAATAATTTGTCGGACCAATAATCATAGTGAGTTACTCGTCTCAAGGAAGCTTCAATCCCTCCAATTAACACAGGAACATCAGGAAACTTTTCTTTTAATATCTTAGTATATACAGAGGTAGCATAATCAGGTCTGAATCCTTTATCTCCATTTGGCGTATAGGCATCTTTATCTCTTCTTTTTTTGCTAGCAGTGTAATTACTAACCATTGGATCCATACATCCGCCAGTCGCTCCAAAAAATAACCGAGGTTTTCCTAATTTTTCAAAGTCTTGTA
>Ga0102814_10002644_pt1 | contig 12069 bp, 7 predicted proteins | sample ColrivemetaGS741_FD_79112 | JGI IMG/M metagenome (GOLD analysis project Ga0102814, IMG submission 79112) | Estuarine microbial communities from the Columbia River estuary - Flood tide ETM metaG S.741 | ecosystem: Environmental > Aquatic > Marine > Intertidal zone > Estuary | place: USA: Columbia... | reverse complement strand
CTCAAAAACCAGAAGTGAATTTTGAGGTGGAAGTACGTGTTATTTCCCTATAACATTCCATTGAATTTCCATTTCCCAATTGGCTCTAACGGTAAGTGGCTTTTCGTAATAAATTATCTTTTCTGGTTGCAAGTGTTGATAGTAATTACCACTATCCCAAATTTTGTTGTTGTTTTCATCCAACAGCAACTTTATTTTGTATTCATCGGGCATTAAATTGGTATAGCTGAAAGTCGTGTTGTTTTTGCTAAAAAACTCTTCTTTTACTATTTCGCCAGATGATGCTATTAGTTGCATCACATAAGGACCACTCATCGCTTGAATATCTAGTTTTAATAGTAATTGTCCGATATTACTTTCACCCAAGAAAGCAAAAGGAATCACTACAGTATCTTTGTTGCTGTTGCCATAAATATCTGTAAGGGCACCAGCATACAATTTCAATTGTAGATTTTCTTCTTCTTCCACCTTTTTGAAAACACACAACTTATAGTTCATAATGGATGCTGAAAAAGGTACGCTAACACTGTCTTTTGCCAATTCAATTGCTTGAGTATTTATTTCTTTCAAGGGAAAATTAAAAGCTATTTTAAGTGAGTCGTAAGGCAATACTTCTCTTTTTTTTCTTTGTGCAATCACACTCAGTTTTTTGTTTTGCTGCGCTTTAGCTTCTTTGCTTTTAAAATAAAGCGTATCGCTGAAATCAACATCCTTAATAGTCATTTGAACAGTTTCATCGTCGCCTAAAGTGTTGAGCCAAACCACTGCGCTATCGCCATCATTAAATCTATCTATGTGATGCAGCTTTTCTTTGTTGACAGAGATGGAAGCGTTTTTTGTTTTCTCGCTAAAGGCTATGCTGTAAGCTTGTTGATTGATGTATTTCTTTGTGCTTAAATCTTGTTTTTTGTGATTTTCTAAAAATGAGGCCAATAAAACACTATCTACGTTTTTATTGATTTCAATAGGGTTTTTTGAGTAAGCAATTTTCTCATTGGGCAAATCAAAAAGATAGTTGGAATTCATGTCTTGTAGAGCAAAAATTCTATAATTTCCTTCGTGAATATTGGTAATTTTAAAAGAGCCGTCTTTTCTAGTTTTGGTGAAGTAAGTTGGAATTTTTGTGCTCACTGCCGAGTCTTGTAATTCGCTGTAAAGCAACACCATCATGTTATCTTCGCCTTTTAGTGAGCTACTGTTTTTAACTGTCCCCGAAATTTGCAGGGAATCTAGCACATTGCCTGTTGAAAAGACAAATAAATTCTCATTCCACACATTCTTTTCGGTGTAGTCTCTAATCCCATCGCCAAAAAACAAAGTGTAGGTAGTGTTTTCGCGAAGTAAAGTATCGAAGGTTAGCACAACTGTTTTTCCATGTAATTCTGCATCGGGAAAAGGCTTTACTAAAGGAGAAATGATCAATTGTTGAGGTAAATTATTGAGCTCTATATATTCATTGAAGGTAAGTTCAATGCGCGTTTTTTTAAAGAGCGTATCCCCGTTTTTTGGTGTGCTTTTTACCAATTTGGGAGGCGTAGTATCTCTCTCACCACCAGTAAGTGAGCCTACTTGCGCGCAAGACACTAAAAACAAAAGGGCAATGATGTAAAGCAATTTTTTCACTGCACAAACTTAGTGCATTAAATGCTATTCCCCAACAATTGCGTAGGGGCGTATTGACATACGCCCGATATTTTCGAGATTGTGGGCGTATTCAATACGCCCCTACAAACCAATAGTTTAAGCCTGAAGTGGGGCAAAGGCAATGGAGGCAATGGATATTTTTACCTGATGTTCTTGATGAATGGCGTTGGCGCAGCTTTCTAGTGTAGCACCAGTGGTAATTACATCGTCGACCAATAAAATATGTTTGATGTCGCTGGGTAGTGCGCTTTTTAATTCAAAACTTTCGTTCATGTTTTGCCAACGGGTGAATTTGTTGAGGTGGGTCTGGCTCTTTCTCTGAATTTTTCTTTTAAGGATGTTGGTGTATTGTGGCTTATTTAAGCTTTTCACCAAGCCTTTGGCGATGTATTCACTTTGATTGTAACCTCTTTTTCTCCTTTTTTTACCCGTCATGGGTACCGCAATAATAGCATCAATGTCTTTAAAATTCTCTATCTTTTTTAGTTCTTCACCCAGCTTAAAACCCTCTTCTATTCCTATTTTGGGAACGTTATGGTATTTTAAATGATGTATGAGCGATTGACAGGCACCTCCCTGAATAAAGTGGTAAGAACTTAGCACTTTTTCTATTTTGGCCTTTCCGTAAAAAAGTTGCTCTATTTTAAGCGCTTCATCTGATTGTGGATCTATGCTAGAGAGTTCGCTCTTACAGCCAATACAAAGTGTAGGCTCTTCGCGCAATAAGGTAGTTTTGCAGTGCACGCAATTGCGTCCAAAAACAAGGTTGAAAAAGTCTTTAAAATGAAGCATCGTTTAGTTAGTTAGAAAAATCTGTGCAAGAATAGTAATAAATAATTATATTTGTCAAAGGTGGATTTTAACGACTTGCTTTATGGTAGAAAACGAAGAAGAAAAGAAGAAAAAAAGAGGTGGTTTTTTAACCAGTTTATTGGTGGCCGCAATAGCTTTATTGCTAGGTACTTCCGTGTTTTTTGGCTGGAAGTTGAGAAATAGCGAAGACCAAGTAGTGATTAAGGAAAAGGACAATCAAGACAAGAACTCAAAGATATCTCGCTTGGATGCCGATTTGAAAACAACAAGAGAGTTGTTGGAAGAGGCTAAAACAGGAGAGGCTGAAAAAGATAAGGAGCTAATTGCTAAAGCCGAAGAATTGAAAGTTTTGCAAGCTAAATTAGATACTTACAAAAACGAAGGAATTGGTGATATCGAGGACTTTAGAAAAATTAAGGCTGAATTGTGGAGATTGAGAAGTGAGATTCGTGATTTGAAAAAGAAAAATGCCGAATTGTTGGCTGCTAACGAGCAATTGCAATCGGAAGTGCAACAAAAAGCAAGTAAAATCAATGGTTTAGAAGGCGAAGCAAAATTAACTGCTGCCGAGTTGGCCCAAACTAGAGCCAAAGCAAATTTAGGATCTAAAGTATTGGGTAGAGATTTTCAGGCAGAAGGTGTTCGCCAAAGAAGAGGTGGTGAGAAAAATACTAGAAATCCAAGAAGTGTAGAGAAATTACGTTTGACTTTTACTTTAAATGAAAACCCTATTGCTAGAGCGGGATTGAAAACAGTTTATTTGAGAGCGATTGCTCCAGACGGTCAAGTTTTCACCAATGGTGGTAGTACTTTTACTTTCCAAGGTGAGAACAGAATTTACACAGAAAGAGCTGATATTGATTATTCAAATACCGATAAAGACGTGTTTATGTATGCTTCTCCATTCAGCAATACTTTTGTAACAGGAAAGTATACCTTAGAAGCTTACATGGATGGTTACTTGTTAGGTACCGCATCTGTAGAGTTGAAATAAGAAACTAGAATAGCATTTGAACTTGAACACCTCCGATATGAACGGGGGTGTTTTTGTTTGATGCCCTTCCATTGTAGTTTAAGCTCACTTGCATATTGTTGGCCAATCGACTTTGTAAGGCCAAGGTCCATGTGAAATTATCTCCACGTTGCAATCCTTCAAGCATTTCAAACTCTAAGGGAGAGCTGTTCTCTGAACTCTTGTTGTAATTGATTTTTATGTAATTGAAGCTAGCATCTAATCTTCCTTTAGAACTAATGTTGTAAGTCATCTCTGCTCCGTACTGATTGACATTGGTTTTTTCTGTACCGTATTGAGGGTCGTTTTCTTTTTCTTTGAAATTGTAAAGGGTTGAAATGCGCAGGTTATTGTTGGGTTGCAGTGTTATTTTCGGACTCACAATATAACTGTGAATTTTGAAGTCGGTATTGGAGAAAAACTGCGAAAATTTAGATTTTTCTTGTTCTTCTGCGCTGAGCAATACCGACCATTTTTTACTGAAATTCCATCTTATGTTTATTGATTTAGAATTGAGTTCTCTCGATTCCACACCCGATGTAAGCAGGTTTTTGTTTTGGTTGTCGCTATAGGTGAAATCTATGCTGTACAAAGGATTTCCCCTGTTGAAGAACAAAGTGTTTCTTAATGAACCTGTGGTGCTAATTAACGATGTATCGCTTATGTTTCGGCTATAAGGCACATAGGCTTCTTGTATGGTTGTTTTGCCCGTTTTCATTAGGGTTCGGTAGGCCAGCTGATTGTGGAATTTAGAGATAAATTTTTTTAATCCTGTTCTTGAGGAAGATTGAAAAAGTTGCGCAAATTGCAGGTTTAGTACTTCGTTGAATTGTGTAGAATAGGTTTTTACGAATTCTTTGGTGGGCGTGTAAACTTTGATGTACTGGGCCTGATCGCTAAACTTAGCAATTTCAAATTCATTCAATTGCTGCACGCCATCACTGTTGTAATCAATCCACGCATAAGTGCCTTGGCCGCTTGCTACTTGCAGGTAAGAATATTCTCGCTTAACCTCCAAGCCTGAGCCAAATTCATAATAACTTTTAGAGTTGATGAAAGATCGCAAGGCATTTACATTTAATTCTATTCTGTTCAATAGTGTGTTCTCTGGCTTTTTGGTGGCACTCAGCGTTGAATCGTTGATGCGCAAAGCTCTATAAGTAGAAGATAGCATTAATTGCACGTATTTATTTTGAGCGAATGCTGTACGGACTTGAAGATTGTCGGCCACGGTGCTTTTGATAATGTTGTTGTTTTTAGCGCCATAGTCGGTACGCCTGTCGAAACTTAGGTTAAAGCTATTTTTCAATGTTTCCGAAGTGGTAATAAACACTCCGTTTTCTTGAAATACAAAACTAGTGTTAACGATAGTGTCTGCTAATGCGTCGTAAATTCTGTTGTTGTCTTGTTCTGTTTTGAGTCCGAAAACAAACAAACCTGCTTTTTGCGACAAGGTGCCTTTGTATCGAATAAATTGAGTGTTAATGGCTGTGCCGTAGCTTTTTAGAAAGCTTGCATCGGCCAATAGAGATGTGCCTATTTTGTTGTTGTATTTAAGTTCGCTACCTAGTTTAAAACCTTTGTAATAACTGCCTTTAGTGAATACAGAAGAATTGAGATTGATAGATTTTTTACTGCTTTTGCTCATTTCAAATTTTAGTGTTCCATAGTGCTCTGTTTCGTTGATGGAGGATAGTCCGGCAATGTTCCAATCTCTCTCAAATTCTGTGCTTCTAAAGCGCTCGATAGCTGAGAAATTTTTGTGTACCAATTGATAATCGGCTATGGTTTTGTAGGCTATAGAATTGCTGTCTTTGTTTTGCTTGTTTTCAAAATGAAGTTGAAGGGCTATGCCACTATCATCTCCTTTGTCTTTAGCTGAGTACATATTGTTGTTCTTGTTGCTGGCGGCAAATTCACCTTCAAAAACAGTGTTGGAATTAAGCTTGTATTTAGCGCCTAAAGTGGCCATTTGGCGTTGTTTAGGGGTGATGAGCAAAGATTGAGGTTCGTATCGGCCTTGCGGTGCGCCATTTAATGGTGCAACCCATTGGTAAGTTCTCCCATTTACCGATGAATTGGCGAAGATGTAGTTTCCTTTCCCTTGTCCGAAATCGCTAAAGGCCAATCTGTATTTTGCTTTAGTGGCATCTGTAGAGTATTGATACATGGTATATGTTATGGAATTAACAGTAGTATCTTTTTTCTCATACAGTACATAATTGGCCGAGTAGGTCATGGTATCAATGTTAGGCGAAAGAGCTAGATGAATACTGTCGCCAACATCTTGTAAAATTTTGATTTGTTCGTCGTTTAATTGTTGCGGCGCTTGTTGTTCTTTAACATCTTGCTCGCTGTAGAGATTGAGTGATAGTGATAGTTTCTTGAAGGTGAAATCATTTTTTGCATGCAGTAATGTTCGCGTAAAGTTTCTATCGGAATATTGGAATTCTACAATGATTCTCTTGTCTTTGGTGATGAGTTGTTGTGAGGTAAAGGTGATTTCAGCATTGTTGTAGTCTATGATGTAATCGTTGTTTTGTCCGCGTGTTAGCAGCTTGCCATCCACATAAATTTTTTCAGTTCCCGATAACACAATAATAAAGCTTTCGTTTTCGGCGCCGCGCAGCTTGTACGGACCTTGGTTTCCTTCTACGCCATTGATTTGGTAGCGCGAGAATTTACCTTTGGAGAGCGCAACATTTAAGTCGCTGTGGTGCACGGGTTGAAAACCATTGTTCAAATTAGCCATTTTGTATTCTGTGGAAAAGCTTAGGCCTTGCGCTTTTTTGTTGAAACGCAAGAACTTATCGGTGCTTTCTGTAATTTGAAAATCACCAGTGAGCAAGCGTGTATTGTTCTTTTTAAACTGAATGTACACCTTATCAAACTCTTGCAATTGTTGTGTGTTTCCATCGGCTTGAATGGGAATGGTATTATCGGAAATAGCGGCCAGCACCTCAATATCCTCGTAAATTTTACCCGATAGTTGAAGGTTTAGGTTAGAGTTTACGGCTAAATCTTGATTGTTTCCAAAGGAAATTCCTCTAGAAATACTACCCCCTTTGTTGAGTCCGCCTGTATTAAAAATATCTTCTTTTACAGTTGATTTACTATTTAAATTTTTCACTAAAATGGGCGCTATACTCATCTTTGCAGAGTCTTTGTGCATTACAGGGGCATTCACTTTAAAAGGAAAAACTCTATAGCTTAAATGAAGTGTATCGTAGTTAACTTTGCTGAAAAGAAGTCTTGCGTTGATGTTGTCTATAACAAAAGAATTGTTGTTGCTTACCAAACTGCCAGGTACAATGCTAAAGGTGTCGATTACCAAAGTGTCGTTGTTAACCACTATGGTTTTAGTTCTTATATTGCTATTGCTTTGCGCGAAGCCAAAATGAATCAGTAGCAAGAACAAAAATAGGGTAATATGTTTGTGAAGATTGCTGCTCATTTAAACGCTGCTACAATTAACGCATAATCTAGCTTTTTTGGTAAGAAAATTCAAAAAAATAAGGTTGAGTGTTGGCCCAACCTTATTTTTTTAAATCTTGATGTGATTAATCTAATTTCTCAAAACGATAGTCTTCAATATCGGCGTTGGTTTTTAAAGCATCGCCAATAAACTGATCAACCATTGTTTTGTTCTTGTTGTTCAATTCGTTTGCTTCTTGCGTGAAATCGGTAATAGGCAGCAAGCCCGATTTATTAAGTACATAAACTACATACACACCATTTCTACCAACGATTGCTTTCGACATTGTTTTAACAGGCAAAGCGCCCACCATACCAATTACATCGTTTTCGTAAGAGTAGATAGTACCTCCAGAAAGAGGAGCAGGAGTGCTTTTTTCAATGTTTACTTCAGGTAACATGGTTTTAATATCTTGCAATGATTTAGCACCTTTAGCAATAGCATCGTTTAGCTTCTTTTGAAGAATAGCGCCTTTTTTCTCGTTGCGCACTTTCATTTCTAATTCTCTTTTAACTTGATCGTCTTCTATAGATTTAAAGCCTTCTTCATATTCTTTTTCTAAAGAGACAACCACAAAGTTTTCAGCGATATCAAATACATTAGATACATCACCTAGGTTAGCATTGTAAGTCCATTTTACAATCTCACGCGCACCTTGCAAACCTTGAACATAAATGTCGTTTTTACCAATAGCCATTTGTTGCATCATGCGGTAGCCATTCTTAGTGGCCATAGAATCGATTTTTTCTTTTTTGTTTTTCAACAAATCGGCAGCTTTGTTGGCTGTTGCTTGAATAGCAAATTTAGAATCATCAGAAATTTTAAGTTCACGAGAGATTGTACCCACATTCACTTTTTTAGTTAAGCCACCTTGTTGCAATACTTTCACCAAGTGAATACCATCTCTACCCATAATTTTCATTACAGAGCCAGTGTTTAACATACAAGAGTCGAACATATAGCTATACTTATTGGTTTGGTTCACCCAGCCAATATCACCACCAGTTGCTTTGGTCATAATATCATCAGAATGTTTTACAATCATCTCGTCAAACAAAGCCGGATTTTTTTGTACTTTTTTGTACAATGAATCGGCAACAGAGAATAATCTTTCTTCAGAAGTGATAGGGAATTTATCTGAACCAGGAACATCAGGTAAACCTCTCAATGAGATCAACACGTGTTTCACTCTCACTGAGTCGGCCAATTGTTTAACTTTTAACACTTTGCTTACACGCAATACTTTTTTACCGTTAACGCCGAACTCTTGGTAGGGGCCAAAAACTTGACCTTCGTTTAAAGAAGCAAAATTAGAATCAATGGCGGTTGGCAAACCATCGCTTTTTTTGTGGTAAGCTGCATCGAAGGGTGCATTAGGGTCAGATTCGCTATTTACAAAAGTAGCGTCGTTTCCTTTGAAAGCGATGAAACGAGTTTTAATTTCTTCCATTGTTGAGAAGAGCGCTGCTTCATCTTTAGCCGAAGCCTCTTGAGGGAATAGCAACAATTTAATATCTCTACCTTCTTTTTGTTTGTAGTCGTTTTTGTTTTTGTCGTAAGCCGCTTGTAATTCTTCATCGCTTACTTTAATGGTTGAATCGTTCACTATTCCGTTAGAGAAAGAAAGGCTGGCAATTTCAAACTCCACGTTTTCATTTGCCAAAGTGTATTGGTATTTCGCTTCCGACTTAGTGGCAACAAATGCAGCTTTCAACAAGTTTTGGTATTTCATTGCGTTCAGCTGGGTACGAATTTGTTTCTCGAATTTCGTTACTTCGTTCAACACCTTAGCATCACTACTGTTTTTAATCGCTTCTCTTAGTTGTTCAACGCTTTCTGGATTTACTTTCAACATTTCGGCAACTGTTTGCGTGAAGCCATAACCTGGATTTAAGAAAATATCTGCTACTTCGTCGTCGCTAGATGAGATACCAATTTTATCACATTCTTCCTCTACCAATGTTAATGTAACCAATTGATTCCAAGCAGCTTCGTTAATTTGTTGTTTGGTGTAATCATCAATAGGCATACCTTGAGACTGTCTTCTTTGTCTCATTTCGGCACTTTGCACATATTCATTGTAATCTTTTGTTTCAACGATGGTTCCGTTTACTTCGCCCAATTCGTTAGGATCTGAGCTTCCTAAACCTCCGCCAGCTTTGTTTGAAAAGGCGTCCATTAGCACGAAAAGCAGTAAACTTCCACCTATAACGACAAGCATTAAGCCCGACTTACTTCTTAATTTTTGGATAATAGCCATTGATATAATTTTTTAAGAGGCACGAATATACAATAGAATAAGGGAAAAATAAAAAGAAAGATGAACAAGTTTGTTAAGCCAGTTTTAATTCTCCTTTCGATTGAAAACCCTTACCAAATCGATGCGGTTGTTGCTTACTTTTTCGATCAAGAAATCGAAAGTGTGAATGATGATGTGTTCGCCATCTTTAGGGATGGTTTCGTGGTGCGCGAAGATGAGTCCGGCCAATGTTTCATATCCATCATCTGTAGGTAAATTCAAATTGTATTTTTGGTTGAGGTAGTCGATTTCAATTCGTGCTGAGAACAAAAATTCGTTGTCATCGATTTGTTCTTCTATCAATTCTGGTGAATCGTGTTCGTCTTCAATCTCCCCAAAAATTTCTTCCATTACATCTTCCATGGTAATCATGCCCGATGTTCCACCGAATTCATCAACCACTATGGCCACGCTCTTTTTCTTTTGAATGAAGGCGTTTAGCAATTGATCGGCAGGCATGGTTTCGGGCACATAAAAAACGGGTAAGGTCATGGTTTTAATTTCTTTCGGATTCTTGAAAAGCTCCATGGTGTGCACAAAACCAACGATGTTGTCTATAGAACCTCTAAAAATTAAAACTTTAGATAAACCTGTTTCTGTAAACGTTTTCACGAGTGAGGGCACCGATGACTGAATGTCCATGCAAATAAGTTCGGTACGAGGAACCATACATTCGCGCGCTTTGATGTTCGAAAAATCGAGTGCGTTTTTGTAAATGTGTACTTCGTGGTCTACTTGTGCGTTTTCGTCGATCTGACTCGTGCGATCCTCCAAGTATTTTTCTAAGTCGAGGCGGTCGAAAATAGGCGGTTCATCAGATACTTCTGTCTTGAAGACAACTTTCAAAAACATTCGCGAAACCCAAATGGTAAAGGCAACTACCCATTTCAACAATAGATAGAAAACATAGATGGGCGCTGCAAAAATTTTGAGCGCTTTAATGGGATAAGTTCTAAAAATATTTTTAGGAATATATTCTCCTAAAATTAAGATGATAGCAGTAGAGATAATGGTTTGCAAAAAGAACAAAAGAAAAAGATTGCCCACATGATTGGCTAAACTCTCTTCTAAAATGCCTTCCATATAAGTGGAGTAAACTACTAATGAGATGTTGTTTCCAATTAACATGGTGGCCAAAAAGCGAGAGGGGGTGCTTACAAATTTAGAAACGATACCTGCTAAAAACCCTCCCGATTTGCCTTCCAACTCAATTTCCATTTTATTGGCAGAAACGAAGGCGATTTCCATGCCCGAGAAGATGGCTGAGAAGAGTAAAGAGGCAGCAATGATGATGAATATTTCCATTTATTGCTCGTTTAGTTCTTTTCTGATTTTGCGCCTACGAAAGTAGAAGAAGGCCGAAACTACCATGAGCAATAGCCAATTGGCTGCATTTGAAAAATCCTTTTGAAGAAAGATGTACAAAAATGTGCAGGTGCTAAGGCCAAAGAGCAGAAGCCAAACTACTTCAAAAATTTTGAGTTTAGCCAGCATGTTTTATTTGTTAGCCTTGATGTATTTCTCAATGGCCATAGTCATGGATGGCGCATCTTGCGGAGCGGCAATATTTAATTTTAAACCTGCTTTTTCTACTGCTTTTTTAGTGCTTTCGCCATAAGCTGCAATCAAAGTTTTGTTTTGCTTGAACTTAGGGAAGTTTTTAAATAACGATTCAATCCCGGCAGGAGAATAGAACACCAATAAGTCGTAGAATACATTTTCTAAATCACTCAAGTCGCTGGCTACTGTGTTAAATAGAACAGCTCTGCTGTAGTCGATTCCAGCTTTGTCTAGCAATTCAGGTATGATAGGCACTAAAATATCAGAGGAAGGCAACAAGTACTTTTCTGTTTTGTGTTTTTTGATGAGTTCCATCAAATCGGGAAAAGTTTGTTTGCCGTGGAAAATCTTTCTTTTGCGGTACACCACATATTTTTGAAGGTAGAAGGCCACAGCCTCACTAATACAAAAATATTTCATGGTATCGGGCACCGTAAAACGTACTTCTTCTGCAACGCGAAAATAATGATCTACCGCATTTTTACTGGTTAAAATCACCGCAGTATAATCTGGAATATTAATTTTTTGTTTCCTGAATTCTTTAATGTCTACGCCCTCTACGTGTATAAAAGAGCGAAAATCAATTTTCAGTTTATATTTACTTGCTAACTCGCCGTAAGGAGATTTTGCGTCATCTGGCTCTGGTTGCGACACCAAAATACTTTGCACTTTCTTCATTTAATACCTTTTAAAAACTTAGTATCGTTTGAATCTCAGTTTTATACAATTTCACCAATATTGCTATGGGCAAAATTTCTAAAGTGCAAATATACAAAATTGAATAGATTTTTGGAAACGAATTCATGCTTAAACCCAACTTAAACCCAATAAAATATCTTCTGAGCAATACAGCTGCAAAGAGTATAAGGCTGAAATACAATAGGAATGAAGCGATAGTGTCGTTAGAGTAAGCAATAAAAAAAACAAGAGGCAGACTATAAACTCCCAATAACTTGTAAATGAGCCATAAATTGAATTCATGCTCCTTGGCTTCGTTTTGCGTGTTGAAAATAAAAGCTAAAAAGCGAATTACAGTTATTTGCAAAAAAACAAGAAAGGTGAGTAGAGCAAAGAGCAATAGGTACAATGAAAAGCCTTTAAAAATGAAACCGTTCATTTTTAAATACCACAATGGGGCGCGTAAATTGGTTTTGTTGAGCCATAAATAAATAAACAAAGCCAAAACCAAAAGGGATATGAAATTGAGTCGGGCCGACACTTTTTTGTAAATCTCATTTTCCTCACGTTGTAGGCTTATGTAGTACT
>Ga0102814_10002641_pt1 | contig 12076 bp, 10 predicted proteins | sample ColrivemetaGS741_FD_79112 | JGI IMG/M metagenome (GOLD analysis project Ga0102814, IMG submission 79112) | Estuarine microbial communities from the Columbia River estuary - Flood tide ETM metaG S.741 | ecosystem: Environmental > Aquatic > Marine > Intertidal zone > Estuary | place: USA... | reverse complement strand
GATTCAGAACTGCCTCTTCGACTTCACGGGCGGTGACAGGTCCATCGGGAACATCCGAGGGGCTGGGACCATCCTGATCGAGGACTCGTGCTTCATTGCACGGGCTCACAAGCAGCCGTGGATCGACGTCAACAAGGACTCGGAGTACACCACGGATCATATCTTCGTGAAGAACTGCCGCAGCCGTGGCGTGAAGGTCCGTGTCTGGAACCAGGGTGAGGTCGTGGCCCGTGTCGACCTCGAGTGTCCCGGCGGTAGCCTCTACATCGACGGTGAGACCGGGACGGTCAGGAGCACCCGCTAATGGAACTTCACCTGAAAGGCGAGACCGAGGACGTCTCCGTCGAAGTCCTTGGGAAGGGCCGCTACCGCGTGTGGGCTGACGGGTTCTCCGAGCTCCCGCCGCACCATCGGGTCTGCTACTGGGCCGACGTTGACAAGACCGAGCTCCTCTCGATCCTTGAGTCCCTCATGGAGCTGAGCGAGTACCACGAACTACTGGAGCTGATAGATGATTCGTCGAACGCTGTCGCTGGAGCTTGAGTCCGGCAGAGTCCTGACGCTGAAGAACGTGGACGACGGTCTCCTGCTGTCCCTCGGGAAGGCTGAGGCCCTGCTCACTACCTCGGAGGTCTCTGAGCTCCAGTCGGCCATCAGGGAGGTGGCAGGATCCGGAGGCCCGGCAAGGGTTGCGCCAGTTCAGCCTCCGGTCCCGCCGAGTGTTTCACAACAGACGGTGATCGGTAGAGATCAGGGTGGGTTCACGGTCCGTCCGCAGTAGTCCGCGCACGCCGAGGGCATAGCGCCGCGGCAAGAGATAGCCTACGCCCTCAGCGATCACCTCCTGCAAGAGAGCAGGGGGTGGTCGTTTCATTTACGGGTTGATTAGCTCGTCGCATTACAAATAAGGGCAAGGTCCTGCGGATTCACGAGAGCCCCAGTGGCTCTCGATCTTGTCTTCGTCGTCGTTGATCCACTTGTCGAGGTACTCGAGATCCCGCTGGCGCTGAACAACGAGGGCGTCTCGGTTGAGCGTGTCGACGAGTTGCCGGCACCCGAGCTCGAGTGCATCGACGCGGTCGTCATGCGCGAGGCATCCCTTCGTCTCCTCGAGGTGGGTGATCTGGTAGAAGAGCGACTTGTCCGTAGCCCTCGCGATGTCCCCGCCCTCCGCGATCTTCTGCTGTTCGATGACGCGGTTGTGGAAGATGAGCCTGTTGCTCTCGAAGAGCGGTGAGAGGGTCTCGAGGATCCGGAGCTCTTTCCTCTGTGTGTTCCGGGTCTCTTCGATGGTGACTGGGTGGATCCTCTGGAGGATGGGTTTGAGGAGCTCGGTGATCGCGCCCATGCCGAAGTTGCTCTCGATGACGATTTGGTGGACGTTGTACTTCTTGGCCTCACGTGCGATGGCCTCGAGCGTGGGCTTGGAGTAGCCTCCAGGGATCCCACGGACGCTGTGAACCAGGACGTACCCTGAGAGGCTTGAGACGACCGCGATAGCCGTCTCGTCAGCTCCGCGCCCTGAGGGGTCCACGGCCAGGATCGTGCGCTCTACGGGCACTACCTCGCCGCTCACGGTCGACGAGCGGTAGAAGCCATCCCCGGGGAGTCCGGGGTTGTCTTCTTGGATGCGGCAGGCCGGGTGGTTCCCGTGCATATAGATCTCGTGCGCGCGCTTCTCTTCGAAGTCTGCGAACTGGAGGTCCTTGATCTTGAGGGGGAAGCGTTCGGCGTCCGCGAGGTCGGTGGACAGGAGGTACTGTCGGTTGTACGAGGGTCGCGTGAACTTCATCCGAAGGGCGGCGATCTCCACAGGCGAGAATCGCGACGGCTCCAGAGGTGTACCGGGGTCACCCACGTATTCCCGTGCGTACCCGGAGAGCCTGGGGGATCCATCAGGGTTCGTACCGTAGCCCTCGATGACCTCCGGCGTCGGCTTCTCGATCGGCCAGATCTGTGTGTGGTAGCCGAGCCGCTCGATAGTCCGGTAGATGGTGTGCGCGGTCTGCGGGGTCCCGAGGACTCTGACGGTCGGGTAGACGTCGAGGTGTGGGGCCGGCGGTAGCATGAGCGCGGAGATCTCCTCGATGCGCCCCAGGAGCTTCTCGCGCATCGCGGGAGTCTCTGAGTTGTTCACGATCTCGACATCGTCCAGGATGACGAGGGAGGCCCGGTCACCCGTGATGGTGCCGGTGATACCCTTGGAGATCACGGACGGTGACTTCTTGACGGTGGCGCAGCCGACCTGGAAGGAGATCGAGGAGTCCTGGTCACCGCGGGAGACGTCGGGCTTCAGGTGGTGAAGATCCGGGACCTCGTCAATCAGCCGGCGGGTGAAGCGGCAGATCTGGTCGGTGGTGTTCTTGGCCGCGGACAGGATGAGGATGATCTTCTCGGGGTTCAGCCAGAGCCTCCAGCAGATGTAGGCAGCGGAGGCGTATGTCTTACCCGCTCCCCGGAAGGCTTGCACCTGAAGGTGGCTGGGACCGAACTGTAGAGAGTCACAGATGTCGGCCTGGATCGGGGTCAGGTCCGGGAGGTTCAGGCGGTTCCAGACGACACGAGCGAAGTTCGTGAAGAGGCGGAACGGGTGCTCTTCGGGGAGCTTGTCGACGAGCGGTTTGATCGGGTAGTCGTCAGGTCTGTCTTCGGGTTTCATCAGTGTTCTCCGAGGATGGTGGTGTACAACGAGGCGTAGGTGATACCCCAGATGGAGTTCTCCTCAGGTCCGATCCAGTATTGGCAGAGGGCGTGTGCGTATTCGTGCACGAGGACTTCGTCACGCTTCTCCAGGGGTACGGAGAGCGAGATCAAGATGACATGGCCCACCTCTTCGTCGAAGCTCCAGAGGCCCTCTACGCCATCCTCGAGCACCTCGAACCGTACGGCGAGTGGGTGCGGTAGCGGGTAGTGGTGCTGGAGTACGGCGAGCGAGGACCAAATCGGAATCATGCGTCGGAGGGTTCAAGAGAGAAGGAGACAGATTTGATCTGGTCTTCCGGGTTGGCTTCTTCAATGTCGTGGAGGAACCTGACGATCCGTTGGACCTCGTCGACCTCTTCAACATCGTCGCGGGTCTCGTAGATCATGCACCGGCCATCGCGGAGGCAGACCTTGATGACCCGCTTGTCCTCTTCCTTCATCTTGGTCTTCACGACCCACGAGACTACTCGGATGAGGACCCCGCTTGTCAGGACTCCAGCCACGAGCCCTTCTACGATCTCTGCCTTACTCATGGCGCTTCACCACCCGGACGTCTTCAAACTTCAGACCAGCCCAGTCGGACTTGGTCGCCTCTTCGGGTGTCTGATGCCCTCGGGTGTGAATGGAACCCCCACGGGATGCGCGGTCGTTCAGGTACTTGCGGCAAACCTCGATCTCCGAGGCGGTGAGGTCTTCCTGCTGGAGCTTGCGGAGGACTTGTTGGAACAATAGTTCGTCGGGGTCAATCATCTGTAGAGGGAGGGCCGGGGCTTACGAGCTTGTCGTCGAGCTCTTGAGGAGTTCTTCGCAGCCTCGACGGACATCCGAAGGTCGCTGTTCTCGCGCATGAGTCTGTTGAAGGCGGATGTCTGGAACTTCCGGATGGTGGTTTCGATGAGGCCGGCTCTCGCTGAGTAGTTGCCCTCCCCATCGAGTCCGGGGGGAATCGCTTTGTAGTCGTCGCTCTCGACGAGCATCCGGAGTTCTTGCCGGGGCGTCCGACCACGTACGGTGATCTTGGAGGTCTCCTCTTGCCAGAGGTCGTACATGGACTGTCGACCAACGCGGAGGCCCTCGTTCATCAGGTCGACGCCTTTGAACTTCCGGGGCGCTGCCTTCCAGTTGTTCGGGACAGCGGCGATCTCCTTCGCGATCCGGGAGTCATCAACCTGCGACACGTTTGCGGGAAGCAAGTCGAGGACCCGGTTGTTCGCGATCCCCGCATTCTTGACGGGTTCCCCGAGGATGTTCCGGCGCTTGTCCTGGAGCTCCGACTCGAGACCTGGGATGGAGTTGAGCACCTTGTCGAGCATGGACCGGGACTCGGCGATGTCAGTTCCGAAGCCTTCGACGGACTTGTCGATGTCACGGACGAAGTTGGGCACAAGGAGGCTGGTCCCAAGTTCCCGCGTGAATTTGAGAAGGCGCTTCTCGTCACCGTTCATGATGGCGAACATATCGTTCAGTCCCTTGGTGAAGGTCTTGTCCGTCATGTTCCGTTGGAAGAGCGTGATGCCCAGTACGGTCGCCACGTTCACGGCATCGTCGGCACCTTCGTGCGGGTTGACGGCGTTGTAGTAGTGGGAGACCTGGATGGCATCCGTGAGGATCCCGAGCCACGAAGCCATCGGCTCAAGCCTCTGGTACGAGACGTACTTGTCACCGACGCGGATCGAGTACGGTCGCCAGCCGGCGTTGCGGAGAGCTTGCAGAGTGCCGGCGTCCGTGGGGCCTCCACCAGTAATGAGGGGGAGCGGGTTCTCTTCGGTCGGCACGACGATGCCGGGCTGCGTCAGGTACATCCCGACAGATCCGACGACGGAGGCGCTGATGTAACCGTTGACCGCGGCGTTCATGCGGACTGCGGGATCCGCGGAGCGCATTGACCGAAGCATCGAATCAACCCCAGGGAGCTTGGAGAGTCCACCACCGGAACGCTCAACGCCCTTGGCGAGGTTCTCGAGACCACCACCGACCAGAGCGTCCAACGAGACTGCTGCGGCGTTGATGGGGACCTGGAGGAACGGGGCGAAGAGTCGGGCGCTCGGGTGCTTCCGAACGATCTGGGCCATGTCGGCTGCGATCTGGGTCCCGTACCGGATGACCTCGTTGCCGAGGACCTCGGTGGAACCAGCGATTGACATCCGGTTGTTGATGGCTGCGTTGTCCGCCGCGGTGAGCTTTTCGCCCTTCTCAAGGGAGATAGAAGCCCGCGACTTACCCGCGGTTGTCGAGACTTGGTCGAGGAGTTCTTCAGGGTCCTGCGCGATCTCCTGCACGTTACGGTTGAACAGTGCGTACTGTCCGCGGGCACGACCGGAGTCGAGGGCCGCTTGGATCTCAGGCGCGTTAGCCTTCTCGCCTTTGATGTGGTCGATGATCGCTTGGTGGTGTCCGATCTCCCCACTCACAACGCGCTCATCCTTGGCGGTGGCCTCAAAGATCGCGTTCGCCTTCTCGCGTCTGGTACTGGTGGAGGCGTTCCGCAGGACGGACTCGCCCACCTGTCGGGCGTTCTGAATGGCGTTCTGCGGGTCGGCCCCTTTGAGGGCTGCTTCGAACAGGGCATCTCCTTCGATCTGCGCTCGAGCCAATCCGGTCTGCACCACGTAGTCGACGGCAGGGATCACCTTCGCCGGGAACGCCATGTACCCTTGGACCTGTAGCGTCTTGGCGAGGAACCGAGAGGCGTGTACGGGGTTAGCCGTACTGGCCTTCGCCTGGAGCTTCGCCGCCGCGATCACGTGGTTGTCGGCCTCGAGGGTTGAGCCTGTGTTGAGCTCACGCGCGAACTTACGCATGAAGCTGTGGTAGTCCTTGACGGCCTGGGGTCCACCAGCGATGGCGTTGATGTACCCCGTGGCGTTCTGGATGGAGTAGAGCATCCCTCGGGAGGAGGTGTAGAGCTCCTTCTGTGCTGACGCCACAAGCCGCTTGACGTCGACGTTGGCACCAGGGTTGGACTGCATCCACACTTCGCCCAGGACGTTCCTGAGGGCCTTATAGGGCTCGACGATGAACGGCGAGATGGCACCGATAGAGAGCGTCTTCGTGCCCGAGATGATGTTCTGGGTACGGACGGAGACGAGGGTCTCGAGCGCGTCATTGACTGACGAGCCTTCGGCCCACCGCGAAAGGATCTCGATGCGCTGTGCCGGCGACTGACCGATGTTGTACGACTCGTCGATGTGCTTCTCCATGATGGAGAGCTTGTCGAGAGCTTGGCGCTTGACGGCTTCATCCGCGGAGTCCGCGAGCTCGATGGCTTCGCTGTAGATCTCGAAGAAGTTCTTCTCCTTCGTGGACGCTGCGGCACCCTTCCGGTTGACGAACTCCTCAGTCATCTGCCCGACCTTGGAGGCTCGGACACGGCGGTCAAAGGACTTGAGCCCGACCCCCATGTTGTGGCTGATGTTCCGTGCGGACTCGAGCAGTTGGTGGTCGGTGCGAAGAGCCCACTGGATCTTACGCCGGGACTTCATGATCGCCTTCTCGTTGCCGAGGCTCTTGAGGCTGTCGGTCGTGCTGAGGATGGAGTCCTGAAGGGAGTTCGACCAGTCGAGAGCCTTACCCGCGAAGTCCGCGAGTCTCACGATTGACGCCGGGTCATCGCCCAGTCGGCTGAGGTGGTCGCGAGCTGCGGCGACCTCCGTGGAGAACGCGAGGTTCTGGAGGCTGTCGTAGAGGTCGGACTTGGCGTTGAAGAGATCGTTCTCGGTCATCTTGGAGGACCGCCCGCTCTTCTTCGCAGCCCCTGCGATCTCCTCAGCAGTGTGGGGGAGTACCTCACCTCTCGCCCGAGCTCGAGCGTTCTTGAGGTCCATGAGGGCACCCTGATCCAAGCTCGCGTAGTACGTGTACGGGAGGACGATGCCGGCCTTGTCCGCGGTGAAGTTCGGGACGTTGAGGATCCCGAAGTCCTCCCACTTGATGTCCGTTCCCTGGAAGAGCTCCTGAAGCTCACCGGGGCTGCGGTAGTTGATCTTCGAGGCGTTGATGTACATCTCATCAGAGATGCGTTCGGCGTCAACGCGGAAGCCCGGCTGAAGGACTTCCTCAGCGGCCTTGAAACCTTCGCCGCGCATCCTCATGCCTTCGACGAACGTGTCCATGTCGATGTCACCTTGGGCCACCTTCTGGACGAGGTCTACGACTTCGGGTTTGAGATGGTCGAGACCCTCGTGGCCGAGTGCGATGTCGAGGACGTCCGCGACCTTCCCGAGTGCGTCGGGCTCCATCGCATCGTAGTCCAGGGTCTTCGCCAGATTTGTCCCGTACTCCTTGTGGGTCTTGAGAACCTCATCGGAGATGATCTTGTCGGTGGCTTCTGCGATCCCGGCCTTCCGCCCTTTCACCGACGCCACGCCCATTCCCTTGACGGCGCTGAGGACAGAATCAGCAACGATGCCGGAGAAGGCTCCGTCGACGACATTCTTGAACCGGGCTTCGAGTACACCGTCGCTGTCGTCTCCGGAGACCCAATCGAGCATTGCGTTCTCGATGTCGGTGTGTTCCTTGAGGATGTCTGCGAAGCGCCCCTGATCGGAGGAGAACGCGGCGAAGTCGATCATCGGTGCTTGGACCGTGTATTCGAACGCCTTGCGGCCAGCCCACGTTCCTGCCTTCGAGAAGTTCGCCTTGCGATACCACGAGAGAGCCTTGACGCCGAGGCCCGCTCCTTGGCCGAGAGCTCCGAGGGTCGTCATACTACCCGCGAGAATCGGCGCAGCGGCACCCATCGCCATGAGAGCTGAGAAGCCAGCGAGGGTCGCGGTGACCGCTCCGGTGACAAGAGCCGCACCCACGGCGTACTGGGTCATGCCGCCGACGAGGCTCCCCATGATCGTGTCGGGCTCGTCGAAGAAGTCGAAGTCGACAGAGTCCTTCCCCTCCATGAAGCCCCCGCCGGACCACGGGTTCACGTAGTTGGCGAGACCGAAGGCGGACCGCAGCGCCTCCTCGGCACCGTTGATGGATCCGCCGAGGACATCCTTCGTGGTGTCGTAGAGGCCCTCAACCCCGGTGGGGTCCTGGGTGTCCAGGGTGTTGAGGTCTTGACCGTAGACTTGCTCGTAGAAGGGGTCTGAGTTAGAAGCCATCAGCGTTTGACCGTACGTCGGGTTTCGGAGGAAGAGACATGGAGCCAGATGTACGACATGGTTCGGCGGTGACTTACGTTCCGCTCGTCGTACTCTTGGCCTTGAGAGAATTTGAACAGGCTCTGGGATGTGGACCAAACCCGTCGGACGAGAGGATCGACTCCGACCTGATCGTCCATTTCGACCACCATCTTCTGGGCATCGCCCGTGCCGGTGACGAACTCGGCGTGTTTGCGTAGCCTTGCCTTTGACACCCCATACGCTGCGACGGCTGAGCTCTCGCCCACCGCTGCGGCCTGCGGGTAGAGTATCGACATCTCAGACATCCTGATGTTGTCAGGCATTCCGAGGACACTGAGAGACGGGATGGCGTCAGGACGGAAGCGGTAGTCTCCCATATCGTCGACGAACACTGAACTCATCTTGTCTGAGTAGGCTCCGAGGACACCGCCCATGTCTCCGTAAATCTCGGAGCCCGGACCACCCAGACCCGCCAGCGGCTCTTTCAGGAACTCGATGTAGTCCGTCCCGAGGGTGTCGAAGTTGGGTTGGTTGATGTTCGCACGTGTGGCGATGTAGAGTTTGGTGCGACCATCCAGGTACTTGACCACACCACTCCGCATCTTCTCAAGCGCGGGCGCTTTGACGTCCGACATGGCGGCATCGTCAAACAGGTCGCCGGAAGCTACGAGGCGGTGGAAGTCCAACAGGGTGGTTCCACCGACACCAACGTCGGAGGTGACGTAAGGGAACGACCCGGACAGTCGGAGGATGTCGAGATCGGTGAGAGGAGACTTCGGCACGTTCACCGTGTACTTCGCCCCGTACCCGACCCATTCGCCAGCGGCTTCCGGGTCCGACATCTTCTGGCGCGTCTCGTCGATCTTCTTACGCTCCTCCTTTGCGAGGTTCGTGTAGGTCGTCGGGTTGTCCGGCAGGCTGCGGTAAGCCTCGACGGCTGCGGACCTGCGGAGCTCGAGAGCTGCCTGAGGGGCAACAGTCCCGTTCCTCATCATCGCGTCGATGCTGAGCATCTTGGTTTGGAAGGCACCGTCCAAGAGGACCTTGTTCTCCTCCTCTGATGCCACCGCGGATGTGAGGGTGTCGCTTCCGAGATCCTCGTACGCGATGCCATGCTCCGGCTTGAGCGCGTGGCGGACGATGGACACGCGGCTACCCGTGTGCTTGTCGATCTCACCGCGGACGATGCCGTTGTGCTTGGAGAGCCTGTCGAGCCGCGCCTTGAACAGATCCTGGGAGGGGTTACCCTGCTTCGCCCATGCGAGTTGGGCGGATCGGTCACCGCCGAACGGCACCGACTCCCCTTCGTAATCGTAGAGGGACATCGGGTTTGATTTGAGGTTCGTGATCTCCACGAGCTCCTCCTCACTCGGCTCACCTCCGCGGACCTTGGAGGCTACGTCCCGCTCGCCCCTCTCGACGTACAGTACGCCCTGGAGGAACCCACCACCGTAGTCGGCTGTGACGGTCTGTAGGACTTCTTGGCGGCGCTGTGTGTCTGCGTCGGTCCAGTCCTCAGGGTCCTTGGACATCCAGGGCTCGTCGTAGAGGTGGGCCATTGCCCACTCGATCCCGGCGGTCCTGTCGGAGTCATCGTTGTCCTTGGCGTAGCTCAGTTGCTTGAGGACCTGCTTGCCCCGAGCTATGATGGACTGCATCTCTTCGCCGGCCCTGGAGAGCGTGTGCGGTCCGTTGCCGTCGTTGGTCCTTGCAGACGCCGCCTCGGCCATGAGGTAATGCACGAGCTCCGTGCGGTCGTCTACGGACAGCTCGGGGTTGAGGTACACCGAGTCGATCATGGAGTTGACGGTGTTCTTCAGCGCCTTGCGTTGCAGGGTGGGGTCCCCGATGTCCTTGAGGTTGTCCCCCATATGACCGAACGCGATGTGCATCGGCGTGCTTTCGAAGAGCTGCTCGGGGTCGATGTCGAGATCTTCGCCGAGCCTCGTGGCCTTCTTGGCCTCGATGTCGATCGTGTAATCGAAGCCCTTGGAGACAGCGGCGAACTCGCCTTGGACCCTCTCCGAGGTCATCTCGTCCTCGGCGCGGGCGAGAGCAACGCCGACAATCTTGTTGCCGCGTTTTGTGAGCAACTCACGGAGCTGCGCCGCACCGTACTGCGAGAGGTTGTCGTAGAGCTGCGGGTTGTCCCCAATGTACCCGGCGAGGATCTCCTCCCCCGCCTGGATCATCTCGGACTGCCCCTCGGAGGAGGCACCCTTCATGGCTCCAACGAGTTCGTCGATCTTGGTAGCCATCTCGATCTCTGCGTGATCGGCGCGATGGTTACTCGTCGTCTCCTCGTAGGCACGGCGGAAGAACGGGTTCGCGCTCTTCGTGATCTTCCCGTTCTCGACCCATTTGGCGAGCTGGGACCTGAGACGGTTCGGCGTGGACTCGCTGCCGAGGTAGTCGGCCACCACCTTCTCGAGCTTCTCACCCTTGTTCACCCGAGCGGCGATGGCGTACCCAGCCTCGGCGAGCTCCTTGTTCTCCTTCTCAGAGAACGTACCCACGGCCTTCGCGATCTGCGGGGCGGCGTTGAGGATGGCGTCCGAGAAGTCGTACGAGGCGGCACCTGTTGCGTCGATACCCTCCGAAGCCTGGACGAATGTATTGGTCTGCGTGATCGTGGGAGAGACCTGGATCTCCCCGATACGCTGCGGTTTCTGACGAGCCATTAGGGTTTATCTCCGAGAGCACTCCCGGTAAAAGGATTGAAGGTCCCGCCGCCCGACATCTGACCGCCGAGCGCGTAGCCGCCAGCCGCGGCTCCGAGGGCGTTGAGGCCAATGCCGAGCATCGTGGGTATTGCCGCAAGCTGAGGCTGCGCGGCGTTGATCCGATTCTGGGTCTGCGTCTGGACGGCTTCACTTTGCTGGCTGGCAGCAGATGTGTTGAACTCGGCCTGCTTGTTGATCGCGGACATCGCCAGGGCTTCTTGGAGGTCGAAGTCAAGCTGCTGGTCTTCGATGCTGCGGCCCTCGACTCCGGCAGAACCCGCACCTGCTGCGAATTCGCCCTTGGCAAGGTGGGCCTGCACGCGGGTCTTTCGAGCTTGCTGGCCTGTTGCGTACTGCTCCTGTCGGCGGCGAAGTGAAATCTGCTCATTCGAGCGAGCCGACGCTTCGATTGCGTTGGCTTCGTTCTGCTTGGCGATGCCCTTCTTGATCTCGTTGGTCTGCTTGATCGTAGACCGCTGGCCCATACCGGAGAGCAGGGAAGCACCGCCCTGGATGCCGGCCACGGCGAGCATGGGATTACACATAAAGTCTCCTGTGGGAGGATCCGTATCGGAGGTAGAAGCCCCACGACTCGTTGAAAAGTTGGACGGGGGCTACACGTTTGAAGCCTCCGCGGAGAAGCCAACGTGCGTGGACGAGGTTCTCGGAGAGTACGAAGTTTCCGTAGGCCGAGTACGTCCGGTCGAGGAAGGGGAACACCGTGTTACGGGCGTGGCGCGTCATGGCGATCCCGTGTTTACGGAAGAGCTCATCATCACTGACGAGCCAGACGTAACCGAGACCGGGCCGGACTGGACCAGACAGCCAGGGACCGTGGCCCCATATGCCGTGGATGCGCCCGTCGGTGTCAGAGATGGTGTACGTGACATCGGAGACCTCCACCGATTTCTGGAGGAGCTCCCCGACATCCGCGGAGCCGTCCCACGTGAGGGTCAGCTCCTTCTTGTCAACATCCCGAAGTGCCGGCGCGAGTGCGAAGGCATCATCGGGATGTGACATTTGCATCACCAAGTTCCCTTGAGTCCAGATTTTGGGCGCTGCACCGAGGTCCACTCGAGGGTTGTTAGACGGCATGGTAATGGAGAGTCGGAGGAGATGGCGAACCGGACGTTCTGGTTGGCACCGTGGATCGGGATGCGGATGGTGCCTGTCCGGATTTTATCAGTTGATGTCGTGTCGAACCTGTCAGTCGACCCGAAGCTGATGTTGTTTGAGGTGTCACCCGCGAAGGTGGTGACGAACGTGGGGCCGGTGTGGTAGCTCACAGTCGTGTCGAAGTACCCCGTCCGGTCAAATGCAACGACGGCGCTGTTGTTGACAGTCCGCCTCGAGAGCCTCGGTGTGGAGCCACCCGTCGCAGCAACCCGTGGGTTGACCCTGTTGGCTACCCACCTCATCTCGTAGGGCACACCGAACCAGAGGGGGACTCCCTCGTAGTTCCCGTTCACCCGGTAGTGTGTACCGCCGGGGTTGGTGCCATGCCCACTGTCGTCGAGGACCTCGCCGTCG
>Ga0102814_10002640_pt1 | contig 12081 bp, 25 predicted proteins | sample ColrivemetaGS741_FD_79112 | JGI IMG/M metagenome (GOLD analysis project Ga0102814, IMG submission 79112) | Estuarine microbial communities from the Columbia River estuary - Flood tide ETM metaG S.741 | ecosystem: Environmental > Aquatic > Marine > Intertidal zone > Estuary | place: USA... | reverse complement strand
TACTTATCTATATATCCTGCACCTACATCTACATCTGACTGAGTAAACAATCTAAATATTTGTGTAAGTAAATTCTTTTCTATATCTGAAAGTTCCTGCCAATCTTTAACGTCTGTATGTAATGGTACAGATTCTGGCATCCAGTGCATTTGATTCTGTAGTACATAGTAGTCAAACATCCATGGATATTCAAACGGTTTGTAGTAATCTCTCGTTGTTAATAAGCTCATAATTATTTTTCCTTTGGTAAATATACTATTGTTAGTGAACCACATTTAGGACAACCTAAGTTAGTTTCCATCATAAAGTTCTCATCTTCTTCGTCTATGTCGTGGTCTCCACCCCATATTAATTCTGTTTTACAGTGCCAACACTCCATACTATCCCTCACATGCGATACATTCTGTATCTTCTAAATTTATTCTAGGTACTTTAACATTTACATTCTCTACTGTACGAGCAGCATTAGAACGGAAATAGTAAAGCGATTTAAGTTTGTTCATACCATACCAGTGAACATCATTTACGTACTGCATATATTCATCATGTACTTCTTGAGGTTCAGTTGCCTTTGGTAAAGTAAAGAACAGGTTGACAGACTGTGCTTGGCACACAAACTCCTGTCGTTTAGCAGCATGTTCAACAATCCATATTTGATTTATCTCATTAGCTGTTTTAAATATTTCTTTCTCATCATCAGTAAGAACATCTAAGTGTTGGACTGAACCATCACTACCCGATATGTCTTTCCAAATTTTTTCTAACTCATTTACTTTTAAACCTTTTGATTTCAAAAGCTTTTCAAGATATTTATTTTTTACTTGATAGCTTCCGGATAAAGTTTTGTGAGTATAGCAGTTAGCCCTGTAAGGCTCAATACTAGGAGAAGTCCCACTACAAATGATACCACTACTAGCATTAGGAGCAATAGCAAGGAGATTAGCATTACGCTTACCACTACCGTGGATGTCAGGAGCCTCGCCCCTTTCAATAGCCAACTCTTTAGTTGCTTCCTTTGCCTTTCCTTTAATGTAAGTAAATGCCTTATAGTTAAACCCAGATGCGTAAATACCTTCGAAAGGAATGTTCCTAGATTGAAGATAAGCATGGAAACCCATAGCACCGAGACCGAGACTCCTTTCTCTATACGCTGAGTAGGCACTCTTGGTAAAGCCTTCCTTACCTTCTTTAACATATTTTTGAAAGCGTTTAAAATTTGCACTGTATTCTCCTAGTTGTGTAGTATCTATTGCATTGTCAATATAATGTTGAATTATATTATCAAGCATGGTTATTAAATCTTGTATAAAGTTATCGTCCTTTGACCAGTCATCAAAGTATTCTAAGTTGACAGAAGATAAACAACATACTGCTGTTCTTTCTTCATCAGTTGGTAAAGTTATTTCAGAACATAAATTACTTTGACGTATCTTAAGTCCTAAATCTTTTTGTTGTTTTGGTAAAGCTTCGTTACACTTATCAATATTAACCATGTAAGGCTCACCAGTTTCAGCTCTAGCATTTATTATCTGCCACCATAACTCTCTAGCATTAATAGTCTTTACAGCTTCGTTAGTCTTAGGGTCTATCAGTCTCCAGTCTTCATCTAGTTCTACAGCTTTTAGAAAAGTGTTAGTAATGTTTATACCATTATGAAGATTAAGATTCTTTCTGTTTATATCTCCACCTGATTCTTTTCTCATGTTAATAAACTCTTCAATCTCCGGATGGCTGATGTCCATATAAGCAGCATAAGAACCACGTCTTGTTGTGCCTTGGTTAAAGGCTAACATCTGAGAATCGACTACGTGCATGAAAGGAATTGAACCAGTAGAACGAGAGCCATGAGTAGTTGAAATACCATTGCTCCTAATATCGCCCCAATATCCACCGATGCCTCCACCTGAACTTGCCAACCAAATGTTCTCATCATAGTGAGCAGATAAACCACCCCTGCTGTCAGGAACATAATTGAGGAAACAACTGATAGGAAGCCCACGAGTGGTACCCCCGTTACTAAGAATAGGAGTGCTAAACATGAACCAACGAGAGGAAGAGTAGTTATAAAGTCTTTGAGCCAACTCAAAATCTGTCTCGCCTTTGAAAGTTGCTCCGAAGACGGAGGCTCTTGCGAATGCTTCTTGTGCATGTGTTTCTCCTTCCCAAAAATATCTATCTTTGAGTGTATCTAAACTAAATTTATCAAATGTTTTTTCTTTGTCATAGTTTATTTCAATTCCTAAGTAAGGCTTAGTCCCTATTTTATCTTCAACCATTATCTTGTTCCTTATTGTTTACATACAATGCTATTATAGCATAGTGGATTATTTTATACAAGTCTAAATTATTCTTTCCATCTTTCTTTCCAAACCTCATAGCATACTTCATAATGTTTCCAAGACAAAAGCCTTCTCCATATCCTGAATCAATTATCATATCAGTTGCTTGGTACTTACCATTAGCATAGTGTTGAGCATATGTATTACCTATGTATGCTTTCAACTCATTTAAAAGTTTATCTTCGTTAAATTTATAATCCACTTTTCCATTCCTCCGGTAATGTTTCTTCGCTATACCAAACGAAGTTATTTGTTTCTGCCCATTCAGCATGAGTTCTTTTTGTTTTATCTTTTCTTACCTTTGCACCCGGCATTGGAGAGTAAGGTTTTTGAAAAAGAAAAACTAAATCATAGTTATCTGGTAAAGCATTACGTATATGTATGTACTTACTGTACTCTGCATAGTCCCAGAATCTACCTTTAGCTTCTATTAAAATTGTTTTATCATCTATAACTTTTACAAAGTCAGGTTCATACTTATGTTTAACTACATAGTTTATGTTATCCCAATGATGACTCCAATCTTTTAAAACTGTTTGATGTATTTCATATTCCCAAATACTATCATATCCTTTTGGTACGTTAATCTTTTTAGGTCTTGGCTTTCTTGGTACTCTTTTAGGCATTCAAGTTTTCCAAAGTAATATCAGGATTTTGTTTTACCTTTTTATAAAACCACCTAAGACTGTATGCACTCAACATAAATCTATTGTTAGCAAAGATATGTGTTTGTTGTGGTAAAAACTCATGTAAGTTTTTCTTATTAATCTTAGTAGCATCTTCTCCTTCAGGTACCATAGTTCTTATCCAACTTATAAGTAAGTCTTCTGCTTTACGTCTTAATCGTTTTGCTTTTCTACCATTCATATTTGTGTTACCTCTATAACATTAGGAGCTTTAGGTGTTTGAGTTAAGTATCTTAATCCGTTAGAATATTTAAACACTCTTAAACCTTTACCCTCGTTTGCATCTTTGTGACATTCAAACTTGTATCTACAATAGACACATCCTTTAGGTAGCTGCATATTACCAGACTTACCATCAGGTATAGGACTGTAACATTTATCTGGTGGTGTCTTTAACTTAACAGCTTTTTTAATATCAGTTATTTTCTTTTTGATATTAGGTTTATCAAAGTCATCAGGTCTGAACATAGCTAACTCGCCTGACTCTTTATTAAGAGCAAGGAACCCGCCTTTGTTTGTACCTTCTGCTGCTTCATAACCTGCAAGTTGTGCCATGTATCCAAAAGCATCTTGTTCTGCTAGAGTACCATCTTTAAATTTCTTGAAGGCAAATCCTGAAGCAGTCTTAACATCTACAACTTCACCATCAATGACACAATCCATGTGTCCTTTGATACCTGAAACTTTTATTTCTTTCTGTTCGCTAGTAACTTCGTGTCCAGATAACTTAACAAGAAATAAAACTATCTCTTCAAGTAAGTGTCCGTATAAGAACTTAATAAATGTAGGTGGAGATATAACTTCTGTATCGTCACTAACAGAGTTCATCTCATACCAAAGTTGTCTAGGTTGTTTACCTATGTTAGACATACGTAAGGCAGGTTTACCTCTAGGAGAAGGGTGAGACCAGTTGTAAAGAATCTCTTTCATGGACTCTCCAAACTGCTCAATAGTATCTTCATCTATGTCAAGATGTTCTCCTTTTCCTAGAGCAGACAATTTATTATATATGTCTTCTACTAAAGTGTCAAGTGTTTTCTTATTTTTAGTCATTGTTTTTATGATTTACAAATTTAAGTTTTCTAGTAGCAGGATTAAAATTTAATATACGAACATTCAAACCTAATTGAGTTTTTGTTCTAGACCTACCTGACCTACCTGATTTTGTTTTAACATCTATGTAAGTCATCTCTCCATCTTTTGTAGCAATTAAATCTATTGGTCCCGAACAACCACAGTTTTTAAATACTTCATAACCTTTATCCCATAGCCAAGTTACTGCATAGAACTCGGCTAAATCTCCTTTACGATTATCTAGTGTATGTTTATTAATGGGTTTCACTCCAGTTTCCTCCTATCTTATATTCACCATCAAGAGGACATCTAAGATTAAAATGTTCTCCTGCTTTTATAATACTATCAACAGCAAACTGACCTACAAAATCAGCTTTATCTTTAGGTACTTCTATCTGCCACTCATCGTGGATGTTAGCAACAAACTTATAAGGTACTGTATTCAGCCTTAAGACATCATCTAAAATAGACAATGCTTTCTTCATGACAATTGCACCTGCTCCTTGAAGCAAAGTGTTGAGAGAAGAATGAGCATTACGAATGTAAAGCTTTCTACCATCTAATCCTTTGAGGTATTTTTTTGAAGCTGCTCTTTGCACCCTGTCTCTAAGAGACTTAAATGTAGGCTTATTATCAAAGAAATATTGTCTAGCTCTCTTACCATCTGCTGTACTTCCTCCGACCACGCTACCAAGCTTTTCATCTCCTGCTCCGTACATGAGGGCATAGATGAATGTCTTTGCCTTATCTCTTGATTCAAGTTTTGCAGCTCTTTGATTAGCTGTGTGTATGTCTCCATCTAATATCTCCTTTATATATTCATCATCATTCATATAGTGTGCTAACATTCTTAGCTCTAAACCACTAGCATCAACTCCAAGTAATACATTACCTTCATCTACAATCCAACATGCTCTACATTTTGTACCATAAGGACTATGAACTGAAGGTACTTGTGCCATGTTAGGACTTCTATGTGTCATTCTTCCGGTGATAGCACCATTAGGTATAACAAAACCATGCACACGTCCATCTTCTTGCACAGCTTCGACCCAAGAATCAACTTGGGCTATACGTTTTTGTATTAATAAAAAGTCTGCAATTAATTTAGCTTCACGAATGTGAGTAACTTCTGATAGAGTTTTCTCATCAACAATGGGTTGACCTGTAGGTGTAAACCTTTCAGGCTTCCAACCAAAGTCAATGAGATATTCTCCAATCTGTTTACGACTACCTAAATTAAAATCTTGTAAAGACTTTCTCATGAAAGGTTCAAAGTTATTAGTATCTAAACATCTCTGATACTCATCATCAGTAAGCCCACGTTTAGATAAGTTACCATCTTTCTTAATGTAAGGTGTAACTAATTTATCATCGACCCACTTAGGTTTAAAAGTATTATGAACTTCATCTTCAATCTGTTGAGACTTTTCTCTAAGTTCTGCAAGTAATACAAGAGCAGATTCCATATCAAACATGAAACCATTTTCTTCTTGTTGTTTAACAATTCTTGCAACGTCTTGTTCAAGTTCAATAGATTGTTTACTAAATCCTTTTGACTCATTACGAAGTGATTTATATACAAGAGTATTTAACTGCACATCACGAACACAATAGTCCAACATCTGTGTAGAATAATTTTGATAGTCTTCAAAGTTAATTTTAGATAGACCAAGTTTATATCCCCACTTCTCTAAACTATGACCACCCTCTCTAGTAGGGTTAAACAATCTAGAAAGAACAAGAGTATCTATAAGTTCTTTGTCTCTAATTTTTATACCACCAAACTTTTCTACCATAGGAATATCAAATCCTATAATGTTATGACCTATTAACCTATCTGCTTTAGATAAAAATTCATAGCCTTCTTGCAAGTTGCTTGGAGGAAACTTAAATATTTCTCCAGAGTTTACATCTTGTGCTACAATACAATGTACCTTAGTTGCTTTAAGGTCATCAGTCTCTATGTCAAATACTAAATCCATAATTAAAATGCCTCATCTAAACTATCATCAAAGGTAATATCTTCATCTGTTAGTTCAGATAGTCTACCTGTTTCAGAGTTGTAAATAACCCTAGCTGCCATACCAACATCGCCTGTGTATCTAGATTTTAATACACGAAGTCTTGTAGTCCTAGCTTCATCAGGGTCATCTGATTGTTGATTACGTTCTAATGCTATCACACAATCACTAAGTTGTCCAATACTATTTGAACCTCTTAGATGAGATAGAGATACTTCAATACCGTTCTCATGTCCTTTGTTACCATCAACTCTACGTAAGTGTGAAACCAAAATGATTCCTGCACCTGTCTCTTCTACCAAACTTCTAAGTCTAGTCATGATAGAATCAATAGCACGTCTCTCATCTCCTTCATGCACAGCACTAACTAACATATGTAAATGGTCAACGACCACCCACTTGCAATCACATCCTATAATCATGAATCTAAGTTTAGTAAAGATATCATCAATGTCATTCGTACCAAAGTGTGAATGAACCCATACTCTATTCTTGTTATCTCCATCATAAAGTATATCAAACATCTTATCTAATTCTTCTTTAGAAAACTTCTCACGTTCTTGGTCAACGTATAACCTAGCATTAGCTTCAATAGATAAGATACCATCAATGGTTCTTTTCCAATCTTCTTCTAGTGCTATGATACCTACGTTATCAGTAGTGTTCTTAATAAGATGATGTTCAAGTTCTCTTGTCACACTTGACTTACCAAGACCAGTACCACCTGTAAGTGTCACCAGTTCTCCTGCTCTAAGACCATACAACTTCTTGTTAAGTCCTTCATAAGGATAAGGTACGCTTTGTTTCTTCTCACGATTATGAAACTTCTCACGCTGTTCAGAAACATTTATAACACCAGAAGGTGTATAAACTTTACTAGCCCACCAAGCTTCAACAAACTCTTTATGTTTGTTGTTTCTTAGCATGTCGTTAGGGTCTTTCCAACCATTAGGAAGCGTAACTATTCTAGCTTTCCCGGGCTTGAAAAGCCTAGCAACTTTTATACTAGCTTCTTGTCCTGCCTTATCTTTATCAAAAGCAATGATAACATTTTCAAAGTCATCAAAGAACTCTAAGCTTTCCTTGATATCTCTGACTGCACCATTTGCTCCACGCTTGATAGATACTACAGCCCACTTAGAACCAAGCAGTTCATAAGCAGCCATAGCATCACACTCACCTTCAGTAATGGTAACGTACTTACCACTCTTGAAAAGTTGTTGACCAAACAAACCTGTATCATTATAACTACCAGATACAAAGAAGTCTTTGTCCTTACAGTTCCTAACTTTAGTAGCTGATAGCTCGTGTCCATTGTAGTATGGGTAAAAATGTTTAACGACATTACCTTGTAAGTCATGTACACATTTAACTCCATACTTCTGAGCAGTCGGCATAGAAATCTTTCTGTCCGTAAGGGCTGAAAACTTTCCTTCTCCTACTACATCAGGTTGTTTAGTCTGTACTGTTGTTGTTTGCATATCCTTTCCTCCACATGCGTTAGTATAACTAGGCATGAACTCTCCACAACTGAAACACTTTGCTGAATCATCTTCATTGATTCCAACAGCATCACTGCTATCGCAAAGTGGACAAGGTTGGTGTAGTTTGTCCCAAGTTTTATCCATGTTAGCCCTCACTATGAATTAAGATTCGTCTGATTCTTCTACAGTTTCTTCAGTCTCAGTTTCTTCTTGTTCAACTATAGCTTCAGGACTATCCTTTAGTACAGCTTCAAGATTATTCTGATGACCTTGTGAAGCATAGTTCAAAGCTTCGACCAGTACATTCAAAGTACCTATCTTACTGATAGATACATTAGCACCTTTTCTTTTTTGTTCATCTTCAATCTTTGAAACATCATAGACTGATTCGCCATCGTCATTCTTAATAGTAATAATCATATTAAAATTCCTCGTTGTCTGAATCTTGTTCACCATATTCAATTAAGTTATCTACTTTAACAGCCATAAGTTCTGCAAACCTACCAAAATCATTTTTATATGGTTTGATTTTAACAGTCACTTCTGAACCATTACCAATAGTAACGTCCATAGAATTACCATCAGCATCTACTAACTTAGGTGCTGTATTAGCTGACCCATCATTCCTTGATGCTCTCTTACTAAAAGTAAAAGCAGGTTCTTCATACTTTAGTTCACCTGTTCTTGTTCTGACTTGACTAAGTCCTAATTCTTCAAGCTTAGTTGCTGTATCAGAATCAGTAAGAACAGTGATGTTATACTTATGAGGTTCATACCTCGTTTGAGGGCTAGTCACGTTGGCATACATTGACTTCCCTTTTACATACTCATACATAAAATTCCTCCTTTTAGGTTGTATTAAGTTTTGCAATTATATCATGGATTAGATTTTTTGTCAAGCCTTTTCTGTCTTCTTCTTGAATTATTTCTATCTCGTGTAAATTGTATAGCACTTTGCAAGTCTTCCCATAACTCATCAAGTGCTTGTTTCTTTTGTTCTTTATTAAGTCTTGTAATGATTTTGATATCAGACTTCTTAGGTATCCACGTGTCCCAGTAAGCTTTGTCGTTCATTGACAAACCTGCCCATGTCCAACCTATCTCTTTGTCTAGTGTTGTTGATTTAAAATAAAATTTCATAATAACCCTCCAGTTAAAAGTGGGTACTTTAAAGTGATACCCAGCACTCGAACATTATCTTTTATAGACACCGAACGACTGTCTTTTTACAAGGGAAGGTAATCGGTTTAGTTCTCATCCCATTTCATCTACAACCTTTTCAAGAAAGGATTTTACAGCAGCTCGAACACCTTGTAAAACTTAGTCTGGTTTTAGTGGCACTAGACCAGAAACTAGCACGATATAATCGTATGCCTTCAGGTTCAGGAAGGTTAGTTGAGGGCTACACCCTTAGACATACCTGAATAAGTGGCTATTATACCACAGCTAACCCTCATTGTCAACCTTTAAATTTAATAATTTAACTTTATATTCATCTTTATTCCACACAACTTCGTAAGCTATCTGGTCTGTCTTGTTATCGTGATTATATTTAATAACATAATCTTCCCATGCTCTAAATTCTTCTTTAGTCATTGGAGTTAGTTCAGTATTTTTTATCTCCACCATGTTGGTTTCTCCCTATTCTTGTTCCATTGTGCGTAATGTTTCTCGTGTATCACATAGTCCCTGTATGCTACGATAGGGTCACTATCTTTGTATACATCTGGCATAGCCTGTGCAAGTGGTGTCATACTTGTATGTGTAATGTTATCAGGCATCTTACTTAAAGGCTCTTCAAGTTTTATAATACTTGCATGAGTCTTACCATATCTGTAGTTGTATTCCATACCAAGTGCTAAGAAATGTCTATACAACCATGAGTAATTACTGCTTGACTCTCTTGCCCAGATAGTACAAGGATGATTCTTGTATGCCTCCTTGTAAAGTCCTACACTATCTGCATACTCATCACCATCTAACACTCTATGTGCAGTACATAACATTTGTGCAGTTTCAAGTGGCATCTTCACTAACATCTTATCTGGCTGTGCTTCTGCTGAAACTATTGGACACTCATCAAAATAAAATATGTTCATTTGTTTTTGTCCTCTCTATCCATAAGTATTATTCCAACACCTGCTATACATACTAACATAAATATTATTATAAATGCAAGACCTATTACTTCGCCTATCATTTTCCTTGACCTCTATATTTCTTATGGTTAGCTTTTGTATTCTTGTTCATAGTAGAGTAGCCAACATTCCTTCTACCTTGACTCGTTCTCTTACCCCTAACACCAGTAGCTGAAGTATGAGTTTGTTTAAATGCTTTTGATTTAACTGCCATATCTTAGTATCCTCCTGTATTCTTTGTAATCCTTTACAAGTTCTATAATGTTATCATCTTTCCAAGCTTGAAAAGTCTTTTGAATATCATTATATCTTAAAGATTCATCACAATAATCTCCATACTTTCTCATGATAAACATATCTATTTTTCTTACATTCATAATTGTTATCCTTTATTATAAAATATTAATATAATATAAAATATTAATATAATTAATTATTAATTTTGTTTATGTTTAAAAAGTTATAAAGATTGTATCATAAAAAATTACAAAAGTCAATACAAATTATGAAAAAATCTTAACTAATTCTAAGCCTCTCTAAGGGTAGGTTAGTCAATACCAATACCCTCGTATGACTTGGTTAGATAACTGCTCACCATGTAGCTCATATGCTCTTCTATCCTATGTATAATATCTACTTCTGATACTTTCATTGGTTCGTCCCATGTTCTTATGTCATCATAAAGAAAGTCAACAAATGTTCTAAACTTATTAGCCGATAATTTATTGATGATATATTCTCTGGCACATATGTCCTCTAGTTTTTTGTATAATGTTCTGTTCATTTTACCTCCCAATTAATATCTGATTTTATTTTAACATGTTTTAGTATCTTTATGTCTTTTAAATGTAAACATTTTTCATTATTCATTTTCCATATAAATGATTCACATCTTACTTTGACATGGCTGTTGTTTCCTAAATAGTAAGGTAAGTTCATTACTAAATTATTTTGTTTATCATAAATATTAACGTCTAATTCTGTATAACGTAAAGAAATCCACCCTTTATCTTCTTTATAATTATAAAATTTATTTTCTTTTACAATTTCTAAAGATTTTTTATTAGGAATTAAACATATACCATATGCACCCCATTTATCTTTTTTATTTAAGAATGCCCACATAACTTTACCTTCTAGTATAATATGTTCATCACTCATCATCTTCCTCCCAACATCTAGTATCATCAGATATTTCAGTACTTGTAATTTCCCATTGCAATCTTTTACCAGACTGATAATGTTCTGCTATCTCATTATCATCACAATCTTCTTCATCATAATCATACTCATCAAAATGATTATCAGGTAGTTCCCATATGGTTTCTACTGTTTCTATTACTTTAAGTTTCATGTTATCTCCTGTATATACACATCATCATATCCTTGCTCAATCCATTCATCATAGTGTTCTTTTGCTCTTTCATAGGTAGTGTAGTAATCATCACACCCACCAACCCATACAACATATTTATAATCACTCATCATCTTCCTCCCATGTTTTTACTTCTGTTATTTCTAAGGTATCTTTATACACACCCCACCTATCCCACATAATATCTATAGCATGTTCTTTGCTTTCAGCATAGTCATCTAAAGAATCTATCTGAACAGTTGTGCTTACTGTTATCTCATATACTTTCATAAGTCTCCTCCTCTATGTCTGCAAGATACTCACTCTCATCAGCTTCTGTGCCTATGAGATGTTGTCTCCTGTAGTGGTTATCAACTAAGTTATCTATCATCTTTTCTAATTCGTCCATGTTTACTCCTTATTATATATGCATTAAGTCATCTACAAATTCTGACATAATCCTTTTGAGTTCGTCAAAATCTTTAGCGTCTCTTATAGTTTTTCTATAGTCTTGGTGACAGCTTTTATTCGTTCTTCTGTCATAAGTTCTATAGGCTAATGCTTCTTGTATTTTTTCTTTGATTGTATACACAATCTTTTTTTCTAATTCATGTTCATTTAATATGCTCATATTATCTCCTAAGTAAATTGGTCATAAAATTCTTGTTCTGCTATGAACTGTAGAATCTCATCTCTATCATCATCTTCATGCAGTCCATACAAGTATGCTACATTGCTTATCACATCATCAATCAGTCCTGCTTCATCATCTGCAACAACATCTTCATAGAGTCGCTGTAGTGTCTCATCATTTATTTTGTTTGTCATTATATCTCCTCATTATAAGTGGTTTTTATACTAACTGTACTACATCAATAACAAACCCTGTATAATCCTTCTTGGCTTGTCCCTTTGCCTTTAGTCCTACCACGCTGTTAGGCTTGTCAAGAAACCTCATGTCGTGGGTGTCTCCATCTATCAC
>Ga0102814_10002639_pt1 | contig 12082 bp, 10 predicted proteins | sample ColrivemetaGS741_FD_79112 | JGI IMG/M metagenome (GOLD analysis project Ga0102814, IMG submission 79112) | Estuarine microbial communities from the Columbia River estuary - Flood tide ETM metaG S.741 | ecosystem: Environmental > Aquatic > Marine > Intertidal zone > Estuary | place: USA... | reverse complement strand
TTAAAGAATTCATCTACAAGTTCAATGCGGAGTTCTTTCTCTCTGTCTTTGTAATGGTCAAGCATAGATTTTGCTTCTAAATAATTAGAGATAAGGCTGATCATATTCAATATCCTATTAAGGTTAAGTATTCGAGTAAAGCGAAAGTAATTATACTACTATAAAGAGGGAAGCGATAGTTTGATAAGTTATAAGAAACGGCCCCTTTATAACCTTTTTAAAAGCGTTTTAAGCGACTATATAAAGAGGTCGTAGGGTAGCGTAGGGAAGGATAGAAACGGGCTATAAAGAGACTTTAGGCGATAGATAAAGGCTATTAGACTAAGGCGGCTTATTCTACTATATTAGTAGGCCGGATTTTATAGTAATTCATTGGAGAGGCTATGTTTAAAATAACAATGTATCAGAGTGAGAGAATAGTAACAGGAGGGATAGTAGCAAAGCATAGTTTAGAGTCACTAGGGAAGGTTCTCAGCAAGTGTAAGAAGGGAAGTAAACTGGGAAGTGGGTTTATCCGCTGTGAGAGTGTGGATAGGAAAGATAGTGATTGTAAAGATAGCAGTATAATAATAATAGATGGAGATAAGGGAATTGATGGAGGGAACGCAGAAAGTCCTCATGAAGTACATGATAAGCTAGTAAATATGGGAATAAACCATATCATATACACTAGCCACAGTCATAAACCTGGTGTAAACAAGTATAGAGTAGTAATAGAGTGCAACAGGGAGTATGTACAGCACGAGCTTAAAGAAATAAATAAAGATGTATTGAGAAGAATAGGGTGTAATATACAACATGTAAAAGAGATGGATGTATTTAGCCAGATATGGTTCTTTCCAAGGAGAGATGATACATCTGGATTTGAGTATTATGATTATTATGGAGGTGATAAACTATTCCTTCAAGAGTATTATGAAGAGAGCGAGAGCGAGAGCGAGAGTGAACAGAGTCCTCCGCCGAATGGGAGTGTGAAGAGTGATAGTTTAGAAGAGCTGTATGAGAACATAAGAAGTGGAAGGGAGTTTCATACAAGTTTAAGAACTATTATATGGCAATACATTAAAGATGGAATGTCTCCTGCTAACACTAGAGAGAATGTTAAGAGTTTGATGAATGGAAGCATGGAAGCAGGTAGTGATAGATGGAGGATAAGGTATGATGAGATAGATGGTTTGGTAGATGGAGCAGTAAGGAAAGATGTAGATAACGTTGATGTAAGTGAAATAGTTATACCAGATGCTCAAGGTAAAGTGTTGCCTCCATTTAAGCTGGGAGGTAGAATGGGCAAGTTTATCAAAGAGATAGGTGAGTTCATGGAGTTTACAGATGAAACTCTATCATTTGTAAGTGGCATATATATAGCTAGTACATTGTGTGCAAGGAATTGGAATGTAGATGTCAACCATGTTGACGGAATTGGGAGACCAACTGCATTAAATGTATATATTACAGTAGCAGCTGAAAGTGGAGTGGGTAAGTCAGAAGTAGAAGATGCTGTAGAAAGGTGTGAGTATCACTTTAGTAATACGAGTTGTGATATGTCTAACTTCTTCTTCAAAGGAAAGATGTATACAGATAGAGTGTTGTTTGGGTTGCTGAAGGTTCAAAGATGCTTAGGTATTATGAGTAATGAGGCTGGATTAGAGGGTCAGAGCAAGTTAGGGAACCAGGAAGGTTTAAAAAGTGCTCATCTGAATCTATATGGTCAAGGAGCCTGGAACAAAAGATCTTCCGCTGTGAGCTTCTCTGATGGAGATAAGAGCATACCAAGTATTAAAGCACCATGCTTGAGTAAGTTAGGAGAAAGTACACCAGTAGAAATAAGGAAGTTTTGGTCGTCTAACAACAATGTAGAGAATGGCCTCGTTCCCAGAGAGTGTATATATGTAATAGATGATCCCATAGTCAAAGAGAACAGGGAGTTAAGGTTTGAGTTTAGCAGGGATGTAGTGGAAGCATTCAGGAAGATTATTATACATGCCAGTAGTGAGTGTACTGGTGATATGATGTTAAAACCTGTAATATTACATCCAGAGAGTGAACAGCTAAAGAGAAGGATTAAAGATCATCAGATATATTGGAAAACTAAAGCTGTTCAGGGGAAAACTCCGCTGGAAAGAACCATGGCTAGCAGGTTTCATGTTAAGTGCTTACGTTACATGGGAGTTCTGCATATAGTAAATGAATGGAGTGATGATCCTACTAATACAAAGTTGGGAGTAGCAAGTTGGGAGGAAGCTTGCGGAATAGTGGGTGTAGAGTATGCTAACATGAAAAGCATCGTCAAGCTTACCAGTGATGATGGTGATATTGGTGAAGCAGTAGATTACTTTGTTATTATGCTAGGCAGAATATTAAATGGAACTATTAAGAATAAAGATGGTGAGATTAGCAGAATAGATAGAAAGAAAGGTGTTGTTGTGATAAGCCTGGCCAGGAAGGTCATGAAGGGAAGCAGGGAACTCCGCGAGTTGGAAGGAAATGTTAAATTTACATCTAATTTTAAGTCAGGTTTTGATAAAGTATTAGATTATTGTGAAAATATTGGATTAATAGAACGTCCTGACAAGGGCAAAAGAGGTGAAAGAATGGTTATTACAGAAGAGTATAAATCGTACTTAGAAAGTCTGATATAGGCTATTTCAGGGTTAATTTAGGTGTAGCGTTCTAAATAGGAATCGTTCTTAAATAAGAATAGTTCCTATTTAAGAATTTCGAATAGGGATAGAAAAGACTCTTTAATCCCTATAATCTCGCTTTAATCCCTGTTCAATATTATAAAAAAGCGTTATAAATTAATAACTTACGAGGTTTTTCCGCTTAGGGATTGAACCACGCGGGAGAGGGCGTTAGAGGGGTCGGGAATAAGAATTATTCCTAAACGAGAATCATTCTTATCTAGACATAACGAGGGGCTATCCCTAATCTATATAATTATACTAAGTTATTAATTTATATAGATAATTATAGGTATTTTATAGGGACTATGAAGGGGATTAATAGATATCGTTAATCCCTAATGAAATTAAACCTAATTTTATAGGAAACGAGGAAACAACAATGCATTATGAGCTATATTTGCCATTTCCACCTAGTGTAAACCACTATTATGTTAAGACAAAGCGAGGTGTATTTATATCAAAGAAAGGAAGGGAATTCAGAGCGGAAGTCATTCAGTGCATACATGATCAGGTTGGCCTGGTTGGCACCATCACAGATAGAATTCTAGTAGAGATAGTATTATACCCACCTGATAGGAGGGCCAGGGATGTGGATAATTACAATAAACCATTGCTGGATGCAATAACCCACGCAATGCTATGGGAAGATGATTCCATCATTGATCAGCTGTTTAACTATCGTGGAGAAGTGGTTCCAAGGAGCGGAAGTGTTTTCCTGCGCATACAGGATGCTGGGCCGATCATTCCTGTGACCAGCCCATCATCATACCTTTAGCTTGAAACTATTATATTGATCAGAACTCTTGTCAATGCCAACACTATGTATATGGATGCAATTGTAATGATTACATCCATCATACATTCATCCCATATGGAAGGTCACTTGACCCATCTTCATTGCGATCATCATAGCAATCATCGAGATGCTCACTGCTGTCACCACCGAACTCATTATGAACCTTCGCTGCTTCAGCGAGAAAGTTCCACGTCATGCCCATGGCAGTCCACAGTGCTGCCTGATTTTCCTTAGGGTGCTTGAGGATCCATTCCTCAATCTCACTCACGCTCTGCGGAGTGTGGAATAATCCCATCTTTGATATTCTGATGCCTGACTTATTCATATAAAGCCTACCTTACCTATAGTTATAAATACCGCTACGAATAACGATAGAAACGCCCTAGGGTCGATTTAAGGCGTTTTATAGCCTACTCGATCCGAACGTATCCCTACCGTTAAAAAATCCGCTACGGGCTCCTTACGAAGCCCGCCGCTTATACTTACCGTTATCCGGTAATATCTTGGAAGAACTCTGTATACATTTTTGTAAGCGCATCATCACCTAAGTAGCTTACTTTGTCTGGGTGAAAGGCGTTTTTGTTCTTAGGTGGAGTTCCCTTTGCCCAAGCAGACTTCGCCTTTCGTAGCGCTGCTCTAGCCTGCTCTACATCAGCGGAATTACTATCCTGACCATCAGATTCCGGCGCACCAGTCACGTTATCCTTATGCTCGCTCCGAACTCTGTTGACAAGCCTCCAAACATTCAGGTTGGTCGCCAAATTACGCTTTACACTAGGTGATGTGTCACCAAACTCCCCATTCCCAAGAATGTACTCCTTGGCTTCTGCCTCGCTTCTTGGCCAATCACCCAACCACTTAAAGTACGATGCTTTAAAGCCTTCTCTCGGTGATGCCTTTGGTGAACATTCCTTCATTGCGTCAGATATTACCTTGGCGGGAAAATCCTCAAGTATTAGACAGGCACGGATTTTCTTGGATTCGTAGCCATCTGCCATAAGCTCATTAATGCGTGCGATTGCTGATTCTAGGGTGAAAATAGTCATGATTGCTTCCTTTAGTATTAAAAGTTAAGTATTCGATTTAGGCAGAAGGCTTTTCCTTCAACCTGATACCTATTATAAGGATATAAGCACAGAAGTAAACATCCTTCTTAGATCGTTTTGATATAAGCTTATATCTAAAAGGTATATGATAGTAGTCCACCTTTAAAGGAGCGGTGCGCATGCGTATACTCTAATACGCGATAGAAGTCTAATACTTATTAGTTATATCCTTATAACTATTAGTTATAGCATCTAAAATCTTTCGAGGTGTTGGATGTAAGTCATTGATTTATAAGCGGAATGGCGATCGTATGGTAATCCATACTAGGGTACTGGCCTCTCCCAACTCCACTCACATAGCCTCTGAGAAGGCCACAGGTACATAGACTATTATGTTATAACAATCAAGTCTGTTATAACCACCTCTGAACAGCCCACCTGGCCCCATAACGGGAGTCATAAGCGGCGTAACGTGGGAGGTTAGCGGCCAAAAAGAGGGGGAGGGGGCTGCCGCAGGGCGTCAAGGTCAGGGGTCACCCCCTTACAATTTTCCAATTTTTCATCCCATCCTCCAAACTAAAACTTTAAAATTTTTTTTCAAAAAAAACAACCAGCCTCCTGGCGCTAAGAATAATTCCAACAGGGTTAGAGCAGCGGAAGTCTTTTCTTTACCGGCGTGATTTCCATAACGATTTCCCTAACCGGCCTAAAAAATTCTTTACTTTTTATTATTTTTATAGTAGATATTTCTTTACTTTTCCAATGAGCTGTTATACAATTAATTATATAGGTATAGGTATAAATTTTATTTCTTGAGTGCAACTGGTGTAATGTTATGAGACTCCCAACTAATTACAATGAGGTACGTGGACTCAGTGTTATTACACCTGAGGATCTTTACACGATTCAAAATAAAGCAAAAGCACTCACATTAGATGAATGCTTTGAGCTTATAGCCATCTCTGTAGATGACATATCTAGCTATGATCTTCGAATCTGTAAGATAGTCCACAAGCGCGGAAAAGCGGAAGGCATTGCCATAGCGGTGGATTCTCTTTTTGCGCACATGAAGAGTAAGCAGGGCGGTGCTACTTGCATAGACTACCTTCGTCAACATTCTGGATCCTTTGCACTTGAGAAAACTTCATCTGGTTCTGGATTCAACTTCAATGTGGTGATGAAGGACTAATGCCTACCTACGCTGCTTCTGACACTATGACCAGCTTTCACAAAGATAACCACTTTGTGAGAGCAATCATGGGTCCCATTGGTAGTGGAAAATCTGTAGCTTGCTGCGTAGAGCTTATGTTGAAAGCTACACAACAGGCTCCTAATGACCAAGGTATTCGTAAAACACGTTTCGCTATTATTCGTACTACTTATCGTGAGCTTATAGATACTACTATGCAAACCTTCTTTGACTGGTTTAATCCAGACTTAGGAGTTATGCGTAAGATGGATATGAAGTGGACTCTTATGCAGGATCTTCCAGATGGAACATCCATCCACGCGGAGTTCCTTTTCCGCGCACTTGATAGGCCTGATGACGTAAAGAAACTTCTCTCCCTGGAGCTTACAGGTGCTTGGATCAATGAAGCACGAGAGATTAATAAAGCTATTGTAGACATGCTTATAGGCAGACTAGGAAGATACCCTAATATTCGTGATGGTGGGCCTACCTGGCACGGACTCATTATGGACACTAACCCACCTGATTCAGATCATTGGTGGTACAACCTATTTGAAGTTGTTATGCCAGAGAACCATCGCATATTCAAACAGAGTTCAGGAGTTTCACCAACAGCGGAAAATATTGAGAACTTGCCTGTTGGATACTACCAGAATATGCAATCAGGCAAAGACCAAGAGTGGATTAATGTGTATGTTCATGGGAGATATGGATTCGTGCAAGATGGTAAACCTGTTTGGCCTGAATACAAAGATGATGTGCATTCTACATTAGATACACTTGAAATTCCTAAGACTGCTACCATCTTCGTTGGAATAGATTTCGGTTTAACTCCAGCTGCTGCTTTTGGATATAAAACTTCCGCTGGCAGGTGGATAGTGTTTGATGAGCTTGTTACTTCCAATATGGGAGCAAGTACATTTGCTAGATTACTACACGAGAAGATCAACCATAGTTATCGTGGATATACATTAGAAATATATGGTGATCCTGCTGGCGAGCAAAGAGCTCAAACAGATGAGACTACACCTTTCCAAATATTAGCTCACAATGGAATTAACGCCTGGCCCACCCATACTAACGATTTCACCATTCGAAGAGAAGCTGTAGCCTCCACACTCCTCAGGATGGATTTCGCAGGTAATCCAGGGTTTTTAGTTGGGCCAGGCGCCTCTATGATACGCAAGGCTCTTTCAGGCGGATACAAGTACAAGCGTTTACAAGTCACTGGCCATGATAAGTTTCATGACAAGCCAGACAAAGGCAGGTACTCTCACGTAGCAGATGCTCTTCAATATATGATGCTAGGTGCTGGTGAGGGTGACTCTGTAGTCGGCGGATATGGAAAGCAAGATGTTGACTACTCAAGAACAAACAGGATGGTTGTTTAATAAATGTGGAAATATTTTAGTTATGAGTCCGACACCTCACTTTCTTGCCCTTGTTGTAATAGTGATCTTATGCACAATAGCTTCATGGATCGCATGGATATTTTGAGATGCACTGTTGGATTCCCGCTGGTCGTATCCAGCGGATATCGTTGCCCATCCTACAATGCATCTATCTCAAAAACTGGAACAAGAGGGCCGCATACAACTGGAAGAGCAATTGACTTACTTGTAACAAGTGAGGATGCTCTTACTGTAGTTGGCGAAGCATACAACCTAGGATTTACAGGAATTGGAGTTAGTCAGAAAGGTGATCACAAAAAACGTTTCATTCACCTTGATGATCTTTCTTCACCTGAGTTCCCTAGGCCAACAATATTCTCATACTGATATGGTAGTTTAATGCTATGCTGAAAAAAGAAGACATCTTATCAATTATAGCATCAGAGCTTTCAAACTCTAGCGATAGCTTTTACGATGGAACAACTTCACTAGAAGAATCACTATCATATTACCTTGGACTTCCCAATGGAACTGAAGTTGAAGGAAGATCCTCAGTAGTATCTACTGATGTAGCTGATACAATTGAGTGGATCCTCCCACAGATTATGAAGTCATTTACTCAGAATAATGAGATAGTGATTTTCGATCCAGTTCACCAAGGTGATGAGAAGCAGGCTGAGCTAGAGTCTGAGTATGTGTATGAAGTCCTTATGAAACAGAATGACGGGTTCATAATCCTTCATCAGTTTGTAAAAGACGCACTTATGCAACGCAACGGCATATTGAAAGTGTACTATGCGAAGCACACTCAGTCAAAGATTGCAGATTATACTGGTATAACTACTGATCAGCTGGAGGCACTACTTTCAGCGGAAGGTGTTGAGCTGTTGGAACGTTCTGAGTATGTTGATCAGAATGCAACCACTGAGCGAAATAAAATGCTCGAAGCTCAAATGCAGCAGATTCAACAACAAGTTCAACAAGGAATTCAGCAAGCACAACAACAACCTCAACAAGATCCAAACCAGGTTAAGCAGCAATTACAACAAGCTCAGCAACAGATGCAGCAGATCCAAGAGCAGATGTCAAATCCTATCATGCTTAATGATGTAAAGGTATCTGCTTCCAGGAAACGTGGTCAGATTTATGTTGACCCTGTTCCTCCAGAAGAGTTCAGAGTTAATTCATCACACAATTCCATAAACCTTGACAAGGCAAGATTTACAGCTCATGTAACAGTAATGACTGTGTCTGATGTAATGGAAGAGTATGGACTCTCTTTTGATGAGACTGAAGAGTTGCCAGATGGCTCTACAGCTTATGATAAAGAATACAGATTTGCGATGCAAGATGAGTCTGTATTCTATGAACAAGATGATAGTGAAGACCCATCACAGCGGCTAATTTCAGTAGCTGAGTGCTTCATGAAGATGGATATCGACGAAGTTGGTATTGCAAAGCTCATGAAGATCACTGTTGCAGGGGAAGGCGATGATCCTGTTGACATCATAAAAGTTGAAGAAATTGAAGGTATGCCTTGGGTTGCAACAACTACATTCCTAATGTCTCACAAGTTTGAAGGCTTGTCAATAACTGATAGATTGAAGCAGATCCAGGATCAGAAGACAGCTATATGGAGAAACATGCTTGATAACATGTATCTTCAGAACAACCAGCGGAATGTCGTTGTTGAAGGCCAGGTCAATATGGATGACTTGTTAATAAGTCGCCCAGGTGGAATAATTCGAGCAAAGCGTCTTGATGCAATCCAACCACTTATAACCCCATCTCTTGGACAAGACTCATATCAGATGATGGAGTACCTTGATAGAGTGAGAGCAGGTCGGGCAGGCGTAGATCCTGATGGCGGTGCCTCACCTCAGAACATCGGTGACAGAGTTGGATCACAAGGAGTTGACCGCTTAATGAACGCAAAAGAGGAGCTAGTTGGCCTCATCATTCGCGTCATTGCGGAAACTGGAATCAAGCCACTTTGTGTTAAGATACGGGATCTTACCATAAAGCATGTGGACTCTGTCATCGACTTTAGATTTAGAGGCCAGTGGCAACAAGTTAAGCCATCTGAGTGGCTGGACCGAACACAGTGTACGGTTCGCGTCGGTACTGGGACTGGCAACCACGCTGCTCAGGTGGCTGCTATAACTCAAGTTATGGCAATTCAAGAAAAGATAATGGCAAACCCGATGCAGAGTATGATCGGTGAGAAGCAAATATTCACCGCAATAGATGACTTCTGTAAGTTCTCTGGACTAAATGGAGCAAATAGATATTTCATTGATCCAGAAGGAGAAGAAGGCAAGAAGAAAGCAGAGCAGAATGGACAAGCTTCACAAGAGGCTAAACAGAAGCAAGAGGCTACTGAGCAAGCTATGCTCAAAGCCCAAGTGGACATATCTCAGGCAGAGCTTACAAAGGCCCAGGCAGCTGTCGAAGTAGGCCGCGCAAAAGCCAAGACTGACCAGGTTAAGAATCAACTTGCTCTTGTCAAGCAGACAACAGATGCCCAATTGGCGTCACTGAGACAAGAGCTTGAGAAAGCCAAGGCTGTCGCAGCGGCAATGGGCCGTGATGCAGACCTTGACTATAAGTATCATCAGACAGATACCAGTGCTGCTATTGAGCTAACGCGAATAGAGGCTGCTGCAAAGTCTGAGGAAAATGCCAATTACTTGGCAAATAAGCAAAGTGTAGAGAAGAGAGATGAATAAATCCGACGCGATTGATAAGTACAAAGAAGAACAAGAGTTTGGCAGAAAGGCAAGCTTGGCATATAATTCTTTTATAGCGCCATTCATAGCTTCAAAGCGCAAGATCTTGTTTGATAACTTTTGTAACATTAGCATCGCTAATACTGAGGCGCTTCTTGAAACAAAGCGTCTAATCACTGTTATTGATGACCTGGAAACAGAGATCATGACTGTAATTGAGACTGGGAAGTTGGCTTCTCAGTCATTAGAGGATGTATAATATGGGAATTAAACAAGAAGAAGCAAGCACCCGATCTGGCCTTGAGGCTTCTGATGAAATCGCCAATCTATTGATGGGTGAAGATGAGCCTGCTGAAGTAGAGGCAGAAGAAGTAGACGAACAAGAGTCTGAAGCAGATTCAGAGGAAGAGGAAGCTCAATCCGAAGAATCCACCGATGAAGAGTCTGATAGTGAGTCTGATGAAGAGGAAGATGATGCCACTTGGGAGAAAGCCCTTGGTGTAGATGAAGGTCAGCTTAGTTATGATGATGAAGGGAATGTTACTGGAATCAACGTAAAGATTGATGGCAAAACATCTACTGTCAAGATGAATGATCTCATAGCTGGTTATCAAATCAACAAGTCTTTGACTCAACGGTCGCAAGCTTTTGCCGAAGAGAAAAAGGCATTTGATGCCCAAGCACAAATGGTAGCAAAGGACTACAAAAGCAAGCTTGAGAACATCGATGTAATTACAAATTACCTAAGCAGCAAATTAGTATCTGAGTTTGAAGGAATTGACTGGAATAGATTGCGAGTCGAGAACCCTGCTGAATACGCAGCAGCACGTCAGGACTACGCATCAAAAGCCAGTGAGTTACAAGATGCTCAAGAAGCAATACGACAAGAGCGTGATGGCGTAGAGCAAGGCAATAACAGAAAGATGATAGAAGATAGGCAAACCTTTCTTCAACATCAGCGGAATGTTATGTTGCAGAATAATCCTAGCTGGAATAACCCTGATGTATTTGAAAAGGATATGTCTTCAATTAAATCCTTTCTCGGACAACAGTATGGGTTCAGCAACGACGATTTTGCTAATGTAATTGACGCAAGGCTGATAGAGCTTGTAAAAGATGCTAAAAAGTTTAGGGAAGGTGTAAAAGTCGCTGCTAAAAAGGTTGTTAAGCCAGTTCCTAAGTTCCAGAAGAGTGTTGGGAAGAAGCAGAAGGCTGCTTCAAAATTAGACAAATTAACCAGGGCTGCTAAATCTGCTTCTGGGCAAAACAAACGTGTTGCTCAGTCAGATGCAATAGCCGAACTTTTGACAGGTGGGATTTAAAATGAGTACAGCGAATTTAGATAGTGCAAACCTTAAAGCAGTAACACGTGGTGGACTTATCCGCGAAGATGTAATGGACAAAATCTGGGATATCTCAAAGATCCCATTGCCATTCACTGATATGATTGGTTCAACTACTTCCAAGAATGAGTACAAGGAGTGGACAACTGATGAACTGGCTACTCCAGATGTCACTAACGCTATTGTTGATGGTAGTGATGCTTCTGGGAATGACACAGCTACTGGTAGCCGTGTTGGTAACCATCATCAGATCTCTGATAAAGTGGTTAGGGTTTCATACCGTTCAGATGCGTCTGATACTATTGGCCGCACTAAAGAACTTTCATATCAGTTGATGAGACGCCAGCAAGAGCTGCGCCGTGACGTGGAGGCTATTGCCCTGTTGAACCAGGCATCTGTAGCTGATGATGGAAACACTGTTGCTGGTAAAGTTGGTGGCCTCCCATCGTGGCTTGAGACTACTAGCATCAATGGAACAGCCGGTGGATTTAACTTGTCTACAGGTTTGACTGTTGCGAGAACTCCTGATGCTGCAGCAGTAGCTCTTACAGAAGAAAACATCCGCGATGCGGTTGAGTCTGTATATTCGCAAGGTGGTGACCCTACAAAGCTAATGACAGTGCCTGCAATTATTCGCAAGCTGTCTGAGTATCTGTTCACCTCTTCTGCGCGAGTTGCAACTCTGATGTCAGACCAGGGCAAGAGCCGTGAAGCAGCTGCTGCACTTGGATCAGTGAATGTATTTGTTACTGACTTTGGAACGTTGACAATGGTTCCAAACCGTTTGCAACAGACCTATACAGCAACGACTACAGCTGCTGACGTGTTCATCTTGGACCCAGAGTATCTGTCTTTGTGCTACCTGAAAGGGTACCAGACTGATACATTAGCTAAGACTGGTCTA
>Ga0102814_10002637_pt1 | contig 12083 bp, 9 predicted proteins | sample ColrivemetaGS741_FD_79112 | JGI IMG/M metagenome (GOLD analysis project Ga0102814, IMG submission 79112) | Estuarine microbial communities from the Columbia River estuary - Flood tide ETM metaG S.741 | ecosystem: Environmental > Aquatic > Marine > Intertidal zone > Estuary | place: USA: Columbia... | reverse complement strand
TGCCGGGCCTCTTCGCCCTTGAGGTTCATGGTCCAGAGATTCTCGGCGCCGTCGCGATCACTGATGAATGCGATCCGGGTTCCGTCCGGGCTGAATCGGGGCTGCATGTCCCAGGCCATTCCACTTGTCAGGGCCGTGGCCTCACCACCGGCAACCGGGATCAGGAAAATATCGCCCAGCAGGTCGAATACCAGCTGGCTGCCGTCGGGACTGATGTCCACGCTCATCCAGCTGCCTTCCGAGGTGTCGATGTTGATTTCCACCGTGTCCCCGGGAGGATTGCTGATATCCCACTGCGCGTCCTTGGCCACGTCCTCGGCGTGTAATCCGACGAAGGGCAGCAGGGAAGCGAATAAAAACAGCGCAATTCTGGTCATTTTCATGAGTAATTTCCGGTAAATCGAGATTTTGCCTGGCGCCGCGGAGGGATGCCTGGCCTGATGCTGGAGAATGCTAACGTATTGCCGGTGGGCAGTCGATTGCCCGTGCATTGATGATAGGCAAGCACGCCCTGCCTTGGTACGCTTGCCACGGCGCTGGATTCCCACGCCGTGGCCGAATTCGAGGAACAGACGATTTCTGAGCAGTTACCCCTTCTGCAGCCGCTGGAACTGACAGATTCCTTTCTTGTTCGTGAGAGCGGACGAGCCAGGCGTATGTCTATTCACGTGCATCCCCATGGTCAGGTGGAGGTGGTGGTGCCCAAGCGTACGCGTTCGGCCGACGTCCAGAGCTTTGTGGTGAATCACCGGGACTGGATAGAGAAGGCCAGGCGCTCCATGGGCGTGGATAATATGCCCAGCGTGGCGTTGTTTCCCGCCGAAGTGAGGTTCCAGTTCGTCGACCAGGCCTGGACGGTCACCCGTGTACCTGCAAAGAGCCGGATTCGTTTGCGTGAGTCCGGCGGCGAACTGCGGCTGCATGGCGCTCAGGATGACGAACTGAAGATGTTTGTGTCGCTACAGAACTGGATTAAGGAGCAGGGCAAGTTACACCTGGTTCCGCGGCTGGAGGCCTTGTCCAAAGAAACCGGCCTGGGTTTTCGACGAAGCCAGATTCGTCTCCAGCGCAGTCGCTGGGGTAGTTGTTCTTCCCGGGGATCGATCAGTCTCAATGCGGCGGCCCTGTTTGTGGAGCCTGCCCTGGTGGACTACCTGATCCTGCATGAACTCAGTCATACCCGGCATATGAATCACTCAGCGCGATTCTGGAATCTCGTAGACTCCCTGTCTCCCGGTGCGCGCAATAGCGATCGCGCCTTGAACCGTGCCTGGCGTGATGTTCCCGCCTGGCTATATCGGCGCTAGTGCCATGATCCAGACCAGCCAGGGTGGAAGTTCTTTTACCCCAGCAGTTAAAGGCCTGTTGATCGCCAATGTGGGCGTTTACCTGCTGATGGTGATGGGCTATGACAGGCTGATGATTGCCCTGTTTGCGCTGTGGCCACCGGGCCTGTTCATGCCCTGGCAGCTGATCAGTTATTCCTTCCTGCACGGTGATTCCGGACACCTGTTTTTTAATATGTTCGGTCTATGGATGCTGGGTACCCAGATTGAGTTCTACTGGGGAACCCGTCGTTTCCTGATTTTTTATTTGGGATGCGTGGTGGGTGCCGCGGCGGCCCAGTTGCTGGTTGGGTGGCTCAGTGGCCAGATGTACCCGACGGTGGGTGCCTCGGGGGGCGTGTTCGGCATCTTGCTCGCGTTTGGCATGATGTTTCCGGACCGCAAGCTGCTATTGCTGTTTTTCCCGGTGCCCATCAAGGCCAAGTATTTCGTAGTGGGATACGGCTTGCTGGAACTGTGGCTGGGCGTCTTCGGCATGCAGACCGGGGTGGCCCATTTTGCCCACCTGGGCGGCATGCTTGTCGGATTCCTGATGATTCAACACTGGCGTGGCCGCTGGCCATTTTCCACACCGGCCGTGCGAGACCGGTGAGACGCTTGCCCCGGTTCGTGTTGCACCTGCTGTGGTGGCTGACACTGCCCCTGTTCGTGCTGACCATTCCCCTGGGCCGGGAGGCGAAACGCCGGGCGCTAAAAATGCCCGAGGCCCCGGGTGAGCGTCACGGCACCCAGGGCGGTTCCCTGGATGATTTGCCGGACGACCCGCTGCGTATGCTGATGATCGGAGAGTCGCCGGTTGCCGGGGTGGGCGTCAGTGAATTCCGGGAGAGCATCGCTGTACAGGTAGCCAAGCACCTGTCCACTCTCAGTGGCGTCCCGGTGAGTTGGGCGGCAATTGGTCGTAACGGTATCCGGCTGGGAGAATTGGTGGAAACCCTGGGCGAGCAAGCACTGCCCGTGTCCAACTGGGTGATATGGCTGGGGGGAGTGAACGACACCACCAGCCTGACCAGTCTTGCCAGCTGGCGCCGACAGTTGTTCGAGTTGGGGCGGCTTGTTACCGAATCAGGCCAGGGAAGACCGGTATTTTGCCCGGTACCGCCTTTGCATCAATTCGTTGGGATACCCCAGCCCCTGCGGTTCCAACTGGGCCTCAGGGCGAGCATGCTGGATCTCGAGCTAGCCAGGGTGTGCAGGCAAAACGGCTGGCAGCGGCTGGAACTGGAAATTCCGTCAGCCGCGAGCCTGCTGGCGGCTGACGGCTACCACCCCTCGGCCAGCGGCGCTGACCGCCTGGGATTAATGATCGCTGGTGCGGTGTTGCAGTCCGGGGCTAGCCCTGGTCAAGCAACTCCCGAAGGTTGATCACCGCCGAATTGGCCCGGGCCAGGTATGAAGCCATCACCAGGGAGTGATTCGGGAACATTCCGAATGCCGACCCGTTGAGAATCATTGGACTTCCCATGGGCTGAAGACCGCCTTCGAGTTCGCGAATGATCTGCCTGAGGCTGACCTCTGCGTTCTTGTCCTGGAGGACCTGCTCAAAATCAAACTGGGCAGCACGCAGGAAGTGGATTAGCGCCCAGGACGTACCACGGGCCTCGTAAAACACGTCGTCGATTTCCAGCCATGGGGTCTTGACCTGCAGGCTGTCGGCTTTTGGTGTGCTGGCGGTAGCGGAGGGATCATTGGCCAGGTCGGTGTTGACCCGCTCCTGTCCCACGCTGGCGCTCAGGCGCTGGGAGAGACTCCCCAATCGCTTCTCGACCACGGCCAGCCATTCACGCAAGTTGTCGGCCCTGGCGAAGAACTGGGTTTCCGACTGAACCGGGTCCTGCAAACGCAGCAGATAACCATTGAGGTGTTTGATGCCTTCCCGATACTTGGATTCCGAGGCGGGCAGAATCCAGGAATCGTTAGTGAAGTTGAATGCCGGTTCGGCAGTTGACAGTCCCGGGTCCTCGGTGGACTGGGATTGGGAACGGCTGTAATCGTTTCTCAGTACCCGTGCCAGGTCACGTACCTGGGTCAGGACGCCCAGCTCCCAGGAGGGAATGTTGTCCAGCAAGACGCCCGGGGGTGCGATGTCGTTGCTCAGATAGCCGCCGGGTTTCTCCAGCAAGGTGGTGGCCACGCGAATCAGCGTATCGGTGGTTGCATAGCCCACAACGTGGGTAGTTGGGCTGGCGCCTCGTTGAATCCAGAACAGGTCGGGCTCCCTGGACCAGTACCAGGCGAAACCAAGCTGCACGATCAGGAACACCGCGATCACGGCATAGGCAGTCTTTTTTCTCCAACTGGCAGGTTGTTTGTTGTCGCCCAGGGACGCGTTAAGGCGGCGATTCTGCCACCACTGTCGAATTCCGCTAAAACTCATGTCCATGAGTCGATCTCCATGTTTCGAATTGCCGTCCCTGCCCGGGATACGGCTTATAGGTTATCTGACATCGGGCCAGGCTGCTTGTTCCAGTTCCGGTAAGATTTCTCCGGCCGGGCCCTGGAGCCGGAAATCCGCCATGGAAGACAGGGGTGTCCGATCCAGGTTGATTTCAAGGAAGCGGGCACCCTTTGACTGGGCCAACTGGGCCAGGCTGGCGGCAGGGTAGACGATTCCCGAGGTGCCAATGGCGATGAACAGCTGACAATCCTCGCTGGCGGTGACTGCCGTGAATTGAGCGTGATTGGGAATGGATTCCCCAAACCAGACGACATCGGGTCTGAGCATGGCCGAACACTCCGGGCAGGCCGGGGGCTCTCCCTCTATCGGTGGCACGTCGGTCATGCATCCATGGCGAGAGCAGCGGGTGCGCATGATGTTGCCGTGATACTCGACCACACTGGTACTTCCTGCACGCTGGTGCAGGCCGTCAACATTCTGGGTGAGCAGGGTGAAACCGGCGACCCTGGACTGCATCCGGGCCAATACCTGGTGTGCCGGGTTGGGTTGTGCCTGAGAGATTAATTGCCGTCGCCAGGCATACCATTTCCATACCAGCGAGGGATTTTTGTAATACGCCTCGGGTGTGGCCAGTTCTTCGGGAGAATAATTAGCCCAAAGGCCTGTGAGGGCGTCACGAAATGTGGGGATACCGCTCTCGGCAGAAATGCCCGAGCCGGTTAATACCGTAATGCGTTGGCTGTTCCGAATCAGGTCGAGTAAATCGCCGCTAATAGTCATGGCTGAAGGACTGGATTCCTGGCTGGAAAAAGAAGTGGGGCGACGGCATCTGCCGCCGCCCCGATTCGTCTTAGGCTGCTTCGCCCTTGGCGAGTTGGCGCAGCACGTAGTGCAGGATGCCGCCGTTGAGGTAGTAGTCGCGTTCCTTGGGTGTGTCGATACGCACCTGGGCCTCAAAGCGAGTTTCCTTACCGTCGTCTGCAGTGGCGACCACGGTGACCGTCTTGGCCCTGGCATTATCCAGACCTTCGATGCTGATCAGTTCCTTACCGGTCAGACCCAGGGTGCCGGCGTTTTCGCCTTCCTTGAACTGCAGAGGCAATACGCCCATGCCAATCAGGTTCGAGCGATGGATACGCTCGAAGCTCTCGGCGACTACAGCCTGCACACCAAGCAGCTTGGTGCCCTTGGCAGCCCAGTCACGCGAGGAGCCTGTGCCGTATTCCTTGCCGGCCAGCACCACCAGGGGAACGCCCTCTGCCTTGTACTGCATAGCGCCATCATAGATGGTCATTTGCTTGCCACTGGGGATATGTACGGTCCAGCCACCCTCGGTTCCCGGAGCCAGCTGGTTACGCAGACGGATGTTGGCAAACGTGCCACGCATCATCACTTCATGATTACCGCGACGGGATCCGTAGGAGTTGAAATCTTTCTGCTCAACGCCCTGGGCCATCAGGTACTCGGCAGCCGGGCTGTCCTTGGCGATGTTACCGGCCGGGGAGATATGGTCAGTGGTGACCGAGTCGCCCAGCAAGGCCAGTACCCGTGCGCCGCGGATATCTTCAACAGCATCGATTTCCAGGGTCATTCCATCGAAGTAGGGCGGGTTCTTCACATAGGTGGAAGCCGGATCCCATTCGTAGATTTCACCTGCCGGAACCTGCAGGCCATTCCAGTTCTTGTCACCGGCGAATACATCCTTATAGCTGCGCTGGAACATGGCGCGATCCAGTGAGTTGTGGATGATTTCGGCGACTTCTGCCTGGCTCGGCCAGATGTCCTTCAGGAAGACAGGCTTGCCGTCTTTGGAGATGCCCAGCGGATCCTTGTACAGGTCCACATTCATGTTGCCGGCCAGGGCGTAGGCGACGACCAGCGGCGGTGAGGCCAGGAAGTTCATCTGCACCAGGGCGTGAATGCGACCTTCGAAGTTACGGTTGCCGGAGAGCACCGAGGTGCCGACCAGCTTGCTGTCGGTGACCGCATTGGCAATTTCCGGACGCAGGGGACCGGAGTTACCGATACAGGTGGTGCAACCGTAGCCAACGTTGTAGAAGCCCATGGCTTCCAGGTCCTTGGTCAGGTCTGCCTTGTCCAGGTAGTTGGTAACCACGCGAGAGCCAGGAGCCAGGCTGGTTTTTACCCAGGGCTTGGCGCTCAGGCCCAGGGCTGCTGCCTTGCGGGCCAGCAGGCCTGCTGCCACCAGTACCGCCGGGTTGGAGGTGTTGGTGCAACTGGTGATGGCGGCGATTAATACCGCGCCGTCTTCCATTTCGAAGTTCTTGTCATCCATGCTGACCTGGGCCTTGCCGCCGGTGGCGCGGGCCTTGGCGATGGGTGCCAGGTGGCCTTCGAAGGTGGTCTTGGCATCGGTCAGGGGAATACGATCCTGGGGACGCTTGGGGCCGGCCAGGCTGGGTACCACGGTACCCATGTCCAGTTCCAGGACGTCAGTGTAATCGGCATCCGGCTGGCCATCTACACGCCACATACCCTGGGCCTTGGCATAGGCCTCGACCAGGGCGATCTGATCCGAATCGCGACCCGAGAGTTCCAGGTAGCGGATGGTCTGCTCGTCGATGGGGAAAATGCCGCAGGTGCTGCCGAATTCCGGTGCCATGTTGCCCAGGGTGGCGCGATCTGCCAGGGGCATGTTGGCCAGGCCATCACCAAAGAACTCGACAAACTTGCCAACCACACCCTTCTTGCGAAGCATTTCGGTGACGGTCAGCACCAGGTCGGTGGCGGTGGTGCCTTCTCTAAGGCTTCCGCTGAGCTTGAATCCAATTACCTGGGGAATCAGCATGGTTACAGGCTGACCCAGCATGGCTGCCTCGGCCTCGATACCGCCGACACCCCAACCCAGTACGCCCAGGCCGTTAATCATCGTGGTATGCGAGTCGGTACCCACCAGGGTATCGGGATAGGCCATGGGGGTATCGCCGTCGGTGCCAAACACCACGCGGCCCAGGAATTCCAGGTTTACCTGGTGGACGATGCCGGTGTTGGGCGGAACAACGCGGAAGTTGCGGAACGCATTCTGGCCCCAGCGCAAGAATGAATAGCGCTGCTTGTTACGGCCGAATTCAATGGCGTTGTTCTCGGCCAGTGAGTCGGCGTTGCCATAGCGGTCTACCTGTACCGAGTGATCGATGACCAGTTCGGCAGGTGACAGCGGGTTGATGCTATCGGCCTTGCCACCGAGCTTGACCACGGCGTCACGCATGGCGGCCAGATCGACCACCGCGGGTACGCCGGTGAAGTCCTGCAGGATCACACGGGCAGGCGTGAAGGATATTTCCTGGCTGGGCTCAGCCTTGGCGTCCCAGTTCAACAGGGCGTCCACATCTGCCTTGGTGACGTTCACGCCGTCTTCATGGCGCAGCAGGTTCTCCAGGAGAATTTTGAGAGAGTAGGGAAGTCGGGCAAGGCGCTCAGCGCCTACAGATCCCAGACCGTAAATCCCGTAGTCTTTGTCGCCGACTTTGAGTGTGCCGCGCGCGTTAAATGAATCGGTCATCTTCCCTCCCGGAGGTGTGTACCCTAAAAGCGGGAATTATACGCGATGCAGCATGACCTTCCCAAGGGCGAGGAGGCTAAATATCGATAAAAGTAGGCTGCTTGGAGGGAAAACTTCCCCGAAGGCATCCACAACGGATGTTTAGTCCGCCAGCGCTTCGTGAATTACTGCTCCACCCAGGCATTCGTCGCCCAGGTAAAAGACCACGAACTGGCCCGGGGTCACCGCCCGCTGGGGCGTATCGAATACCACTTTGAATGTCCCGTCAGCCTGCTGGCTCAGGGTGCATGACTGGTCGGCTTGCCGATATCGTGTCTTGGCGGCCAGTTTCAGGGGCAATTCCGGCGCATGGCCCGCCACCCAGGCCGCCTGGTCCGCGATCAGGCCCTGGCTGAGCATCAGAGGGTGATCGTGGCCCTGGACCACCAGCAGGATATTTGTCTCGAGATTCTTGCCGGCGACAAACCACGGGTCCTCCGAGCTTTCGCGACGTCCACCGATGCCCAGTCCCTTGCGCTGACCAAGGGTGTAGTACATCAACCCCTGGTGCTCACCGATGGTCTCGCCTTCGGGGGTCTGTATCGGCCCCGGCTTGGCCGGCAGGTATCGGGACAGGAAGCTCTGGAAGTGCCGCTCCCCGATAAAGCAGATGCCGGTGCTGTCCTTGCGGTCGAAGTTCTCCAGGCCGTGATCCCGGGCCAGGGCCCTGACCTCGGTCTTTTGCAGTTCTCCCAGCGGAAACAGGGTATGAGCCAGCGCTGATCCGGGCGCGGCATGCAGGAAATAGCTCTGATCCTTGGAGTCATCGGCACCCTTGTACAGGCGTGCGCCGTCGGCATCATGGGTCACCCGGGCATAGTGGCCGGTAGCCACCAGCTCGCCACCCAGCCGTCTCGCGTACTCGAAGAATACCCCGAACTTGATCTCTCGATTGCACAGCACGTCCGGGTTGGGGGTCCGGCCGGCCTTGTATTCCTTCAGGAAGTATTCAAACACCCGGTCGCGATATTCCTTCGCGAAACTGACCTTGTGCAGCGGAATTCCCAGGTGCTCAGAAGCCGCTCGTGCATCCTGGTAGTCCTCTGCCGAGGTGCAATAGCCTTCCTCGTCCTCTTCCCAGTTGGACATAAAAAGGCCGTGCACGTCATAGCCCTGTTGCTGCAATAACAAGGCAGCAACTGAAGAGTCCACACCGCCTGAGATGCCGACGATGACGCGTTTTGGGGAAGTTGAATTCATGGGAGCCTGATTATAGTGGAGGGTTAGCTCAGGTACACCTCGGACAGGGAAAATGCCGCGGGTTTTTCTAGACCGCCCCAGCCATGAGACTCAGTGCTTCGGGATGTCCTTCCAGATAGGCCAGCACATCTAATGGATAACGCCTGCCAATCTGGTAGTCATGCACACACTGCATCACCATGGGCCCGCGCAGCTTTGCCGCCCGGTTTTCCAACTCGCTGCGAGTCAGCCACAGTGCCCGGACGATGCCCTCGTCGAGTTCTTGTGAGGGGTTGTGATCCTCAACAGTTCCACAGAATGCGAATCTCAGGTATGTGCGGTTTCTGCCGGGTTGCTGCCATTGATAGATTCCCAGCAAGGCCTCTGGAGTAAAGCTCCATGCGGTTTCTTCAAGAGTTTCTCTTACCACGGCGTCTACCAGGGACTCACCTGCCTCCAGGTGTCCGGCTGGTTGGTTGATGACCAGTTTGCCCGAGGCATACTCCTCGACCATGAGAAAGCGGTCATCACGATGCACGATGGCAGCAACGGTAACGTGTGTTTTCCAATTCATTCGGGCAGTATAACCCGTGAGCTGACCGGGTCCGGCGTTGGGCCTGAGATGTTGATCACAAATTTAAAAAATTTTGGTCCGGGATCGGGCCAGCGCGGATAGCAAGAGACCAGGGCAGAAAAGAGTTGGTGAAACCAGGTTCTATAATCACAAGCGCTATTGTTACGGGTCTCCTGTTTGGCCTGGTTCTCCTGGCCCCGGTGACGGTTCAGGCCGATACAGCGGTATTGCAGCAGGCCGAACTGCTGTTGAACAATCGCCAGCCGGTCCAGGCTGCGGCCTTGTTGGCGGACTACGAAGATAAACTCGGTCAGCAGCCCAATTTCGCCTACCTTTACGGCTTGGCCCTGTTCGAGAGTGACAAGGCAGAGGAAGCGATTCCTTACCTGGAGATCGCCACCAAGGCAGACCCGATGTTTGCCGGAGTGCGCATAGAGCTGGCTCGAGCGTATTACAAGGTGGGTCGTTATACCGATGCACAGAAGCAATTCGAATACCTGACCACCCAGAATCCTCCGCCCACGGCCCAGCGGGCTATTGATGAATACCTTGCGGCGATCGATATCAAGCTCGCCCAGTCCCAGTGGCGTGCGAATTGGCGAGTGGCACCGACAACGGGGTGGGACACTAACGCCAATGCGGCGACAGAATTGAATGATTTTCTGGGATTTACCCTGGATCAGCGCAGTCGCCAGGCGGAGAGCACTTTTCTGGATATCTACGGTTCGGGAAATTTTTCCCGGTCACTGGGCGGCGGCAGATCTATCCGGTTGGGAGCTGAGTTACAGGGCCGTCACTATCCGGATGCCAGCTTTGCTGATTCCCTGGGAATTGTTGGTAAGGCCGGGATGACCTGGTCGGGCACCGATGAATCACGCAGCCTGAGACTGCGCAGCTACCGGATGAATGTTGATGACGATTTCAATAACCAGGGACTGTCACTAGAGGGCGCGTGGGACTACAACGTGACGAAAATGAACCGGGTGGGGATGTTTGCCCGGGTCGGGGTGCTGCGCTTTGATGATGAATTCGATAATCGCGACGTGGATCAGCTGCTTGTAGGCATTAGCGCCACGTCGGTGCTCGGGGCTGCACGTAGAGTCATGCTGACCGTCTCCACGATTCTGGGAACGGATAGTCCGAAACAGGATGGCTCACGCTACGGCCGGGATGTATTTGGTGTCAGGGGTTACGCGGCCTGGCGCATTAACGCCAAGTTTGCCGGGCGCGCCTCGGCGGGATGGCAGCGCTATTTGTATGACGATGCATTTTTCCCCGAAGTGGATACCTCCCGCCGGGCTGACAGGGTGTCTGACGGTGCTGTGAGCCTGGTCTGGAAGGCAATGCCAAACCTGGAAGCTACCCTGGGCGTCAGTTATCGCGACAACCGGTCCAATGTGGATTTGTTTACCTACGATCGCTGGGTGTTGTCCCTGGGGTTCTCCCGGGGTTGGTAATTATTTTATGTAAAACCGAATGCCTGGCTGATAGTCCATTAGCCTATGTGACGCACGTCACACCAACGGACTGCGCATTAAACTACTATCCCTCTTGTAGAAAAGGGTCATTGAGGGCCTAAGACGTGCGAAAACACATGATAAAACTTGCAAGCGTAGTGCTTACATTGGTTCTGGGGGTCGCCAGCGGCGCAGCCTTGGCCGATGCAGGGCAGGTTGTGTTTGTGTTTGGATCAGGCACGGTCTATCACGCCAGTGGCTCAGATGAGCCCGTATCTGTCGGCTTGAAGCTTGAACAGGGTGACCGGGTTGTTACCGAAGTAAACGGCCGCTTGCAGATTCGTATGGCTGACGGGGGCCTTATTGCCCTTCGTCCCAGTTCAGAATTCGTCATTGAAGCTTTCCAGTTTACCCCTCAGGAAGAGTCTGTCGCACAGGATGCCGAGCAGGATCGCAGCTTCTTTAAACTGCTTAAGGGTGGCTTGCGCTCAATTACCGGCGCCGTCGGCCAGGAAAACAAAGAGGCCTACCGGGTGGAAACACCTGTGGCCACTATCGGTATTCGCGGTACCGATTACATCGTCTATTTATGCGACAACGCTTGTGCCCGAGAGGGTGTACTCAGCGCTGGATTGCATGCTGCCGTGAACAAGGGTGGCATCAGGCTTACCAGCAAGGCTGGCAGTATCGACCTGGACGAAGGTGAGTCAGGTCACGTGGCGGATGCCGATTCGGTTCCTGAATCCGGGGTCGAGTTCTCTATTTTTATGCGCCAGCTTGACGATTTGCTGATGCCGTTCCCCCAGGCCCTGTTATCCCCGGGTGAGCTAACTGATGGCGAATCCCCTGGCACCAAGTCAGCGTATGTGGTCAGTCCTCGCCGAAATGTCTCGAATGGGGTGTCCTCTGCGGTTGAGTCCGGCACCGGTGTAGCAGCCGGTAGTAGTGGAAGCCTTGCGATCATGGCGGCAGAAACCACGGTGTCGTCGTTGACTGAGGCGACCGGCGGGTCGGACGATGAATCAAATTCGAGTACTGCACCGGCAGCCGAGGCTGGTTCCAGTGAAGTTACCTCCGGGCTGGTCGGGAATATTGCTCCCAGCAACCTGGGCGCCGGTGGTGGCAGCAACAACTTTAATAGCGGTCTAGCCGAAGAATACGCGATGAATGCCGGAGGTCCCGAGGATCCGGTAGAAGGCCAGGGTGATGCGAGCTTGCCGGCTGAGGAAGGCCAGGAAGAGTTGGTCGTTGCCCTGGGTACTTATGGCTCGAGTTCAAATGGCCTGACCCTGGATCTTTCATCCGGGAATTTGTCCGTTCCTCCTGCAGACCTGGTGAATAACTCGGCAGATATGACGCCTGGCGCCGGAAACACAGGCGGCTCCGGCACCACTGATGGTTCCGGCACAACCGATGGTTCCGGCACGACTGATGGCTCCGGCACGACCGATGGCTCCGGCACGACTGATGGTTCCGGCACGACTGATGGTTCCGGCACGACCGATGGTTCCGGCACGACTGATGGCTCCGGCACGACACATGGTTCCAGCACGACTGATGGATACGG
>Ga0102814_10002636_pt1 | contig 12085 bp, 11 predicted proteins | sample ColrivemetaGS741_FD_79112 | JGI IMG/M metagenome (GOLD analysis project Ga0102814, IMG submission 79112) | Estuarine microbial communities from the Columbia River estuary - Flood tide ETM metaG S.741 | ecosystem: Environmental > Aquatic > Marine > Intertidal zone > Estuary | place: USA... | reverse complement strand
GAGGCGCTGCAACAGGTGATTCCGCATGCGGCGATCCTGATGCGTAATGATGGCAAGATGCGCGAGATGGAGGGGCTGCCTAGCTATGTGGAAACACTTGTAGGCGAGGTTCCCGACTACGCGCCGCTCGAGGAGAACGGGGTGAAGTTTTTGGCGCCCGTGAAGACCGGGCAGAAGACCGGCTGGTTTTATGATCATCGGATGAACCGTGCTCGGCTGCAGCACTATGTGGCCGGCAAGCGGGTGCTAGATCTATTCAGTTACATCGGCGGTTGGGGGGTTCAGGCGGCGGTTGCCGGTGCCTCAGAGGTGCTCTGTTTGGATGCCTCTGCGTCAGCGCTGGACTGCGTAGATCAAAATGCTCAGCTTAACGGTGTTGCGGAGCGGGTGGCGACTCTCCAGGGTGATGCGTTCGAGGGCTTGAAGCAGCTCAAAGCCGAGGCCGAGCGTTTTGATGTGGTGGTGGTCGATCCGCCAGCCTTTATTCAAAAGCGTAAAGATATGCGAAATGGCGAGCAGGCCTATCAGCGGATCAATGAGTTGGCGATGGGGTTGTTGGCGCGCGATGGTTTATTGGTATCGGCATCCTGTTCGATGCATCTGCAGCGTGATCGGTTGGTGGAGATCGTGCGTTCTGGTAGCCGGAAGATGGATCGCCAGGCGCAAATCATTGAGCAGGGCCATCAAGGCCCCGATCACCCCGTGCACCCGGCGATCCCCGAGACTGACTATCTCAAGTCTTTGTTTGTCAGGGTGCTGCCGGTTAGCTAGCGCTAGCTTGTCTCTATTACCCTGCCTTTAACGCCTGGTCTTTAATCTGCGGTCGCTTATCGTAGACTGATCAGCGACCAGCCTTTGGCTTTGGCCTGTGCGGTCAGTACCTCGTCGGCATCCACGGCGACGGGGTGGTCGACGAGTTCCAGCAGTGGGATGTCGTTGCGCGAGTCGCTATAGAAGTAGCTGCCTTTGAGGCTGTGGTCACGATCTTTGAGCCATTGGTTAAGGCGGGTTACTTTGCCCTCTTGGTAGCAAGGAGTACCGACAAGGTTGCCGGTATAGCGACCCTCGATCACTTCGGGTTCAGTGGCAAGAATGTCGTCGACGCCCAGTAGTTCGGCAATGGGGCCGGTTACGAAGCGGTTGGTGGCGGTGATGATCAGCAAGAAGTCGCCAGCCTGCCGATGGCGCTCCAATAGTGCGCTGGCCTTACTGAGCATCAATGGTGCTATCTGTTGCTGCATGAATTGCTGGTGTAGCTCGGTCAGTTGTTCGGGCGTGAACCGAGTCAGTGGCTGTAGCGCAAAGGTTTGGTAGGCGAAAATATCTAGGGTGCCGTTGAGGTAGTCCTGATAGAAACTATCATTGGCCTGTTTATAGGTTTCACGATTGACCAGTCCCTGATCGATCAGAAATTCGCCCCAAGCATGGTCGCTATCGCCGGCTATCAGGGTGTTATCCAGATCAAAAATAGCTAGTGCCAAGGTTAGACTCCTTAGGGGATGAGTGGGCAATGAAATTCAGGCCGATCATCATAGTCCAGGCGGCCATCAGACAACAGTGATTGCGTTTTAATTCGGGCGGATTTTAAACTGGATAAAGGATGTGGTTTGCACGTTAACTGTGCCAAACTGAAGTGTTGACTCTAAACTAGAATTGGTGATTGCACTGATTTGTGGAACAATAGTTTGATAAGTAGAACAAGGGTGCAGGCGTGATTGACTCAGAAGGCTTTCGTCCCAATGTTGGGATCATTATCGCAAACGACCACGGCCAACTGCTGTGGGCGAGGCGTGTGGGTCAGGATGCTTGGCAGTTTCCGCAGGGGGGGATCAACGATAATGAGACCCCTGAGCAGGCGATGTACCGTGAGCTTAAAGAGGAAGTAGGACTGGATCCTGCCGATGTGGAATTGATCTGTTGCACACGCGGTTGGCTCCGTTATCGCCTGCCAAAGCGGATGATTCGCCATCACTCCAAACCGCTCTGTATTGGCCAAAAACAGCGATGGTTCCTGCTTCGGTTGCGGGCTCAGGATTCAGCAGTGTGTTTTCATCATTCCCATAAGCCTGAATTTGATGGTTGGCGTTGGGTCAGTTATTGGTATCCCTTGGGTCAGGTCATCTCTTTCAAGCGCGAAGTTTACCGAGGCGCACTCAAAGAACTGGTCGAACGCCATGGTCGCTTGACTCGTCATTCTCCGGCCGTGGCCGCTCCTAAGTCTCAGGAGCAGACCGCGCGTCATCCCTTATTGCAAGTGGTCCGCTAATGTCGATGTTGGCGGTGTTACGCAAAATCGTTCAGGAGGTCAATTCGGCCAGTGACCTGAACACCGCGCTAGAGATCATTGTTAAGCGTGTTCAGCAAACAATGAACACCGAAGTCTGCTCGGTTTACCTGTTTGACGCCCTGACCGAGCAGTACGTACTGATGGCCACCGAGGGTTTAAATCCTGAGGCGGTGGGCAAAATCCGCTTAGCCCCCTCTGAGGGTGTGGTGGGGACGGTTGCCGTTCGCGCTGAACCGTTAAATCTAGAGAATGTCGCGGCACACCCCTCGTATCGTTTCATTACGGGATCGGGTGAGGAGCAGTTTCACTCCTTTCTGGGTGCTCCCATTATCAATCAACGTAAGGTGCTGGGTGTTCTGGTAGTGCAGCAGAAGCAGCGCCGTCGTTTTGATGAGAGTGAAGAAGCTTTTTTAGTCACAATGTCAGCTCAATTAGCGGGCGTTATTGCCCATAACGAGGTGACAGGTGGCAATCGGGTGAATGCAGACTCTCCCTCTCAGTTACGTCAGGATGCCCGTTACGATGGTGTGTCGGGTGCTCCTGGTGTTGGCGTAGGCACTGCAGTGGTGATTGCCCCCCTTGCTAACTTGGATGCAGTCCCTGATCAGCAGGCCGAAGATATTGATGCGGAGCTGAAGCACTTTCGGGCCGCATTAAGCCGAGTTCGACACGACATTAAAGTGGTGGGACGAAGCCTAGCGCGACGCCTTAAAGGCGAAGAGCAGGCTCTGTTTGATGTGTATCTGCGGATGCTCGATGACAGCGCTTTAGCGGGTGAGATTGAGCAGCAGATCCTTCAAGGACAGTGGGCTCAGGGTGCACTGCGCCGGGTAGTTCAGAGTCATGTGCGTGAATTCGAGATGATGGATGATCTCTATCTGCGCGAACGAGGCACGGATATCAAGGATCTGGGCCGTCGGGTATTGGCTTGCCTGCAGGAGAATGTGTGCCATCTTCCCATGCAGTTTCCTGATCAGGTGGTGTTGGTGGCTGAGGAGTTGACGGCGTCAATGCTAGGCGAGGTGCCCATCGAGAAGTTGGTCGGTCTAGTATCGGTGATGGGCTCGGGTAATTCGCATTGCGCCATCCTGGCCCGTTCGATGGGTATTCCTACGGTGATGGGCGTGGTCGATCTGTCAACGATTACTGTACATAACCAGCCCGTGATCATTGATGGATTCTCAGGACGACTGTTTGTGAATCCCTCTGAGCAACTCAATCGTTACTATGACGTCATCGTCCGTGAGGAGTTGTTGCTCAGCAAGGGGCTGGAACAGATGCGTGACTTGCCAGCAGAGACGCTGGACGGTCATCAGATACCCCTGTGCGTGAATACCGGCTTAGTGACCGATGTTGCCTTGGCGTTGGTGAGGGGTGCTGAGGGCGTAGGGCTATACCGCTCTGAAGTACCGTTTATGATTAAGGAGTTTTTTCCCAGCGAAGCGGAGCAAATTGATAGCTACCGGCGTCAATTGCTGCCTTTTGCGCCTAGACCTGTGACGATGCGTACGCTGGATATAGGTGGAGATAAGTCGTTACCCTATTTCCCAATCGATGAGGCCAACCCTTCGTTGGGCTGGCGAGGCATCAGAGTAACCTTAGATCATCCAGAGATATTTTTGGTTCAGGTCCGAGCCATGCTGCAGGCCAGCGAGGGTCTTGATAACCTCAGGATTATGTTGCCAATGGTCTCCAGTGTGGTGGAGATTGACGAGGCGGTGGCGCTGATCGATCAAGCATTCGCCGAACTGATTGAGGATGGTTGTAGGCTGGTCAGACCGAAGATAGGCGTGATGATCGAGGTCCCTGCTGCCGTTTATCAGGTTCGCAGTTTTGCCCGCAGGGTCGATTTTCTGTCTGTGGGAAGCAATGACTTAACCCAATATCTATTGGCGGTAGATCGCAACAACCCTAGGGTGGCCAGCCTCTATAACAGTTACCACCCCGCGGTGTTGACCGCGTTATTGCGGATTGTCGTCGAAGCCCATAAAGAGAAAGTGCAGGTCAGTATCTGTGGTGAGCTGGCCGGTGATCCGGTAGGCGCCATTCTGATGCTGGCCATGGGTTACGATATGCTGTCGATGAGTTCTACGAGTTTGGGTAAGGTGAAATCGGCCATTCGTGGTATTACCCTGGACCAGGCACAGCTGTTTTTAGATACCGCATTGAGCTTTGATGATCCACTCTCTGTGCAGAAGGCGCTGGGCACTATGCTAGTGGATGCGGGCCTAGGGCGCTTGTCGAGGCCGCAGTTGCAGCCTTAATCTGCTTTGTTCTCCTTTTTAGTCTGTATTTTTCTGCCTAATTGCTGGGCCTGAGGCGCTTCATGCTGCTCAATAGGTAGCCAAAGGCTAAAAGTCGTGCCTTTGCCGAGAGCGCTTTTAACCTCTATTTTTCCATTGTGCGCTTTGATGATGTTAAAGGAGAGTGCCAGGCCCAGTCCGGTCCCTTCCCCCACCGGCTTGGTGGTGTAGAAAGGTTCAAAGATATTGTTGATATGTTTAGGGTCTATGCCCTTACCGTCATCGCTGATATCGATACGTACCCAATCTTGTTGCTGATAAAGATGGATGCGGATACTGCCTTGCTCCTCGATGGATTGAGCGGCATTGACCAGCAGATTGAGAAAGACCTGGTTGAGTTGCGAGGGCAGGCAGTCGATGGTGGGGATCGGTTCAAAGTCCTTGATCACTTCGGCTTTGTGTTTAATCGCATTGTGGGCGACTTTGAGGGTGGTGTTCAGCCCGTCTCGCAAGTCACTACGTTCCCACTCTTGCTGGCCGGTATGGGAGAAGTCGCGCAATCCCTGGACTATCTGCTTGACCCGGTCCGCGCCTTCCAGTGACTGGCGTATTAAGACCGGAATATCGGCGCGCATATAGTCAAAATCCATCTCTTTGAGTAATGCCTGAGACGCCTCTTTAGCATCGCAGGTGATCAGTTGTTGCTGTCGTTCTATGAGCGTAAGCAGATCGTCACAGTACTCTTGCATCGCCACAAAATTGGCGATGATATAGGTCATTGGGTTGTTGATCTCATGGGCAACGCCTGCGGCTAGCAGGCCGATGGAGGCCATCTTTTCCGACTCCAGTAGTTGGGTTTGGGCCTGTTTGAGTTGTTGATAGAGGGCTTCGAGTTGCTGTTTGTCCTGCTTTAGTAGCTCGTTGGCATCCACCAGTTCAGAGGTTCGCTCTTCAACTCTGTGCTCTAACTCGGAGTTGACCCTTAATAATCTTTCCTGGGTGTCGATCAGCTCTCTGCGGGCTTCTCCCAGGTCTGCTCCCATCTGGCTGAGTCCGATCGCGGAACTGTTGATTTCGTCGATATTGATGGTCGGGCGTTCCGGAATATAGTGGCCTGCACCGATCTGGCTGATCATCGTGTTGATCTCATTGAGAGGCCCAGTGATGCGCTGGCCCAATAATTTGGCTTGGCGGTGGGTAATTAATAACACCAGCAGGCAAATGAGACTGAGGACTCCAATGGTCCAAAACAGGATCGAGCTGATCTGATCGGTACCCTGTTGCAGCAGGTGTGCGGGTGTCGAAGATGATGAGAGAGTGAGCAGTTGCCAGCCAGTGATCGGGATGGGGGTCCAGGTGAGTAGTTGTAGCTTAGCGAGACTGGCGTGACCCTCTTGGCTGTTGTCTATAGCGCCAAGGTGGGCCAAAAAAGGGTTGTCGGCACTTTTGAGTCGTTCTAGGGTGTCGATACTATAGATGTTGCCTTCGTGCTCGATAAATATCTGGTAGTGCTTGCTGTTGCTGAGCTGAAAGCTGTTGCTTTGCTTAAGTCGTGCCATGAGATCGAGGGTGGCAATGGGGTTGTACGCTTGTTTGAGTTGGTCAGGCAGTAGTTCGTCAAGCGCTTTGTTGATCTCCTGTGCCTGGATGCGGCTCAGTGATAATTGATGGAACGCGGCTTGCTGTTCCAAGGACACTTTGTAACGTTCGCTGAGTTGATCGGTGGCGGTAAAATACGCCAGCAGGAACAGGATTTCGACAAAGATCAATGGGATTAGCGTGCTGCCGACGTAGGAACGCCATAACAATTTTTGAATGGGCGGGTATTGTCGAGAGGGATTATTCGCCATGCTGCGAGGGCATCTCCATTGATCAGTCGCTGAGTCCGAGGTTCCAGTAAAGGCCAGTATAAAAGAGTTATTCAATTGAAAAATAGTAGCTTTTGGGTTTTTCCCAGTGCGGGGTGTAACTCTGCTCGTGAATCTGATGACTACCGTTGCTCTCGCTAAGCATCACCAGGCTTGAGCGGGTGCCGTAGTCGTTGCTTTCGATAAAGCGCGCGCCGAGTCGGCGTTCCCATTCCAGTCCGACACCGGTATCGGGTAATTGCTCATCAGTGGGTATTTCGCGTTGTTGCAGTAATCGAAACAGGGCTTCACTAGAGAGAGTGTCGCTGTCGATCAATTGCTGTAATGCCTGAGTTCCGGTCGCGACTTTGGGCCAAGGGTTATTCAATGCCGCGTTGCTCAGTCCGTAGACGCCGGGATTCAGGGCTTGTGGTGGTTGCTGGTTGCGATTAGAACCGTAGAAAAGTCCCTCGTGATCGCCGAGTAGTAGATTGTAACCGGCATAGTGATGCGCTTGTGTCTCAAGGTCGGCAAGATACTCCAGCGGGGATTGATCGCCCAATAGGTAATCCAGCGGCAGGTGGCCACGGGACTTAAGCTGAGCACTAGTCTGACTAAACCCCTCTCGCACATTGGTGACGGCAGCAAAACGACCCGAGCGGGTGCTGCCGAGCCAGGTACCGCCTTGCTCCAAGTCTTGTCCTGCCAGTAAATTCGGGGCTTCGGGCCAGAAATCTAGGCGTCGCGTCGGGCGGTGATAGAACTCATCGCGGTTGGCGGCTACGATCAATGGGTAGCGGGGGTGGGCTTTGTAAGCGAACAGAATCAGGCACATGTATGGTTGACCTAGCCAATAAGCGCGAATTTGAGTGATAATAGTCGCCTTTTAAATTCCTCACAATTTAGGCATCAACTGTGCTGCTTCTCTCATATCTTATTCTCGGTGCCTGCGCCGGTTTGATCGCGGGTTTATTCGGTATTGGCGGGGGCTTGATCATCGTTCCGGTGCTGGTATTCAGTTTTGGCATGCAGGGGATGTCGCCTGAAGTGCTGACTCACGTGGCGGTAGGAACTTCTTTGGCGACGATCGTAGTGACCTCTCTCAGCTCGGTGCGTACTCATCACCTGAAACAGGGGGTACGCTGGGATGTTTTTAAGCCGCTGGCGGTGGGTATTGTCGTAGGTGCGTTTTTGGGGGTTAAGACGGCGGCACAGCTGAGCGGCCCTGTGTTGCAGTTGCTGATCGGTTGTTTTGCGATTTTAATCGCCATTCAGATGGGGCTAGGGCTTAAACCGAGGCCGACCCGGGAAGTCCCCAAACCCTTCGGGCTGGGTGTGGTCGGTAGCTTTATCGGTTATGGCTCGGCGCTGTTCGGTATCGGTGGCGGTTCTATGACCACGCCTTATCTAAGTTGGTCTAATGTGCGCATCCAGCAGGCGATCGGCACCTCCGCAGCCTGTGGTTTACCGATCGCCATTACCGGTGCGCTGGTTAATATTCAGCAAGGCTGGGATCATCCGGCGTTGATGGAGTGGAGTCTGGGCTACGTCTATCTGCCTGCTTTTGTGGGTATCGTTTTGACCAGCGCCTGGTTTGCCCGTTACGGTGCCCGGCTAGCTCATGCGCTACCGGAACGGACGCTTAAGCGCGCATTTGCGGTGCTGTTGCTGCTGGTCGGCATCCGGTTTTTGAGCACCGCCCTGTCTACGGTTTAGCGCCGGGATAAGCCTTTTAATGAATTAGCTTGACGCGTTAAGGAGATCTACCCGCTTGCTGACTTACCCTCAGATCGATCCGGTTGCCCTGCAGTTAGGGCCTCTGAAAATACATTGGTACGGGTTGATGTATCTGGGCGGCTTTGTGGCTGCCTGGTGGCTGGCCAATCGTCGCGCTGCGTTGCCGGGTTCCGGTTGGACCCGCGAACAGGTTTCAGATTTGATTTTCTACTGCGGACTGGGTGTGGTCTTGGGCGGGCGAATGGGCTACGTCTTGTTCTACAACTTCGATCGCTTTTTGAGTGATCCGCTCTGGCTGCTGGCTGTTTGGGAAGGGGGGATGTCTTTCCACGGCGGTTTGTTGGGCGTGGTCGGCGCGATCCTGCTGTTTTCCCGTAAATATCAGAAAACCCTGTTTGGCGTGGCTGATTTTGTCGCACCTTTGGTGCCTATTGGGCTGGGGCTGGGACGCTTGGGTAACTTCATCGGTGGAGAGCTCTGGGGACGAGCCACTGATCTGCCTTGGGGAATGCGTTTCCCGCGCGCTGACGAATTGGCGCGCCATCCGTCGCAGCTCTACCAGCTGGCTCTGGAGGGGATAGTCTTGTTCTGCCTGTTATGGTGGTTTTCTTCTAGGCCGCGTCCGGCCATGTCGGTATCAGGTCTGTTTCTGATCTGTTATGGCAGTTTTAGGTTTATCGTTGAGTTTGCACGCCAGCCGGACCAGCATCTAGGTTACATTGCCTTTGATTGGTTGACGATGGGGCAGCTGTTGTCGGTGCCGATGGTTCTGATCGGTGCGTTTTTTATGTTTTGGGCTTATCGCGGCGCTGCGGTTCAGCCACAACAAGGTAGGGGGTAACTGCCATGCAGCAGTATCTGCAGCTCATGCGCCATATTCGTGATAATGGGGTGTTCAAGGGTGATCGAACCGGCACCGGCACGCTGAGTGTGTTTGGCCATCAGATGCGTTTTAATCTGGCTGATGGCTTTCCGCTGGTGACGACCAAAAAATGCCATCTGCGCTCAATCATTCACGAGCTGTTGTGGTTTTTGCAGGGCGATACCAATATCAAATACCTCAATGATCATGGGGTAAAGATTTGGGATGAATGGGCTGATGAAAAGGGCGATCTGGGGCCGGTTTATGGACACCAATGGCGCTCTTGGCCAACCCCTGATGGTGGAAGTATCGATCAAATCGCGTTGCTGATCGAGCAGATTAAAGCTAACCCCGATTCGCGCCGGTTAATCGTCAGTGCCTGGAATGTTCCTGAAGTAAACAAAATGGCTCTGCCGCCTTGCCATACGCTGTTTCAGTTTTATGTTAGTGAGGGCAAACTTTCCTGCCAGCTCTATCAGCGCAGTGCTGATGTCTTTTTAGGCGTGCCCTTTAATATAGCCTCCTACGCATTGTTGACGCTGATGATGGCGCAGGTCTGTGACTTGCAACCCGGTGATTTTGTTCATACTTTCGGTGATGCGCATCTGTATTCCAATCATCTGGAGCAAACGGATTTGCAGCTGTCACGCGAGCCGCTGACTTTGCCTGTGATGAAGTTGAATCCAGCTGTGAAAGATCTGTTCGCTTTTACCTTTGAAGATTTCGAATTGGTCGGTTACCAAAGTCATGCCCATATCGCGGCGCCGATAGCGGTTTGATCTGTAGCTTATTCATCTAAGGAGATTGTATGCGGTTAGCTCTGATAGTGGCGCAGGCGGAGAATCGAGTGATTGGGCGAAATAATACCCTGCCTTGGCATCTGTCGGAGGATCTTAAGTACTTTAAGTCGGTGACGCTGGGAAAAGTGATCATCATGGGTCGCAAGACTTATGAGTCGATCGGCCGGCCGCTGCCGGGACGGACCAATATTGTCGTGTCGCGTGATCCAAATTATCAGCTTGATGGGGCGACAGTGGTCCATTCTTTGTCAGAGGCTATCGATGAGGCTCGACAGATCTCCACGCTTAAAGGGGTCGATGAGGCGCTGGTGATTGGTGGCGCGGAGCTTTACGTCCAGGCGCTACCGATGGCGCAGCGCCTGTATCTGACCCAGGTGCATCAGCAGGTTGAGGGTGACGCCTGCTTCCCTGAGATAGCCCACGCGGACTGGAAACAGGTATCGCGGAAAGATTTTGATGCTGTGGATCCCAATCCTTATCCTTATAGCTTTATCGTATTAGATCGAAGCGAGGTCAGAGGGTGAGTTTGCAGGCGTTATTGGCGAGGCTGGCTGACGGCGAGTTTCATTCCGGTGAATCTTTGGGAGATGCTCAAGGCGTGAGTCGTGCGGCCGTCTGGAAGCAGTTAAAAAAGCTTGAATCGCTAGGGTTGGATTGTCACTCAGTAAAGGGTCGTGGCTATCGGATCCCAGGTGGTATCAATTTGCTGGAGCGTGCTGTGTTTGAATCACAGTTAGCGCCCGAGGTGGCCGCCGGGCTCACTCATATAGAGCTGGCGTTAACCTTGGAATCGACCAATAAGTTGGCGGCTGATGAAGCGCAGCTTGGTGATTGCCACGGCCGGCTCTATGTCGCTGAGCAGCAGACCGCTGGGCGTGGACGGCGAGGGCGGGTCTGGGTCAGTCCGTTTGCGCGTAATCTGTATTTTTCCCTGACCTGGTCTTTTAGCGGTGGAGCTGCCGCGCTCGAGGGGTTGAGTTTGGTGGTAGGGCTGGCACTGCGCAATGGTTTGGCTGAGATGGGTGTTGCGGGGGTCAAACTGAAGTGGCCCAACGATTTACTCTATCAGGGGCGTAAGCTGGCGGGTGTGTTGCTGGAGATGAGCGGAGATGCCTCAGGACAGTGTCAGGTAGTGATCGGAGTTGGCGTTAATGTCGCTATGCCCGAGGTTGTCGCGTCCTCGTTAGATCAGCCTTGGATCGATTTACAGCAGATAAAAGGCGAGCCACTAGATCGTAACCAGGTTTTGGCCGCGCTACTGAATGCGCTATTGCCCGCATTGCGGCTATTCGAGACGCAGGGTTTTAGTGCTTTCCGAGACGACTGGCAGCGGCATAATGCGCATCAGGGGCAGCAAGTGCGGTTGGCAACCGAGAGTTTTTCGCAACAGGGTGAGTGTGTCGGTGTGGATGAGAAGGGTGCGTTGTTATTAGCGACCGATACGGGAATAAAGTCATATCACGGAGGGGAGCTGAGTCTCCGTCCGCTCACCGATGCTTGACATTGATATTGGTAATACGAGGCTGAAATGGCGGCGTCAAACGCCACAAGGACTGCAGTCCGGATTTATCGATACGGCCTCACTCTGTGATACCCAGTTGCAGCTGCATTGGCAGGGGTTTGATCGACCTTCGCGAGTGCGCTTTGTCTCTGTGGCGTCCTCTGAAGCTGAGCAGTTGTTGCTTGAGTATTGCCAGCGTCAGTGGTCAGTAGCTGCTGAAAAAGCCCAGTCTCAATCCTTCCAGGCGGGAGTCACTAACAGCTATGTAAATTACACAACCATGGGTGCCGATCGCTGGCTGGCGATGTTGGCAGGGTTTAATCAGGGTGTTGGAGGTTGCTGTGTTGTGGATTGCGGCAGTGCGGTGACCGTGGATTACGTTGATGACACAGGGCGGCATCTGGGTGGCTATATCACACCAGGGTTGCGCTTAATGCGTAAAGGGTTGCTCAGTAATACGCGTCAGATCCATCTGCCAATTGAAGTGCTGGGGCGGTTTGACACGCGCCCGGGTCATAGTACTGAGGAAGCGGTAGGGCACGGGATTGAGTTGATGTTGGCTGCATTAGCACAACGGGTGGTTCGTGATGTGCCAAAACTCTTAGGAGATCGGGCGCGCCTCCTGGTGACCGGAGGAGATGCCGAGCGGTTCTTAGAGGCTGCGGGTGAGGGCAAAGAGTGCGCTGATCTAGTCTTGGATGGGCTTGACTGGGCGCTGCCCGACGGTCAGAGAGTAGCTAGATGTTGAAATGGTCGTTTTTGATTCTTCTATTAGCGAATGCGCTGCTGTATGGCTGGTTTTATCAGG
>Ga0102814_10002635_pt1 | contig 12085 bp, 7 predicted proteins | sample ColrivemetaGS741_FD_79112 | JGI IMG/M metagenome (GOLD analysis project Ga0102814, IMG submission 79112) | Estuarine microbial communities from the Columbia River estuary - Flood tide ETM metaG S.741 | ecosystem: Environmental > Aquatic > Marine > Intertidal zone > Estuary | place: USA: Columbia... | reverse complement strand
TTGCGTAAATGGAATCAAGATCCTTCAAAGTTATCAGTTCTAGAAAAAAATGGGGTGCCATTTGCGTTGACAACTTACAAATTGAAATCCGCTGAAACGTTTCATAAAAATTTACAAAAAGCCATTGAATATGGTTTTGATAAAAAAACGGCTCTGGCTTCCTTGACTTCAATTCCTGCTACAATTATTGGAAATGCAAGTATTGGAAATTTAAATAAAGGAAGTTTTGCAAACTTTATCATTACTTCTGGAGATGTTTTTGACGCTTCCTCAACCATTTATGAAAATTGGGTTCTAGGAGAACAAAATATCATTAATGATATGAATATCAAAGATATAACAGGTGATTACATGTTATCTGTAAATGGAAAAAATTACGATTTAACCATTTCAGGAAAAGGCACTAAACAAGCTGGTACTATCAAATTGGATGACAAAAAAATCACTTCAAAATTCTCATTCCAAAATGATTGGGTTGAAATTACGCTTGATGACGAAGGTTATACACGTTTGATGGGAAAAATTATCAATGCAGCTAATGTCATGGAAGGAAGCGCTTTTGATACACAAGGAGTTAAAACTTCCTGGTCTGCTAGTAAAAAAGTAGCCAAAGAAGTTACTGAAAAGAAAGATGAAAAATCAACTGACAAAGAAATTTTGGTGATGCCTGTAAGCTTTCCAAATGTTGGATTTGGAAATTATGTACAACCAAAAACAGAGACTATTCTTATTAAAAACACCACAGTTTGGACAAGTGAAGATACAGGAATTTTAGAAAATACAGACGTTTTATTAAAAGATGGTAAAATTGCTAAAATTGGCAAAAACCTTTCTACAAAAGGTGTTGTAGAAATTGATGGTACAGGCAAACATTTAACAGCAGGAATCATTGACGAACACTCGCATATTGCGACATCAGCCGTAAATGAAGGTGCACACAATTCCTCAGCAGAAGTAACTATAGAGGATGTTGTTGATCCAACAGATATCAATATTTATAGAAACATTTCAGGAGGCACAACTACTGCTCAAATATTGCATGGATCTGCAAATCCAATTGGAGGACGTTCAGCTATTTTAAAATTGAAATGGGGAGAAAATGCTGAAAATATGATGTATAACAATTCTCCAAAATTCATCAAATTTGCTTTGGGAGAAAATGTAAAACAATCTAGAAGCACCAATGGAACTCGTTTTCCACAATCAAGAATGGGAGTTGAACAGGTTTTTATTGACTATTTTACAAGAGCCAAAGAATATGAAACGTTGAAAAAAAGTGGTCAACCTTTCAGAAAAGATATTGAAATGGAGACTTTATTAGAAATTTTAAACGGCGAACGTTTTATTTCTTGCCATTCATATGTACAATCAGAAATCAATATGTTGATGAAAGTGGCTGACAAATTCAATTTTACCATCAATACATTTACGCATATTTTAGAAGGGTATAAAGTGGCAGATAAAATGGCAAAACATGGTGTTGGAGGTTCTACTTTTTCAGATTGGTGGGCTTATAAATACGAAGTTTTAGACGCAATTCCATACAATGCAGCCATCATGCATAATGCAGGTGTAACAGTTGCTATCAATTCTGATGATCGAGAAATGTCAAGAAGATTGAACCAAGAAGCTGCAAAAACAGTAAAATATGTTGGAATGTCAGAATTGGAAGCTTGGAAAATGGTGACTATAAATCCTGCTAAATTGTTACATATTGACGATAAAGTTGGAAGTATCAAAGAGGGTAAAGAAGCAGACGTGGTGTTGTGGAATAATCATCCAATGTCAATTTATGCAAAAGTTGAAAAAACAATTATCGACGGAAAAGTATTTTTTGATGTAAATGATGATTTGCAAAAACGTCAAGCAATTAAAGAAGAAAAAAGCAAATTGATCAATATGATGTTGAAAGAAAAAATGGGTGGTGCAAAAACACAAGTCCCCGTGAAAAGAGAAGATCGTAACTTTCACTGTGATACATTAGAAGAAACTAAAAGCTAAAAAAATATGAAAAATATACTAAAAATCGTACTGTTTTTTGCTTTTGTAGGAAGCATAGTTGCACAACAAACACCTGCATCAAAACAAACAACAGCCATTACAATTGAAGGTGCAACAGCACACTTAGGAAATGGACAAGTAATTGAAAACTCGTTGATTATGTTTGTTGATGGCAAAATCACTTTTGTAGGAAGCGCCATGATGAAAATTGCGCGAATGGGAACAATTATAAAAGCAGAAGGAAAACACATTTATCCAGGATTTATAGCGTTAGATACTACTTTGGGTTTGGTAGAAATTGATGCTGTAAAAGCTAGTGATGATGAAAGCGAAATTGGGATCATGAACCCACATGTTCGAAGTTTAATTGCTTATAATGCTGAAAGTAAATTGGTTGAATCTATGAGACCAAATGGCGTTTTAATGGCGCAAATTGTCCCTAAAGGAGGAACAATTTCTGGAACTTCATCAATTGTGCAATTAGATGCTTGGAATTGGGAAGATGCTACCATCAAAACAGATGATGCTATTCACCTGAATTGGCCAGGAAGTTTTACTAGTGGCAGATGGTGGTTGGGAGAAGATCCTGCTTTGAAGCCAAACGCAGAGTATCCAAAAAATGTGGAGAAAATCAATTCATTTTTTACTGATGCAAAACAATACTTAGCATCAAAATCTGATAAAAAACACTTACCATTTGCAGCAACAAAAGGGTTATTTGATGGTTCTCAAAAATTGTTTATTCATGTAAATGGCGAAAAAGAAATTACAGATGCAATCACATTGAGTAAAGAATTAGGCATCAATAATTTGGTAATTGTTCGTGGTGAAGGTGCTGAAAAAGTAACAGATTTGTTAGTAAAAAATAACATTCCTGTAATTTTAAACAGGCCTCACAGAAATCCAAATAATGAAGATGATGCCTATGATGATACCTATACTATTGCAAAAACTTTACAAGATAAAGGTGTTTTGGTTGGATTAGGAATGGAAGGTCAAATGGACAGAATGAACACTAGAAATTTGCCTTTTTATGCAGGAACTTTTGCAGCTTTTGGTTTGGAAAAAGAAAAAGCGGTTCAATTAATTACTGGTGATGCTGCAAAAATTTTAGGAATTGATTCGTTTGCTGGAACTTTAGAAGTTGGAAAAGATGCCACTTTATTCATTTCTGAGGGTGATGCGTTGGATATGAGAACAAATATTATTTCAGAAGCATTTATTCAAGGCCGAAAAATCAGTTTGGAAAGTCACCAAACAACACTTTGGAAAAGGTATTCAAACAAATATAAAGCTGAATAACTAAAAAGTAAATTTAAAAAAAGCCCTGAATTCAGGGCTTTTTTTTGTTTGTGAAAATTATAAAAACACTGTAATTTTAAATCTTCAAAAAAAGTATCTTTGCGATAATGAAACAAATAAACAGCATTCAAAATCCATTCATAAAAAACCTTTTCAAACTTCAAGAAAAAGCTCGAGAACGCAAAAATCAAGGACTATTTTTAATTGAAGGAAAAAGAGAAATTGAACTTGCTTTAAAAGGAAATTATGAAATCACTTCACTCCTATTTTTAGCTAATAAAATTAATGAGAATTTTCTTGCTGATTTCCCAGCTGCTGAATTGATTGAAATTTCACAAGAAATTTATCACAAACTGGCTTATAGATCTTCAACTGAAGGAATCATTGCCATTGCAAAAACAAAAAGCTTAGCACTATCTGAAATAACTATTCCTAAAAATTCCTTGATTTTAGTTGCTGAAGGAATTGAAAAACCTGGTAATATTGGCGCAATTTTACGCACTGCAGATGCCGCAAATATTGATGCTGTTTTGATTGCTGATGCTAAAAGTGATCTATACAACCCAAATATCATTCGTTCAAGTGTGGGTTGCGTTTTTACCAATCAAATTGCAATAGGAACTTCTGAAGAAATTATTGCTTTTTTAAAAGAAAATAACATTCAAATTTTTGCAGCCACTTTGCAAAATTCAAATGAATATTATAAAGAAAATTATATAAAATCATCTGCCATTGTTGTTGGTACAGAAGATACAGGCTTAACTGAAATTTGGCGAACAAACGCTACTCAAAATATCAATATTCCTATGCAAGGACAAATTGATTCTATAAACGTTTCTGTTGCTGCAGCCATCATTTTATTTGAGGCGAAAAGACAAAGAAATTTCAATTAACTTTATGAACCAGACTAATTTATTTTACACAATCATCAGTATTTTACTTTTTGATTTTTTGTTTTATTCCTATCTGACTTTTTTAAATAACAAACGTTTTGATGATAAAATTCCCGAAAAATTAGCAGATGTTTATGATGAAGAAGCTTATAAAAAATCACAGGCTTATAAAAAAGAAAATGCGAAGTTTTCAACAATAACCTCTTTATTTTCAATGAGTGTGACAATGCTATTTTTCTTTTTAGCAGGATTTAAATTTGTAGATGATTTGGCAAGAAATTATACAAAGAACCCCATTTTAGTGGCTTTGCTTTTTTTCGGAATCATTCTGTTGAGCTCAGATATTTTAACAACTCCTTTCTCCTATTACCAAACATTTGTGATTGAAGAAAAGTTCGGATTTAACAAATCAACCAAAAAAATATTTTGGACAGACAAACTAAAAGGTTGGTTAATGAGCATCATTTTAGGTGGTGGAATTTTATCAATTATTATGCTGTTTTATCAATATTCTGGTGCTGATTTTTGGATATACACTTGGGTTTTGATTGCTGTATTTACTGTTTTTATGAATCTTTTTTATGCCAAATTGATTGTTCCGATTTTTAACAAACAAACTCCATTAGGAGAAGGTGAATTGAAAACTGCCATTGAAAATTATGCTCAAAAAGTCGGTTTTACCTTACAAAATATCTTTGTCATTGATGGTTCAAAACGCTCCACTAAAGCAAATGCATATTTTTCTGGATTTGGATCTCAAAAAAGAATTACCTTATATGACACTCTGATCAATGATTTAGAAACTGAAGAAATTGTAGCTGTTTTAGCGCATGAAGTTGGTCACTACAAACGTAAACACATCATTTTCAATTTGATTGTTTCGCTACTTTTAACAGGATTTATGCTCTATTTAGTATCACTTTTTATTAGTTCTCCCCTATTGTCAAGTGCATTGAGTGTTTCCATTCCAAGTTTTCATATTGGCTTGATTGCTTTCGGAATTTTGTATTCACCAATTTCAGAAATCACAGGATTATTTATGAATTATGTGTCAAGAAAATTTGAATATCAAGCAGATGATTATGCAAAAAACACTTTTGATGGACGCTATTTGGTTTCATCACTCAAAAAATTATCAAAAAATAGTTTGAGCAATTTAACGCCTCATCCTGCCTATGTTTTTGTGCAGTATTCACACCCTACATTGTTGCAACGAATTGAAAATTTAGAATCCTAATTGTTGTATATTACGATTCAAATTTGTAATTTCACTATTGATTCAAAAAAAATCAATTTATGCAAGCATTGCAATATACAGCAACCTTAGAAGAAGAAAATAAAGAAATTGCAAATCGATACAAAGATTTGTTAAAAGGTACTTATGAGGTCTTGTCAAAAGAGGATAAAGAACTGATTCGGAAAGCCTTTGACATTGCTGTTGATGCACATTCTAAACAACGCAGAAAAACAGGGGAGCCTTATATTTTTCATCCAATTTCAGTTGCCAAAATCGTTGCGAAAGAAATTGGTTTGGGAGCAGTTTCTATAGCTGCTGCTTTGCTGCATGATGTTGTAGAAGACACACATTATACACTTCATGATATTGAACAACAATTTGGCGAAACCATAGCCAAAATTGTGAATGGTTTGACTAAAATTTCAAAATTAAACAAAGAGCAAGACGCTTCAATTCAGGCAGAAAATTTCAGAAAAATGCTCTTGACATTGAATGATGATGTACGTGTTATTTTGATAAAAATTGCTGATAGATTGCACAATATGCAAACCATGAATGCAATGCCAGAGGACAAACAACTAAAGATTGCCTCAGAAACTTTATACATTTATGCACCTTTGGCGCATAGATTGGGTTTGTATAACATCAAAACTGAATTGGAAGATTTAGGTTTAAAATACACAGAAACAGAAGTTTACAATGGTATTGTTTCTAAAATTAAGGAAAGTAAAGAAGAACAGCAAAACTATTTAGAACGTTTTACTGATACACTAAAAAAAGGATTAGACAAAGAAAATTTTTCCTATGAAATAAAAGGTCGTTTCAAATCCATTTTTTCTATCAGAAGAAAAATGATGAAACAAAATGTGGCTTTTGAGGAAGTGTACGATAAATTTGCTATCAGAATTATTTTCAAACCAGCTACTGAAGATGAAAAATTTGAAGCTTGGAAAATCTATTCAATCGTTACAGATTATTTCAAACCAAATCCTTCTCGTTTGCGAGATTGGATTTCTCAACCAAAAACCACAGGTTATGAAGCACTTCATATCACTGTAATTGGTCCTGATGCTCAATGGGTTGAAGTTCAAATTCGTTCAGAAAGAATGAATGAGATTGCAGAAAAAGGCTACGCTGCTCATTTTAAATACAAACAGGGTTCAGATCACGAAAGTGGTTTAGAAAATTGGCTAAATAAACTAAAAGAATCTCTAGAAAATCAGAATTTGAATGAAGTTGATTTTGTAGAAGAATTTAAATTGAATTTATATTCGAAAGAAATTTATGTTTTTACGCCAAAAGGTGAATTAAAATCTTTGCCAAAAGACGCTACAGCACTCGATTTTGCATTTTCTATCCACACAGATATTGGTTTAAAATGTAGGGGTGCAAAAGTCAATGGAAAATTAGTTCCCTTGAGCCACACACTAAATAGTGGTGATCAAATTGAAGTGATTACAACAAATATTATCAAACCAAATGTTCGTTGGTTAGATTTTGTCATTACTGCAAGGGCAAAAACAAAAATTCGTGTTGCTTTAAAAGATGAAGAAAAGAAAATTGCTGAAGAAGGAAAAGCAACACTTTTAAGAAAATTACGCCACTTAAAAATTTCTTTTAACGAAAAGACAATTAATGAGTTAGTGAATTATTTTAAACTGCGAACAAGTTTTGATTTATTCTACAGATTCGGTAATGGTGCCATTGATAATACTCAATTAAAAGCATTTATTAGTCAGAGAAATAGTACGTTTTTAAACTTTTTTAAATCTAAATTACGAAGAAGCTCCCATACAATACATAAGGATTTTATTGAAGATTCTGATGAAGTTACTGAAAAATTTGATGCACTCGTTTTTGGAAAAGAGGAAGAAAAATTAGATTACAAACTCTCTAAATGTTGCAATCCAATTCCTGGAGAGAAAGTTTTTGGTTTTTTAACCATTAATGATGGCATCAAAGTGCACAAAATAAATTGTCCAAATGCTATTTCGTTGCAGTCAAATTATGCGTATCGAATCATTGCAGCTAAATGGATTGACTCTACCAAACAAGATTTCAATGTTGTTTTACAAATTAATGGAATTGATAAAGCAGGAATCGTAAACAATGTTACTAGAGTAATAGCTAATAACTTAGGTGTTTTTATTAACAACATCAATATTGCTGGAAAAGAAGGCGTTTTTAGCGGAAAAATCTCACTTAGTGTTAAAAATAGCACACAGTTAAACAAACTTATCAAAAGTTTGCAAAAAGTTGAAGGGGTTAAAAATGTTAAACGTGTTAATAGAATGTAGATATCATTCTTATAAAAATTGATTTTTATTAAGAAATTACTGTAAATTTGTCATTTAAATTTTGAAAATCATGAGTAATTCTTTTGAAAATCAAGAAGTCGTTAAGAAAGTTTTTACCTCATACTTAGAAGAAAAAAAACATCGAAAAACGCCAGAACGTTACGCTATACTTCAAGAAATTTATAATGCTGATGAGCATTTTGATATAGAATCTTTGTATATCAAAATGAAAAATAAAAATTATAGGGTGAGTAGAGCAACACTTTACAATACTATTGATTTATTATTAGAATGTAACTTGGTTCGAAAACATCAATTTGATGGACAATCCATGGCCAGATATGAAAAAAGTTATTTTGATAAAAATCATGATCACGTAATTTTTACAGATACTGGTGAGGTAAAAGAATTTTGCGATCCAAGAATTCAAGTCATCAAAAAAACAATTGAAGAAATTTTTGACATCGATATTCAAAATCATTCTCTTTATTTTTACGGAACAAAAAAGAAACATTCTTAAAATATTAAAAACAAATTAACACAACTAATGGCAGTAGATTTATTACTAGGATTGCAATGGGGAGATGAAGGAAAAGGTAAAATTGTAGATGTTTTAACACAAAACTACGATATTATTGCGCGTTTTCAAGGAGGACCTAATGCAGGACACACCTTAATTTTTGACGGATTTAAACATGTGTTACATACAATTCCTTCAGGAATTTTTCACAAAACAGCCATGAATGTTGTTGGAAATGGCGTTGTTATTGATCCTGTAATTTTTAAAAGAGAATTAGAAAATTTAGACAAACACAACATAGATTATTCTTCCAAGTTATTAATTTCTAGAAAAGCACATTTAATATTACCCACTCATAGATTGTTGGATGCTGCTTCAGAAACCGCCAAAGGAAAAGCCAAAATCGGGTCTACTTTAAAAGGCATTGGCCCTACTTATATGGACAAAACCGGTAGAAATGGCATGCGTGTTGGAGATTTGGAATTGGAAAATTGGAAAGAAAAATACGATGCTTTGACAGCAAAACACATCAGTATGTTGAATTATTTTGATGTACAGGTTGAGTATAATTTAACAGAATTGGAAGCTGAATTTTGCAAAGGAATTGACAAATTACGCACACTTGAATTTATTGATAGTGAAGAGTATTTTAGCAATGCCATGAAACAAGGTAAAACCATTTTGGCTGAAGGCGCTCAAGGCTCATTATTAGACATTGATTTTGGAACGTATCCTTTTGTAACTTCTTCAAATACCACAGCTGCAGGAGCTTGTACAGGTTTAGGAGTTGCTCCAAACAGAATAGGTGAAGTATATGGAATTTTCAAAGCTTACACAACACGCGTTGGTTCAGGCCCTTTTCCAACAGAATTATTTGATGAAGATGGTGCAACAATGGGAAGAGTTGGAAATGAATTTGGCGCAACAACAGGAAGACCAAGGCGTTGTGGTTGGCTAGATTTAATCGCCTTAAAATATGCAGTAGATATTAATGGCGTTACCCAATTAATGATGATGAAAGGCGATGTTTTATCGGGATTTGAAACCTTAAAAGTTGCCACTTCATATAATTATAAAGGAAAAGAAATTTCTCATTTGCCCTACAATATTGAACCTGAAAATGTATCTGTAAACTATACAGAATTTAAAGGTTGGAATGCTGATTTAACTAAAATGACAACAGCCGAGCAATTGCCTAAAAATTTGTTAGATTATATCGCTTTTATTGAAAAAGAAACAGGAGTTCCTGTAAAAATCGTATCTGTTGGTCCTGATAGAAAGCAAACAATTTTAATGTAAAATTTACATTTAAAATAAATAAAAGCATCCTTAAAAGGGATGCTTTTTTTATGAATTAATTATTTCTTCCCCCAAGCCCTAGAACTAGAAAAAAACTATTTACAAAGCCAAGGGTTTTTAAAAAATAACTTTTCATTATCAACTAGCGGATTTCTTTTCATTATTTTTGCCCCAAAATTATCACTTTGAAAAAACTTTTAGTATCATTTTTAATATTCTTCTCAGTTATTTCTTTTTCACAAGAAAAGAAAAAACTTACCTATAAAGCTGAAATACAGGAGGTAAATGATGAGAAATTTCCTGGAGCCAACATTTTGATTGGGAATGTAAAAATGATTCATGATGGGGTAGAATTGACTTGCCAGCAAGCTTTGTATTATCAAAAACAAAATTTTTTCAAAGCATTTGGAAATGTTTTTATCAAGCAAGGTGATACAATCAAGCAAACTAGTGATTATGCTGATTATGATGCAAATTCAAAACAAACACTTTCTTGGGGAAAAGTTGTCCTGAAAGACCCAACAATGACTCTAACAACTGACACTTTACAGTTCGACAGAATCAATCAAAAGTTGTATTACAAAACAAACGGAACTATTAAAGATGCTACAAATACGCTAAAAAGTAGAGTTGGAAATTATTATTTAGAAACTAAAAAATTCATTGCAACAACTAGAGTGACTGTTGTAAACCCAGAGCATCACTTAGAAACCAATCATTTAGATTATTACACAGATACTGGTTTTGCTTATTTATTCGGACCCTCTACAATCACCAATCAAGAAAATAAAAATAAAATTTATTGTGAACGAGGATTTTACAATACCAAAAATGACATTTCTCATTTCTTAAAAAACGCCAAAATTTTTTTAAAAGAACGAACCATAGAAGGTGACAGTTTGTATTATGATAAAAAGAGAGGTTTTGCCTCTGCAACAAACAATATTCGTGTGATTGATACTGTAGAAAATTTTGTTTCTAAGGGAAATTATGCTGAGTTTTTCGAGAAAAAAGATTCGTTGTTCATTATCAAAAAAGCAGTTGCTATTTCGATTATTGAAAAAGATTCGATGTTTGTGCATGGTGATACACTTTTAGTGACTGGAAAACCAGACAAACGCATTATCAGAACCTATCATAATGTGAAAATTTTTAAATCGGATTTGCAAGGAAAGTGTGATTCAATTTATACTAATCAAGAAACTGGTTTTACAAAAATGTACAGAAATCCTGTGATTTGGTTAGAACAAAATCAAATTACAGGCGATTCTATTTTCTTGTTATCAAACAAAGAAACTAAAAAATTAGACTCTTTGAAAGTCTTTGATAATTCGTTTATTATTTCTAAAGATTCTCTCTCTAACAATGATTTTAATCAGATAAAGGGACGAAATATGTTGGGAAAATTTCAGAAAAACAAACTACGGATGTTGCATGTTTTGGGAAATGCAGAATCCGTCTATTATAACAGAAACGAACAATCTCAAATATTAGAAACTATAACTATTGAAATTTCTAGTAATATAGAATTTGTGCTTGATAATGGGGAGATTGAAACTATTAAATATATGACCAAATCCGATGGAAAAACCTATCCTCCATCGCATTTTCCTGATGATTTGCGAAAACTAAAAGGATTTGTTTGGCGCGAAGAAGAACAACCTAAAACAAAAGAAGAAATTTTTACTGATAAAGGTGAAAGAGATATAAGTCCAGTTAGAAAAGGTGTTCCACTCAAAAAAGGAGATAGACTTAATGAAAAAAACACTTCAAAAAAAGATAAAAACCCCGATTTAAAAAACAATTAGTCATTGAAATCAGATTTTTTTACATACCAAGCCCAAACTTCACCTCATCCTTTAGCAATTGAAATTTCTCATGCAAAAGGAAGCTACATTTATGGAACAGATGAAAAAAAATATCTAGATTTTGTTGCGGGAGTTTCTGCCAACAGTTTGGGTCATAATCATCCAAAAGTTACAGAAGCTATAAAAAATCAATTAGATGCCTATACGCATGTCATGGTTTATGGTGAATTTATTCAACAACCACAAGTTGATTTGTGCAAACAATTGGCTGCCACATTTCCAAATGAAGATACTGCTGTTTATATAACCAATTCAGGAACTGAAGCTACTGAAGGTGCATTAAAATTAGCAAAAAGAGTCACTAAAAGAGCAGAAATTATTGCAGCAAAACAATCGTATCATGGAAACACACAGGGTTCAATGAGTGTCTCTGGAGTAGAAAAACAAAATCAAGTATTCAGACCTTTGATTCCTGGAATTCGGTTTATTACTTTCAATGAAGAAGCTGAAATAGCTCATATTACTGAGCAAACTGCTGCAGTAATTCTAGAAACAATTCAAGGTGGAGCTGGTTTCATTCAACCAATAAATGGTTATTTTACAAAAGTAAAAAAGCGTTGTGAAGAAGTGGGTGCGTTGCTAATTTTAGATGAAATTCAAACCGGAATTGGAAGAACAGGTACTTTTTGGGGATTTGAAAATTACGATGTAATTCCTGATATCATTAT
>Ga0102814_10002632_pt1 | contig 12091 bp, 8 predicted proteins | sample ColrivemetaGS741_FD_79112 | JGI IMG/M metagenome (GOLD analysis project Ga0102814, IMG submission 79112) | Estuarine microbial communities from the Columbia River estuary - Flood tide ETM metaG S.741 | ecosystem: Environmental > Aquatic > Marine > Intertidal zone > Estuary | place: USA: Columbia... | reverse complement strand
TTAACCTGTGTGTTCGTTGATAACGGTCTCCTGCGTAAGCGCGAAGGTGATCAGGTCATGGATATGTTCGCCAAGAACATGGGGGTCAAAGTCATTCGGGTCAACGCTCAGGAGCTATTTTTGGGTAAGCTCAAAGGGGTGAGTGATCCAGAAGCCAAGCGCAAGATTATCGGTAACACCTTCATAGAGGTGTTTGATACCGAATCCAACAAGATCGACAACGTTAAGTGGCTGGCGCAAGGGACCATTTATCCGGATGTGATCGAGTCCGCAGCGGGTAAGACCGGTAAGGCGCATGTGATCAAATCGCACCATAATGTTGGCGGTTTGCCGGATGATATGGCGTTGGAACTGGTAGAACCGTTGCGTGAGCTATTTAAAGATGAAGTGCGTAAGATCGGCTTGGAGCTGGGCCTGCCTTACGACATGGTGTATCGCCATCCGTTCCCTGGTCCGGGTCTTGGGGTGCGAATCCTGGGTGAAGTGAAACGTGAATATGCGGATATCCTTCGCGAGGCCGATGCGATCTTTATGGAAGAGCTGCACCGTTCGGGCTGGTATCACAAAACCAGTCAGGCGTTCGTGGTGTTTTTGCCCGTCAAGTCGGTGGGCGTGGTAGGCGATGGTCGTCGCTATGAGTACGTAGTATCGCTACGTGCTGTTGAAACTATCGATTTTATGACCGCGCGCTGGGCTCATCTGCCATATGAGTTACTGGAAACGGTATCTAGCCGGATTATTAATGAGATCTCTGGGATCTCCCGGGTCGCTTACGATGTCTCGAGTAAGCCGCCGGCCACCATCGAGTGGGAATAAAAACCCGTGCTTAAATTAAACCCGCCATCAGGCGGGTTTTTTTTGATGTTGAGGTCCTCTGCTGTAACCAAGCTTTGTAGTCATCATCGCTTTATTTTACAGTGATATAATCCTCAGCGGATGAACGGGTCAGCTGATCAAAAAGGAGTGTTTTTCAGGATTATGATCAGGAATAGATGGGTTCGTATCGGACTTAACCTGCTGTTGCTCTTGTTGTTGCCGTTGTTCGGTTTTGGAGCGGTTAAAGGCTACTACTGGTATCAGGTACGCTCGGCGGTAGAGGAGTTTCGGCAGCAGTTGTCATTATCTGCCACGCTTGAGTATGGTGCTATCGCAACCGGTTTTGATGGGGTCGCCGGAGTTCGCCAGCTAGTGCTAAGGCCTTTGAATTCGGAGCTGAATCTAGAGCAGGGCACTCCGGCGCCGTCCATTAAAATAGATGCGCTGCGTGTCAAAGCCTCTAGCTGGCTGGATCTGGTACGGATGAGCAGTCGGCTGGAGCAGGGTGAGTTGCCCCAGGCCCTGGGCATCGAGCTTAGCGGTATTCAGGTCGATCTATCGAGCACCGAGCTGGAGAGGCTGGCGTCTCATGTCGTGAGTGATGAGGCGGCGACCGTGCAGTGGTTGCGAGGTTGTGAGGCGGCTACTGCCGGTGTCAATGGTCTGCAGTGGTTACACAAGCTGGGATATCAGCAGTTGCAGTTCAGTATTACGGCAGAGTATGCCTTTGATCAGTCAAATAAATTACTGTCAGTCAGCCTGAATCAATCGGTACAGGATCAGTATGACATGGCGCTGAATGCTGCACTTGATCTTGGAATTAACGAACTTAATCGCTATAACTTAGCCCTGATCAGTCCCTCATTAGGCGATATTAACCTGCACTATGCGGATCGCTCCTTGGCAAAACGCGCTATTCGCGTTTGTGCAGAAACCGCACAGGAGACTGCTGAGCAGTTTGTCGATCGTCATGTCGCCTTAGTGACTGCGGATAGTCGAGCGCTGGGATTGGTATTACCTACGTCGCTCATCGAGGGTTATCGGAACTTTCTGCTGGGTACCGGGGAGTTGCATTTGGAGTTGCTGGGTGGTCGCCAATTATGGCCTGCCTCTATGCTGCAATACTCGCCTGATCAATTGTTCGAAGCATTGGCTCCTAAGCTTCAGATCAATGGCGAACGTATTGAACCCTTGACGATCGGCTGGCAGCCGGACGTTGCCACTATCGAACCGTTACAGCAGCAGCTGCGCAAGAGTGTTGAGGCGTTTAGTGCCATGTTGCAAGCCCCGTTTGTTGAGCCGCAGGATTCGACTCCGGCAGAGGTAGATCCGGCGTTGCTGGCTCCTGATTCTGGTTATGCCCAAGGGCGAGGTTATCGTGTTACCGAATTGGACCAGTTGCAGCGGTATCTGGGCTCGGATGTGCGCATCGAAACTAAAAACGGCAATCTGATCGAAGGACGTCTTTTGGCGGTTGAGGCCTATGAGATGCGAATCTATCAGCAGGTGGGCTTAGGTGATGCGGTGTTACCGATCATTTTTAAGCATGTGCAGAGCGTCCAAGTCTATCGTTAGTGAGTTCAGCACGTGAGGGTCAATTTGTGGGCCGTGTCCTGAATCAGCGGTAGTTGCATGCACTGCCAAGATTCTCTACTCTCGTTAGCCGCTGTTAGCGTTATTTTAGCAACTGGGTGTTGGTCAATCTCTATGTATAGACCTTTGTGGGTATTGTTTGCGCTGCTGCTAGGATCGGAATCCTGGGCTACTGATGTGGCCAGTATTACGGCTTGCAAGCCAGAAGGCCAGGTCTGGATCTGCGCAAGCTGGAAGGATAATCGGGTCGCGGTATACCGTAGCCAGCACTACCTTAGCGGCATAGAGTTTAGTGGTGAGGTTGGGTCGACTGCAATCGCGGTACCGATGAGCGATGCGGCATCGGGCGTTAAAGGTGAAGCGTTTAGCGCTGCTAGTGGGCAGTACACACTGCAATTACTGGCCTGTAACAGTGCGCCTTGTGATAAACGCTTGCAGCAACTCAAGCAGATTCCAGGCAGTCACGAAGTGGAGATTAAGAACGATAATAGCCTCTGGAAAGTGTTGCTGGTCGGACACTACGAGTCCATAAAATCTGCGCAGCAGGCTGCGGCGGGGCTAATGGGTCAGTATCAGTTGCGCGACAAACCTTGGGTGCGAACGTTGGACTCGATTGCCCGTCGTCAAGTCGGCCCCTGAGCGTGGAAGGCGCTTTTAACCGACGTGTCGACGGTTCTTCTAGGTAAAAAAAAGTACCCTTGTATCACTATCTGTGCGATATTTTGCGCCTTCTCAGGATCCGTTCACCGGGTCTGCTTATGGCATCGATCTAGCTAGATCATGCTCTCATTCATTAGCATCTACGGGTTTGTTTAGATGTTGTTTGGGGATAGTTGTCTCTTGGAAAAAAATAATGTGAATGCTTGGTCCGCTGCGCAGTCTGCTGATATGTACGGCATTAATGACTGGGGCGCCGGATACTTTGAACTGTCACCGCAGGGCGACGTGATGGTCAAGGTGCCTTTTAACGGTACCGACGTTCGGGTCTCTATCCCAGAGATATTATCGGGCATTCGCCAACGGGGTCTGCCATTGCCGCTGCTGCTACGGATCGAGAATGTGCTCGATGCACAGATTCAAAAGCTCAATGAGGCGTTTGCAGCTGCGATCGAGAAACTGGACTATCAGGGCCAATACCGGGGTGTCTTTCCGATTAAGGTCAACCAGCAAGCGCAGGTCGTCGAGGAGATAGCCCTGTTTGGCGAGCGTTATCAGCACGGACTGGAGGCGGGCAGCAAGGCCGAGCTGATCGTGGCGTTGTCTGCCATCAAGGCCGATGGGCGCTTGATTATCTGTAATGGTTACAAAGACCAAGAGTTTATTGACCTAGGGTTACGTGCTCAGCGTTTGGGCTATCTCTGTGTCTTTGTTATTGAAACCCCGACGGAGTTACCGATCATTATCGAGCGTAGCAATGCGCTGGGTATCCGCCCGTTCCTGGGCGTGCGGGTGAAGCTCTCCTCCAAAGTCAGTGGCTTGTGGAATAAGACCAGTGGCGATCGGAGTATTTTCGGGCTGACCACCAATCAGCTGGTGGCGGCCATCGATACCCTCAAAGCCAACAATATGCTCGATTGCATGCAGTTGCTGCATTACCACTTGGGTTCGCAGATTCCTAATATTCGTGAAATCCGTAATGGGGTGATGGAAGCTTGTCGCTACTATACGGACCTGGTGAAAGAGGGTGCCCCTATGGGGTATCTGGACTTGGGTGGCGGTTTGGCGGTGGATTATACCGGTGCTAAAAACAACCAAGAGCATTCTAAAAACTACAGTTTGAATGAGTATTGCAGCGATATCATTGAGGTGGTGGCCAGCATGCTCGACACTCAGGAGATTGCTCATCCCTGTATCGTGACTGAGTCGGGACGCTCCACCGTCGCTTACTCATCGATCCTGCTGTTTAATATTCTCGATGTTACCCATTTTGAACCTGCAGCATTGCCTGCAACCCTGCCGGATGATGCCCACGAGCTGATTGCCAATTTGCGTCTTGTGGTTGATACCATCAATGCCAAAAATTTGCAGGAGTGCTATAACGACGCCATATATTACCGTGATGAGTTGGGTGAACTGTTCAAACGCGGGCAGATCAATCTGCGCCAGCGTTCTCTATCCGAGAATTTGTTTCTGGAAGCGCTCCAGCGGATCAAGGCTGAACTGCGTCTATGTGAGCGGATTCCACCCGAGTTGGAAGGCTTGCGCGAATATTTGGCAGATATCTACTACGGTAATTTCAGTGTGTTTCAGTCGCTACCCGATACCTGGGCGATCGATCAGGTGTTCCCGTTAATGCCAATCCATCGTAATGATGAGGAGCCGACTCGCGAGGCGATCATCGCTGATATTACCTGCGACTGCGATGGCAAGATCGATCGATTTATCGATGCCAATGAGGTGCGTAATACCTTGGCTCTGCATCCGCTCAAAGAGGATGAAGATTACGTGCTGGGCGTGTTCCTAGTGGGGGCCTATCAGGAAACTCTGGGTGATCTGCATAACCTGCTAGGCGATACCGCTGTTGCCAGTGTGCGTATCAATGCTGACGGCACTTTTGACGTGGTCAAAGAGCTCGAAGGCGATAGCATTGCCGACGTCTTGAGCTATGTGGAGTTTCATCCACAAACCCTACTGGAAAATTTCCGTGCAGTCGCTGAGCGGGCGGTGCGCGAAGGCAAGATCAGCCCTGCAGAGCGCCGTGAAGTGCTGCAGAGTTTTGGGGACAGCCTGCGTGGCTACACCTATTACGAGCGTTGATACATACGCTTTAATCCATTTTATTTGGCTAACAACCCCTATTTCCCCTGCTGGGAGTATGGAGATTTAACATGTCTAAAGTGCTGATTATTGGTGCCGGTGGCGTCAGTGGCGTGGTGACGCATAAGTGCGCCGCGCTGCCCGAAGTATTTACTGAAATTGTTTTGGCTAGCCGTACAGAGTCGAAATGCAAGAAGATCGCGGCGCAGCTGAATCGCCCGATTGAAACGGCTCAGGTCGATGCCGATAACGTGCCCGAGCTGGTAGCGTTGATCAATCGGGTTAAACCGGTGCTGGTGATCAATGTCGCGCTGCCCTATCAGGATTTGACCATTATGGATGCCTGTCTAGAGGCGGGCGTACATTATATGGATACTGCGAATTACGAGCCATTGGATACTGCCAAGTTTGAATACAGCTGGCAGTGGGCCTATCAGGAAAAATTCCAAAAAGCGGGGCTGATGGCGCTGCTGGGTAGTGGGTTCGATCCGGGTGCGACCAATATCTTTACCGCTTACATCGCCAAGCATTATTTTGATGAGATTCAGTATCTGGACATCATCGACGTTAATGGTGGGGATCATGGCTACCCCTTTGCGACCAACTTTAACCCCGAGATCAATATTCGTGAGGTGACCGCTGAATGCCGTCACTGGGAGGATGGCGCCTTCGTAACCACGCCGGCGATGTCGGTGAAACAGTCCTTTACCTGTCCGGAGGCGGTCGGCACCTACAACATCTATCGGATGTATCACGAAGAGCTGGAGTCGTTGACCAAGCACTTCCCGACGTTAAAGCGGGCCCAATTCTGGATGAGTTTTGGTGATAGCTACCTCAAGCATCTAGAGGTGCTAGGCAATGTGGGTATGACCGGCATTGAGCCGGTGGAGTATAACGGCCAGCAGATCGTACCGATCCAGTTTTTAGCCAAACTATTGCCCGATCCCGCCTCCCTAGGCCCACGTACTAAGGGCAAAACCTGCATTGGCTGTGTGGTTCGCGGCATCAAAGATGGCAAAGAGAAAACCGTGTATCTGTATAACACCTGTGATCATCAGGCCTGTTATGCCGAGGTGCAATCCCAGGCCATCTCCTACACCACTGGCGTGCCGGCGATGATCGGGGCCAAGATGATGCTCGAAGGCCACTGGATGAAGCCGGGTGTCTGGAATATGGAGCAACTCGATCCCGATCCCTTTATGGCAGATATGAATCTCTACGGATTGCCCTGGACGGTGATTGAGGAGCCGGGATTCGATCTGGTCTAGTGGTTTACCCTCAAGCCCGACGTCCGTCGGGCTTTGATCTTTGGTCTTTGATTTAATAGTCGAACTAGTGGAGTCATTAACCTGAAAAGTAGCACCTTCCACGCTTTTGATCCCACCCGGGTGCCGTCGCCCTGCTTTGTGGTCGATCAGGCGGTCATTGACGCGAACTTAAAGATCCTCAATCAGTTGCAGCAAGCCAGCGGAGCTAAGGTGCTCGGGGCGCTGAAAGCGTTTTCCTGTTGGTCGTTGGGGTCGCTGAGCGCGAGTTACCTGTCGGGTATTTGTGCTAGCGGCTTGCATGAAGCCATGCTTGGCCAAGAGCACTACCGCGGCCCTGAGGGGAGGGGAGAGATTCATGTGTATTCTGCGGCCTACTCGGAAGCCGATCTGGTGGAGATCCTCAAAATCGCCGATCATCTGGTGTTTAACTCGTTCAGTCAGTGGCAGCGTTTTCAGCCACTGCTGCAAGCGGCCAAGCTTGAGCGTCCGGCGTTAGAGTTCGGGTTGCGTATCAATCCGCAGCACTCTGAAGGCGAGGTCGAAATCTACGATCCCTGTGCTGCCGGATCGCGACTAGGCATTCCGTTGTCGCAGTTTGAGGGTCAGGATCTGACGGGTATCAGCGGACTGCATTTCCATACCCTCTGCGAACAGGATTTCGCCCCCTTGGCGCGCACTTTGGATGTGGTGGAGCAGAAGTTTGGCCATCTACTGGGTCGGATGCAGTGGGTCAACTTTGGCGGTGGTCACCATATCACCGCTCCGGGCTACCAGCTCGATGCGCTGATCGCTCGAATTCAGGAGTTTTCGGCCCGTTACAGTGTTCAGGTGTATCTGGAGCCGGGCGAAGCGGTCGCGATTCATAGCGGGGTGCTGGTCGCCGAGGTGTTAGATGTGATCCATACCGATCGTGATCAGGCCATTCTGGATACCTCGGCCACCTGCCATATGCCCGATACCCTGGAGATGCCCTATCGGGCTGAAATTTTCGGCGCAGACCATCCGGGTGAACAACCTTATAGCTATCGTCTGGGGGGGATGACCTGTCTTGCCGGTGACCAGATAGGCGACTACAGTTTCAATACCCCGCTACAGCTGGGACAGCGATTGATGTTCGACGACATGGCGCACTACACCATGGTCAAGACCAGCACCTTTAACGGAATCAAGCTGCCCTCGATTGCACTCTGGGACTCCCGTACTGATGCTCTGAAGATCGTGCGTGAGTTTGGTTATCAGGATTTCCGTAATCGTCTCAGCTAACAGTCAGCCCAGGAGTTAGGCATATGGACACTAACGATGAAGCTTTTGATCAACAGGTAGCCCCTGGCTATCCGGTGTTTTTAGGTTCCGAGATCCAGCAGCCCAGCCCGCAGCAGGCACTGTTTCATGTGATTCCGGTTCCCTACGAGGCCAGTGTCTCCTACGGCGGCGGCACTGGGGAAGGACCTAAGGCGATTTTACAAGCGTCCTGGCAGCTCGAAACCTGGGATGGCCAAAGTCACCCCAGCGAATTAGGGATCTACACCCATCTGCCGATTAATACCCACGGCACGCCCGAGTCGGTGATCACCCGGATTTCGGAGCTCACCTACGAAGTCGCATTGCTAGGGAAAATACCGGTAGCGCTAGGCGGTGAGCACACTGTGACCTGGGGGGTGATCAAGGGCTTGCTCGATGCTGGGGTGACCGATTTTGGAGTGGTACAGATCGATGCCCATGCCGATCTGCGCGATAGTTACGAAGGTAGCGAGTTAAGTCATGCTTGCGTCATGAAACGGGTGGTGGATCATGGTATCCCGCTGTTTCAACTCGGAATTCGTGCCTTTTGTGATGAGGAACGGGAAACGCGCCTGGCATTCGGAGTGCAGCATCTCGATGCCGAGCAGTTAGTGCCGGGAATGGTGATGAGTATCGAGTTGCCAGCTAATTTCCCTTCCAAGGTGTTCTTTACCCTGGATATCGATGGCATGGACCCCAGCGTGTTTCCCTCGACGGGTACTCCGGTGCCTGGAGGCTTGGGTTGGTATCAGACCCTGAGCCTGTTTGAATCGGTGGCCAAACAGCGCCAGATTATAGGCTTTGATCTGATGGAACACGCGCCTATCCCGGGCTTTCATGCCTATGATTTTGCCGCAGCGATGCTGGTACACAAATTGATGGGGATCGTTCAGCGCACAAGGTCTGAGGGTGAGTAGTCAGGATACCGATGAACCTGTCCAAGCCGAGCAAGATCGGCGCTGGATGGCTCGAGCACTGGAGCTGGCTGAGCAGGGTGCTCGCTTGGGAGAGGTGCCAGTCGGCGCTCTGGTGGTGCTGGAGGGAGAGGTGATTGGCGAGGGTTGGAATCAGCCGATCAGCAGTCATGATCCGAGCGCACATGCCGAGCTGGTGGCGTTGCGCCAGGCGGCGTTGCGACTGCAGAACTACCGCCTGCCGGGTGCCACCCTGTATGTGACGCTGGAGCCTTGCACCATGTGCAGTGGCGCGCTGATTCACTCGCGGATATCACGCTTGGTCTATGGCGCGACCGAACCTAAGGCGGGCGTTGTGGAGAGCCGGGCACAATTGCTTTCCAGTGCTTGGTTCAACTGGTCAGTGGCGGTGTGTGGCGGAGTGTTAGCCGAGCAGTGCAGCGCCCAGTTGAGTCGATTCTTTGCTGCGCGGCGCGCGGAGAAAAAGCGGCTAAAAAACACCTGACTTCACTTTTGAATGTTGTTGCGTTGATTGGCCTCTTAAAGCGTGTCTGGCGGCTGAGACAACAGCGAAGGTGCCGGAGGCCCCATTAGCTCGTTCTCGTCGATCTTCGCCTGAATCTCTTCCTGAATGGCCTCGAAGCGACTTTCCAGCTTGAGCATGGTCAGGTAGCGCTGAATGTTGTGTACGTACTGCACCGGCTCATGGCCCCGTGCGAATCCGTGTTTTAAATTGTTGTACCAGCGTGCCTGCGCCAGTTTGGGTAGGTGCTTAGCGACAGCGTCCCAGAGATCGGGGTCATCTCCTGCTGCTTGGGTCAGAATACGTGCGTCTTCGAGGTGGCCGCGACCCACATTATAGGCGGCGAGGGTAAACCAGGTCTGATCCGGTTCGGCAATCCGCTCGGGAATGTTTTGGCTCAGGCTTTTGAAATATTTGGCTCCGCCAAAGATGCTCTGACGCGGGTCTGTGCGTTTGTTTATGCCCATCTCTCGAGCGGTCGTCTGAGTCAGCATCATCACCCCGCGCACTCCGGTTGGCGATACAGCTTTCGGATTCCAGTGTGATTCTTGATAGCCGATGGCGGCGAGTAGCTCCCAGGATAGTTGCTGTTCGCTGGCGGCCTCTTCGAACCAGGTGCGTAATCTCGGCAAGCGAGTTTTCAAGTGATGGCGAAATGTCAGATTGTCGACCAGGTTCAGACGTTTATCGGTTTCGAAGTGGCGTTGTTTGAGCTCTTGAAGTAAGGCCTGAGTGCTGTCTAGGTTAAAAAACGCGACCAGACTTTGTTGCAAGCTGGTATCGCTGCCCTGTTTTAGCATCCAAGCGACCGGTTGTGGCTCTGCGACGCCAAAGGCAGCTTGTAGGCGGGGGAAAAACGCTCGGCTGGCCTCGAAGGCTTCTGCATCGGCCAGGGTGTAGCGAATCAGGTCTTGGTCTACCGCTCGCAGCAGATCCAGAGTATCTATCCCCGGTTCAGCGGCTTCCCAAACGGGTGCTTGGTCTGGTAGCTGGAGATCGAGTTGTTGTAGATAGTGGGCGTGGTTGCTATTGGCAACCACCTGGATGGGAGCCTCAAGCTGCTGCATCGACTGAGGCGGGGGCATTCCGTCGCCGCTGCGATAAATCAGTAGCATCTGGCTGTCGAGATAATGGGGACCGAAATCAAAACGCTGAGCTCGATCCGAGGTCTGGCTCAATCCGGCTGCCGCAATATGGGCGTTATTGAGGCGAAGGGCTTCAGTGATCTCCTCGATGCTGGCTAGCGGTATCAGTTTGAGGTGGACACCGATGTAATCCGCATAGGCCTGAGCCAGTTCATACTCAAAGCCGCCTGGCTGGCCCTCTTCGACATAGTAGGTGGTGGGGCTTAGGCGAGTAGCAACACGCAGCTCTTTAAGGGTCTTGATGACCTCTAGCTGCGGTTTGGCGGTGTAGCTGCTAATAACAGGAACCAGCGACAAGGCTATTCCGGTCGCAATGAGTAGCGGAATTTTTCGAATGATGGCCTGTTTCATCGTACCGCTATATCGATCAACGTTGGTTCCTAAAAATCCCTAGCCATGCGTGGTAACACAGGGGTGATTCCAGTATCATTTGCCCTCACTTTAAAGGCGGCTCAAAAGGCTTGCTGTTACCCCCAGAACTGCTTTTCAGAGGCTTGAAAACGACATGCTCAAACTGCGTGGCGCTCCCGCTCTTTCCATCTTTCGTCGTCAAAAATTACTGGCATCTCTGCAGGCTCAGCTGCCTCTGGTTAGCGGAGTATATGCTGAATACCTGCACTTTGCCGAGCATGACGGCACACTGACTGATCCGGATCGACGCGTACTCGAGACGATTCTTCATTACGGTCCCAAGGTGGCGGTAGAGCAGCCCGATGGTGAGCTGTTTTTGGTCACCCCAAGGCGCGGCACTATCTCTCCCTGGTCGAGTAAGGCGACTGATATTGCTCATAACTGCGGACTGACCAGTATCTCTCGTATCGAACGGGGTCTGGCTTACTACATCAGTAGCACGGCGGCGTTGAGTGAGTCAGATCGGCAGACCCTGGTCGCGCTTTTACATGATCGGATGGTCGAGATGGTGTTGACCGATGTCGAGCTGGCCAGCGAGCTGTTCAGTCATGCCCAGCCTAAACCGATGAGTCAGGTCGATGTGCTGGGTGGCGGGCGTGATGCCCTGGTGGCGGCCAATAGCGCCCTAGGCCTGGCGTTGGCCGAGGATGAGATCGACTATCTGGTGAGCAGTTTTATCGAGTTGGGGCGAAACCCTAACGATATCGAGCTGATGATGTTTGCACAGGCCAACTCCGAGCACTGCCGCCATAAAATCTTTAATGCCAGCTGGGATATTGACGGCCAGGCGCAGGAAAAATCGTTGTTCGCTATGATCCGTAATACCCATCAGCTGTCGGGTGACAATGTGCTGTCGGCCTATTCCGATAATGCCGCGGTGATTAACGGTTCGATCGGTGGACGCTTCTTTCCTGATCCCCAGACCCAGCAGTACGGCTATACCCAGGAGCAGATCCAGATCCTGATCAAAGTCGAGACCCATAACCACCCGACCGCTATCGCGCCGCATTCTGGGGCTGCAACCGGCTCCGGTGGTGAGATTCGTGATGAAGGCGCGACCGGCAGCGGCGGCAAGCCCAAGGCCGGACTGACAGGTTTTACGGTGTCCGATCTTAATATTCCCGGTTTTCAGCAGCCCTGGGAGTCGCAATACGGCAAGCCCGAGCGGATCGTTTCAGCACTGGATATCATGCTGGAAGGGCCGATTGGCGGCGCTGCGTTTAATAATGAATTTGGTCGCCCCAATCTGGCCGGTTATTTCCGTACCTTTGAACAGTCGGTTGCCGGTGCCAATGGTGAAGAGGTACGTGGTTATCACAAGCCGATCATGATCGCTGGGGGAATGGGTAATATTCGTGATCAGCATGTGTTGAAAACGCCTAT
>Ga0102814_10002630_pt1 | contig 12093 bp, 21 predicted proteins | sample ColrivemetaGS741_FD_79112 | JGI IMG/M metagenome (GOLD analysis project Ga0102814, IMG submission 79112) | Estuarine microbial communities from the Columbia River estuary - Flood tide ETM metaG S.741 | ecosystem: Environmental > Aquatic > Marine > Intertidal zone > Estuary | place: USA... | reverse complement strand
CTCCAAGACGCTCTATGATATGGGCATGAAAGTAGCAGCCGTGTCAGTGTTATGTCAAGACAGACGTACATTTGATGCAATGGAAATGGCAGGCACACCATGCCCCTATCTTGGGGAGATTGGTGATAAAGCGTCTGACGGTTGGAAAAACAATCCACACCTAAAACCAGAACCAGAAGTCTTGGAGACAAAGAGTGATATTCAGAAAAAACAAGGGGTTGTTGCTGGCGCTACTATCGGTACTGCTCTTCTTTTCCTCTTACTCCTCTAACGCACAGACATCTGGTACGTCTAGCGATATCCTCATATTAGGAAATGGTTGGACAGGAAACCTGTCTCAGTGTACCTATGGAGTTGACTGTTGGGCAGGAAGTACTGACAACGGAGATGTTCATAACGGTGCTGGTGCTGGTGGTGTACAAGGCACTTTCTATTTTAGTGGTACTCAACAAACCATTACAAATACAATTGCACTTAGTATGGCTTTGCAAGCCTCCGGTATACAAGTTGATGGATACAATTACAAATGGGTGTATAAAAATGGTAACGCTCATTTGTATAATCAGCAAGGTAGTGCAGATGATTTAGAGATTGTTGTTAATGTATATGATGACAGTGGTAATTTATTCAAAAGTTATACCTATGACTATAGTGGTGTCTTTACTGGATGGGTAACTGACAGCGGTACAGAAACGTTCAATACACAATTTCTCGATCCATCTATGTTCGGTAATGTAGAAGTAATGGTTACAGGCAAAGACGTTGCTGGATGGAGTGGTTATTATGGACCTGAGTTTAGATGGGAAGAATCTGAAATCACAGTCAACTACTCCGCAAACCTCTGTTACAATAATCAGCTATATGATGCAACATGTCCGGGCTATGCAAATGCTTTATTTAATCAACAATGCACATTAAATGCTTTATATGACCCATCATGTCCAGGTTACGCCGCGGCATATCTTATACAACAATGTACTGCAAATCCTCTACATGACCCATCTTGTACAGGGTACCAGCAAGCATACTTGAATCAACAGTGTAAGCTTGACCCACTATATGATAAATCATGCACTGGACATCTAACCGCACAATGTAACAATGACCCCTTATATGATGCATCATGTCCAGGTTACGCCGCGGCATATCTTGCAGATAGGTGTTACTATGACCCTCTATATGATGTACAATGTACTGGCTATCAGCAGGCATACTTTGACCAGCAATGTGAAATGGATGGTCAGTATGACCAACTATGCCCAACATACCTTGACCCAGAAATAGTAGATTTAGGCGATTTTGACCCAGTACAAGAAGCCACATCAGAACCAGATATTCAAGTTGGTGTTGCAGAACTTGACTTTACTCAACCAACAATAGAAGCGCCTGTTGTTATAGAACAGCCAGTTGCTATCGAAACATATACAGGAGAAAGTGGTACAGGGTTTCAAGAAGTTGATGACAACATCGATTTGGAACAACAGTCTATGGAAGATGATATTGAGACAGAGATTGCAGAACTAGAAGCACAGGCAGAAGAAGATGAAGTAGATAATCCCTTTGAGAAAGAAAGAGATAATGATGAACAGTTTGATGAAAAGGAAGATAAGGAAATCGCAGAAGCAGAGATAGAATCAGGTGACCGCCCAGACAATAGTGATGGCGAATCTGGATTTGGAAAAACTGCACAGGAAGATGACATTGAGAAAGAAATTGCTGCCCTTGCAAAAGAAGCAGATAAACCGACTGAAAAGAATAAAAAGGTCAGCACAAAGAATGATAAGATCAGGATGCTTCTTGCAATGAAAGCTATTGCGCTTACCAAAGAAATTGAAAACGCTGTTACTATAGAACAACAGATGTTAGTACAGAGACAACTATTGGCACTTATATCATTCGTGCCAGGATTTGATTATGCCCAAGATGACATATTAGATTTAGCAAACTTCTATCCACCAAAGCCTACGGTTGACCATGCTTATGCACGATGGTTCTTAAACGACCCTAACTTTGGTGCAATGGAAGATTTGCAATACAATTTCAAATAGGAGAAAGAAATGGCTGAAATAGAATACGGTGGAATAAAAGTGGGTGGCAGTAAGCTCCTATTAGTGTTACCTCTTATTGGGACACTTGGTGGTGGACTATGGGGAGGCTTTGAGTTCTACAAAGATTATATGGATATGAAAGAACAGATCCAAAATTATGTAGCACCAGACTTATCAGAGTTTGATAAGAACCTTGCGTTAATCAAAGAAGAAATGGTAATGACCAGAAAAGAAGTAGGCATTATCAAAGATGCGATTGGCGAACAGGTTGATTTCATGCGTGACGCAAAGCATGACTTACGTGGCGACTTGGTTCGTATGGAAAAGATATTAGATAAAGTTGAAAATGATATTGATGCAGTCGAAGACAAAGCTCAGGCACTTATGGACAGAACAAAGTCAGATGCAAGACTTATGATTGAAGATGCAAGCAATCGTTTCAATGACAAAGTATCTGGCATGGAAGGCTATGTCAAAAGAGAATTAACTTCGCTTGAAAATGACCTTGATAGAAAACTACAAAAAAGTTTGGATAATCCTTTAGCTAATCGGTAAGTCTTATAAATAGTATAAGAGAGCAGGAGCGAATATAATAAGCACATTGATCTACATTAATCCATAACAGTATAAGGATTAATCAAGATGCCAGTAGCAGAAATACTAGCAGGAATATCACTGGTAAAAGCCAGTGTAGATTTCATAAAATCTAACATAGATACAGCGAAAGACATCGGTGAGATTGCTGGTGCAGTGGATGATCTTTTTAAGGGTCATGACGAAGCACAAAAGAAAAGAAGTAAGGCTTCTGGTGTCGGTGTTGGCGATCAGTTTGGAATTAAGAACGTAGCACAAGAGGTAATAGACGCTAAACTTGCTGGCGAAGCATTGCAAGAAATGAAAAACATGATCAACATGCGCTTCGGTCCTGACACTTGGCAATCTATTGTAGACCTTAGAGCAAAAAGAATGCAAGAAGCAAAGGAAGAGGCAAAGAGACTAGCAATTCAAAAACGCAAAGAAGAAGCAGAGTTTTGGGAAAATGTTAAGTCATTTGCTATTGTCAGTATCACACTCTTGGTAAGTGGTTTAGCATTTGTATATGTTCTATGGAAAGCTTCTTCATAATGCTATTTGCTATAGTTATCACTATGGGTGTAAACACTCTTACGTTTGATCACTTAACTTATAAAGATTTAGAAACTTGTCAGTATCATGCCGACAAAATATCTTGGCTTATAAGACTAAGAGAAGGCCCTAGAAAAGCAGAGTGTAAAGAAAAATGGTAATTGTAGTTTATTTAATATTGCTAATATCACTCATCACTGCATTGTTTTATGGTGCTTATGTTTATGATGTGATACCCGAACAAGAATTATATTCTTCAGACGAATTAGAAATCAAAAATAAAAAAATAAAAGATAGAATTCATTTGGCTATTCGCTATCGTGAACATACAATTGAAGAATCGCGTAATGAATTACCTTCATCAAATCTTTACGGTGGTCATCTGTAGTGCCTTTGTTACCGTAACGTTGTGCATATTTCATAACGTTACCCATATTAAAGCCAGTGCCGTGACCAGCATCATAGATAAACTCTGATGCTTGAAATTTCTTTTTAGAATAATGTTGACTATACGTTGATTCAATGTAGTCAGTGATTTCATTGAGGTATACATCTTCACTGAATTTATAATTAATTTTATTTTTCATTTAATATAATCCTCCTGTAATAAAGTAATAGTCTACTACTACAAAGAATAAACCAAGTGCAGTTGCACGTAATATAATTGTTCCTATACTCATTATTTTTCCCATTCTGGCATCGGCATAACACATTTACTATCGTTATAGTCACCTGCCGTATATGTTCTAGTGGCTTGTTCTTTAATCATTACACCATCTTTATAGCGATATGTAATTAGTTCTCTACGAACAACACCATTTAAGTCAATATCAAACTCGCTTTGAAAAGGACCGTCTTTTTCTTGCATTATTTTTCCCATCTATAAAATATATGATTATCTATTGTAATTGTTTCCATCTTAGATGCTGCCCACGCTGGTGTTACATAGTCGGCGTGGTAGTGAGTAGCACCATAAGTAAAATCTCCGAATTCTCCTCGATAGACTTTAAAAGCCACGGCACGAGCCAACTCGTAGATGTCCATATCACGAGTAGGAATAGTATCAGACTTACCGTCACAGTACCAGCTAAACTGACAACGGTGGCGCACAGGGATAAGAATGTGAGGTTCTTTCCAAGATGGTTGTGTAGGTCCTTCCATAATAACCTCACAATATGAGTGAGGAAAACGATCATCGTTAACACGATTCCTAACGACAAGAGCGACACCTATCATACCTTTCCCTGATTGATTACGTGCTTCCCAATATACGTTATCAGCTAAACACTTCATTTCAGAATGGTGTGAATGAAATTCTGCGGCTATAGCTTCAGCACCAAAAGCAGACTTGCCTGTAACAAGTCCACCTAAAAAAGCAATTGCGAATGCACCTAAAACATATATCTTCATGAGCTTGTTTTTTCTTCAACAGTATACCGCATGATGTTTCCATCTTCTAGAATTTGTTGAATAACAGTATTCATGCCATCTTTAGTATGCCGAACTGTTTCCCATATGTCACCGTCATATTGATAAGCAGTGATAACAAACTTTTGTGAAACTTTCATAACTAACCTCTCTCTTTATTGTCTATACAGTATAGCAGGAAAATAGAGAATGTCAAGTACTTTTTTTGAATTTATTCACAAAACTCTTTTATCATTGGAAAGATAGGTTCAATTGCCTTTGAACACTCTCTAGCTAATTCGATGTGTTCTTTCTGCGTTCCATGACCCGAACGTAATCCGATATAATGGATCCAGGACCTAATGGTACCGTTAACATACAATCTAGATTCCATAATACCTTCCGGTAAAACTGCCCTAGCTTGCTCTTTGGCAACACCGTTTTCGATTGCCCATCCGTATGATTCTTTTGCCGCACTAACTACCTCCGCTTGCTTTTTTAACCAGTTTAACTGCAATTCAGCATCATCAGTTTCGATACTATTTTGTCTATTCTTAGTGTCTTGCAATCTAGCATCTTTAAATTCAAATGCTAAGTCCAACGTTGGGTCAGCATATCGCTGAGAAAATTCTTGAAATGAAAATGACCTATGTCTTAATAATTGCCGAGCGATATCACGAGTAGTAGTTACTTCTAAGCAAGCAGACACCATTTCGAATGGGGACCAATGTGCTTCTCGCATAAGATATCGTAATAGTTTTTCGGACGTTTCGGTGTTATTTTGATTTGTGGGATTCGAGACACGGGCTGTATACGCGATAAGTTCTTGGATATCGTTGCCGACATATAAATTCTCCGATGGTTTTGAATAGCTAACAAGTCTTACGTTCATTTAAAAATATCCCATTACAAAGTTTTCTGCACAATCTTCTGCATAACGCTCACTATGATCATATAAAGGTCTAGTCTCTATAAGTTCATCCGATTTATATAATTCAACATAGAACCCTTGGTCATTTCTCATGACCATTGCCCTACGATCTGCAAACTCTTCATTTCCCCAATAAGTACTAAGGTCTGGACCTTTATAGTTCATAGCTTGAATCCTTCGAATTTTTCTGATTTGATTTTTTCGCCACTTGCTGATTTATCAAATACTGGTGTGTCATCCATTAGTGTTTGTTCGTTTTCTTCTGCATCATACAATCTCATTTTAGACCTATCAACACCGATAACAAAACGTTTATTGCTCGTTGGGTCGTTATATCTATTTTTCAATTGTTTGACCATCATCTGCCCGGAAGTCTCAAGTTCTTCAGTCGAGATAAGAGCGAACATAAGATCCGCCGTAGCTGGTAGACCGAAAGACTCAGATGTATCCTCCAGACCAACATCCGAATTCCCAAAACCACTCCTAGTCGTTTGAGTAGCCGAAAAGATAGGGACATTAAATTCGACAGCAAGACCGCGAAGTTCTTCTGCAATTGCTTTAATATATGTATAAGAATTGATAGATCCTCCCATAGCCTTCATTCTAGATGATGAACAAATGTTCAGATAATCTATGAAGATGATGTCTGGCTCAAATGTTCTTTTTAATTTCAATTCATTTAATAATGCTCTAAAATGACCTGAGTGAGCAGAACCAGTAGGATATTCTTTTACAATCAATCTACCATCAGTCTTACGAGCAACATTATCAACCTTTTCTCTGAACATATCTTTCGATAAGTTCTCAAGCTGGTCAATAGGAACGTTTAGAAGATTAGCATCAATACGTTCTGCTATACGCTCTTCTGCCATTTCCATAGTAATATATAGAACATTTCTACCTTCTACCAAAGCGCCACTAGCAACATGACACATGAATAAAGACTTGCCAACGCCAGTACCTGCAAGGGCAATGTTAAGTGTTTTACGCGGTACACCACCCTTTGTAATCTTGTTAAAATAGTCGAGATCAAATGGAATCCTATCTTCTTCTGTGTGGTAAAAATCATAACGAGATTCGAAGTCATCAACATAGTCGTGACCCACACTGTTATCAAATGATACGCCAAGAGCTTTAGTTAGCAAATCTGGTAATGCATTCTTAGTCATGCTCTCATGTTTACCATCAATAATAGAAATAGATTCCATAATGGCAATATGAATTGCGCGGTCTTGACACCACTTCTCAGTATTGTCGAGAAGCCAATCACCGTCAATCTCTTCGCCTGTATACAACTGAGGAATAATGTCCATTGCCATCTGAAACTGTTCATCAGACATACCAGTTGATTCTTGCAATTCAATTGTTAAAGTTTCTGATGTTGGCAGCATGTTATATTTCGACACATACTTACCAGCCTCTTTGAATAGAGACCGATATACGCCTTGAAAATAATCTGGTTTAATGAAAGGTAACACTTTACGCATATACTTTTCATCTGTCAGAATATTTCTTAATATGGTTTGTTCAATATTTGTTTGCATCATTCACTTTCTTTATTATAAAACATATTATATCATACTTTTGAATAATTGTAAACACCTCATTTTTGTTTTGTAACCAATAAATTTTTCATTGACGTTCCTGAAGGACGATCATTCTTTATATCATCTTTCTTTGCAAGGTAGTTATCAATCACAAGCATCAATTGAGCATGCGTATCATCAAACCATTCTTTGACATGATAATCGACTTCACTATCAAGTGGTGGCATGAACATCACATTTGTATCTTCATGTTTTGAATTTTGAATTGTATCCATCCAAATTATGTAGTCTGCATCAAACTCTTTTCGTGTCCAATCTAGCGGACATACAAAGTCTGCTACTACCATCTTACCAGCTAAAACACAACCATCAGCTAAATGCCTCATGCGTTCTGCTTGTCTCAAACGACCATTACATGAAAAGTCCCAATCATCATATCTTGTTCGAATTTCATCAGCATTCAAATGAATGGCACCAATCAGTTCTGCAAATGGTTTAGCCAAAGTAGTTTTACCACTGCCAGGCAATCCCATTACTAAAAACTTCATAGATATCTCCGTTAATCTTTTTCTTTGTCCGTAAATACTGCGGTGTCATTTTCAACGGCATCTCTCAGTATCTCTTGTAGAATATCACCTGCTACTGCTTGAAGCTCTTCGTTTTCAGAAGTAAGTTCAGAATCTGGTGATGATTCAACAAAGAAATTGAATGACATAACACCTTCGGCTTCTTCGTTGATACTGATTGCACCAAACTGAATTATAGTCTCATTAAACATACCTGCAGTAATACGTACAAGCCAGTGTTGGTCTCCAGCATCGCCGGGGACCAACTGATAAGTTTCATTTTCTTTATGCTTCATCTACTAATGCATCCATATCGATTTCTGTTCTGTGTCCAATAGTGTAAGACTTTTTAATAAACTCTTTGAAGTCAGTATTTTCAAACACAGGTGTCCAGAATTCTTCAGTAAGTGTTTCTGATTCACGTTTCTTACCGTCAGAGAGTACCTCACCCGTTGCTGGGTCAACTGTTTCATACCAACCGTTACTAGGTTTTTGTACATATCCACCAGCAAGACCAACTTCAAGTAAACCAGAATATGTCTCAACGCCACCTTCCCATGATACTGTAACGGGAATCTTAGACTTCTCTTTTACATAACGAGACTTCTCAACGTTAATAACGAAATCATATCCAGTAACTTCAGTACCCTTCTTGTTCTGACGGCGACCAATAATCCAAATATTGTCTGCAGAATAGTAGATACCTGTACCACCAGAAACGATAGCTTTAGGAAACAAACCAATCTCTTGATATGTATGATTAACGGCAAGCAATGGAATATCTTTCATCGCAAGATACGGTGTACACATACGGAACAAGCCTTTTAGTGCTTTTGCACGAGACATATCTGCAACAGACTTTTCATTGATAGCATCTTCCATCTCTTTCTTAGATGCAAGATTACCAATCGAATCAATAACAACAATCACTTTATCTTTACGGTCTAGACCTTCTAGCTGAGAAATCAAATCGAACTTAAGTTCTTCTACGTTGGTAATTGGCGTATGAAGCACACGACTTGTATCTACCTCAAACTGTTCGAAGTATGATTGTGGTGAGCCAAACTCTGAATCATAGAATAGCATAACGGCATCTGGATACTTTTTCATATACGCGCCTGCCATAAGCAATGCAAAGGATGTCTTGAAGTGCTTCGAAGGACCAGCAAGAACAGTCAAGCCAGGTGCTAAGCCACCTTCTGTAGAACCAGACAGCGCAACGTTTACCATTGGAACGCTTGTCGGAACCATATCTTTCTCATTAAAAAATTTAGATTCAGATAGAATTTCTGTAGCTTTAAGCTTAGATTTCGATTTGAGTTTATCCATAATACTCATATATTTTACTCCTAATTTGATTGTACTGTATTATAGCACAAATTCGCCAGAATGTAAACCCTGTTTTTTCATAAAGGCTTCTGCACCCATCATAGCAGAGTTTACTGCTTGGTGCATATCGACATAAACATACATACCACAACGACCTATAAAGGTCATGTTCTCGGGCTCTTGTGCTTTATATTTGTTATAGATGTCCCTGTTCTTGCCATCAACGTCTTTGACTGGATAATATCTTTCCATATCATTGTCACGATAATCACACGGCTCTTCATAAGTAAGAGTAGTGAAACACTTGTTATCACCATGACCAGGCATGTGTTTCCATTCGGAAACTCGTGTAAACGGACCATCGTGTGTGAAATTCACAGTAGTCGTTGGCAGAGTTTTTATCATTGGTAAAGTTACGTTATGAAACTTAAGAGATCTGTATGGCAATTCGCCATGTTCGTTATTGAAATATACATCAATTGGCATTGAATTAAAGCAATGGTCAAAAGGTATGCTTTGATGAAATCTTGTATTTAATTTCACAATGATGTTCTCATGCTCAAGCATGCCAGCAATCATATCTGTATAACCATATTTAGGTAAAACTTGATATTCATCACCAGGAAAATATAATTCGTTATCATCGTCTCTTACAGGAATTCTTTGTAAGATGCTAGGGTCAAGTTCTTCGATATCTTTATCCCACATCTTTTTAGTATAGGGTCTATAGAAGGTGTCTATAATGTTTTCTTCACCTACAATTTCTTTTGTCTCTTTGTTGACAGGTAAAGTAACAAACTGACCATCTTCTAGTTGAGCCTTAACTTTATGTTTATATGGTAACCACTCAGTAAAGCGTGAAAGAAAATCGTACACTCTTTTGTTATTCGTATGAAAGATATGAGGTCCGTACTTATGCACCCTAATACCATATTCGTTTAAATAGTCAAATGCATTACCCGCAACATGGTCACGTTTGTCAATTACGGTAATCTTATGACCAGCTTCTGCGAGAATGCGGGCATATGTAGCACCCGCAAACCCTGCACCTACGACTAGAATTTTCATACTTCGCCTTTCACTTCTAGCTTGATTTTCTGTCCATCTGTTAAATTCATATATGCCATATCAGTTTCAAGAGTTTTAATACGCTCTTTTAGTTCTTCAACTTCTTTTGTCAGTCTCATATTGTTATATGATACAACGGCACCGCGTTCTGCATCTTCTTCACGAATTCTACGCTTCATATATTCTTCGTGGCGTTCTTGCATATTAGCCATTTTTTTCTCCTAATCTTCGTCTTCTTCCCAACTTGCCAATTCGTCTTCTAGACCATAATAATCTACAAGATATTCTGGAACAAATTCTCTGATTGTTTCACTTGTTGCATCTGAATACACATGATAATCATCATCACCTTCAGTCCAACAACCTACAAAGCATTGACCTGGTTCAAAGTAAAAACATTCAATCTCAACATCATCATTGTTATCACAATATGTTTTAAGTGCATCTGTCGGTGGTCCCCAAGCACTATCAAAATGACCTTCAATGGTACCAGTACCGTCACCATTATCAGTAAGCTCCAAATCTTCTACGCTCACATCCCACTTTGTGCCCCAAGCTTCACTTGCTTTACCATAGTCCCACTCACCGATAGGAACCATTGCTTCTAGTAAACCTGGTTCATATTTCTTAGCATCTTCTAAAAGATGTTTAAGTTTATCGTATGGTCCCCATATTGTAATTGAATTGCTACACCAATTTGGCATGATAGTCTCCTATTGTAAATGGTCTTCAAAGATCATATTGTCTTCTGGATAATCACCGAACTTTTCAAGTTTATCACGGTCATGACCTATCCAGTCAAACTCAGTTGGTCCTTTATGTTTATTGTCCCATACTAACCAAATATATGGAACAGCGGAATTAGTGTTACGTGATACCTCACTTGGTAAGAACCCCACTCTACGAGTAAAGATAAGAACCTTTGCTGGTTTATGTATAGAGTAAAGTTCTTCCCATCTTTTAATTGATTCTAAAAAAGAGAATCTAACTAAGAATGCAACACCTCGTTTTGCAGTTTCAAGTGATTTCAAAGCAAACTCTTTACCAACATTGAATGGAGGATTGGTGATAATCCAATCAGGTTTACACACCAGGTGTTCATCATTCAAAAAGTCTTGACCATACATTATATCACTTGTTACCACATCTGTAAAGTATTCTTTTATAATATTTGACATATGGAAGTGACCACATGCTGGTTCCCAAATAGTATCATCTCTACTTATAATATCTTTATACCCATATTCGAACAAAGCCCTAGTTGCCCACGGTGGAGTAGGGTAAAAGTCTAATCCGTCTTTAGGTATTTTTCTATTAGAGAGCGCGATTGATGGCATAAGAAGTTCCTTCGTGTTTTTCAGATACTCTTTTACGAAGATCACTAGTACTAAATCTGTGGTCACGTTTATTAAAGTATAATTCAATGCCGCGATTGCGACATTCATCTTTACCCGTAAAGTCTTTCTGGCGATATTCTTCACCAAGAATTCTCACGGAAATTGGATACATGTTTATAATATCAAGCAAGTCTTCTTCAGTGCAATAAATTACCACTTCATCAACATACTTAACTGCCGCAATCTGAGCCTGTCTTTCAACAATGCTTTGTACGGGTGCATTCTTTTCTTTACGGTCAAGTGTAGGATCCACTTGCAAAGCACATATTAAATAATCACATTGCGATTTTGCTTCACGAAGCATAGCAATATGCCCGGCATGAAGTAAATCAAATGTAGATGCTGTCAATCCAATCTTCAATGTGTTCTCCTTCCATCAAACACACAAACAAAATAAACGCCGCGAGGACCAGCATGCACACGATGAAATACATCATCTTCAATAAGAACTACATCACCAGATTTAACATTTATTTGTTTATCATCAAGTTCCATTTTACCAGAACCCTTTACAAAGTAATACACTTCTTCTTGACCAGCATGTCTATGACCTGATGTACTTTTAGTTGCTTTTAAATCAGTACTACTTACCACTAAGTTATTAAGTAACTTATTATCTTTTACAATGTAACGGTCGTCTTCTTTTACGACTTCACCACCAATATCATTAATATT
>Ga0102814_10002626_pt1 | contig 12101 bp, 11 predicted proteins | sample ColrivemetaGS741_FD_79112 | JGI IMG/M metagenome (GOLD analysis project Ga0102814, IMG submission 79112) | Estuarine microbial communities from the Columbia River estuary - Flood tide ETM metaG S.741 | ecosystem: Environmental > Aquatic > Marine > Intertidal zone > Estuary | place: USA... | reverse complement strand
TATTACCTGCCGATCTATTGGGTCGCCAAACGCCGGGACGAGCGGCAAAAACAGATCGCCGGTGGCTTCCCGGATTCCTTGGACTTGCTGTTGATCTGCACCGAAGCTGGGCAATCGATGGATCAGTCGATCAATCGCGTCGCCAAAGAGCTCAGAGCGGGCTATCCCGCGTTGGCCGAGGAATTCGAAACCGTCTCGCATCAGGTCAAAGCGGGCAGCGACCGTATGAAGGTGCTCAAGGACATGGGCGAGCGGTGTGGCAACGCCGATATCCGGTCATTCGTCACGGTTCTGATCCAATCTGCGACCTACGGCACCTCGGTTGCCGAGGCATTGCGAGTTTATGCGGCGGAAATGCGTGACAAACGCGTGATGCTGGCCGAAGAGAAAGCCAACGTCTTGCCGACCAAGCTCACCTTGGGCACTATGATGTTCACAGTGCCGCCGTTGTTGATCATCCTGATCGGCCCGTCGGTGCACGGAGTGATCACAATGCTAGCGACCGCTGACTTCAGCCTATGATGAAACTGCTCTGCGTGGCCGCGCTTCTGGCGCTGGCCGCGTGCCAGCCGAGTTCCACGACCTTTACCCCCGATGGCCTTGCTGGGCGTTCGGTGAGTCCGACTGACGACATTGACGGCCTGCTGGTCGGTCATCGGTTGATGGCGGGTGGCGAATATGAGCTGGCGTTGCGGGCTTATTACCGCTCGATGGCGCAACAAGGCCCCACGGTCGATGCTTTGTCTGCAATTGGCTCGGCAAATCTGCGATTGGGCCGTTTGGGCCAAGCCGAGCAAATGCTGAGCCGCGCACTAGATATAGATGCAGAATTTGTCCCTGCCCTCAACAACTTGGGTGTAGTCAAGGTTGAGAACGGCAATTGGGGACAGGCTGCACATCTGTTCCGCAATGCCTTCGCGCTGGACAGCGGTCGATCCGAAGAAATCCGTCAAAATTTGCGGCTTGCACTCGCAAACTTGGAGGATTCAGGGTATACTGAGGAAAATAATAATAATTTCGCTCTCGTGCGGCGCGGAAACGGTCGTTTCCTTCTCCTCGCAACACCCTGAGCGTCGAGCAGTGAAGGACAGAATATGCGCCAGGTGTGGATTGCACCGGTGTGCCTTGTCGGGCTTGTCGTTCTTTCGGGATGTTCCCAAGGAATGCATGCGCAAACCGCACGGGCCATCGATAGCGTTGCAGAAATTGATCAGGAAAACATGGCAGAAATGATGCTGGCCGTCGCGGATCCGCGCGAAGCCGTGCAGTATTTCACCACCGCCTCGCAGGCCCAGCCCGATCGCATCATCTTTCGTCGCGGCCTCGCACGGTCGCTGATGCGTGCGGGTCGCGCCGAGGAATCGGTGCCGATTTGGCGCGAAGTGGTCGCCCATCCTGAGATGGTCGAAGATGACCGGATCGAACTGGCCGAGGCGTTCATTCGCTCGAACGACTGGCCGCAAGCCGAGGCAACGCTGAACCTCGTGCCGCCGACTTATGAGACCTACAACCGCTATCGGCTTGAGGCGATGGTCGCGGATTCGCGCCAGCAATGGGACCGCGCCGACAGCTTTTATGAGATCGCCTCGGGCCTGACAGCGACCCCGGCGGGTGTGCTGAACAACTGGGGCTATTCCAAGCTGACGCGCGGCGATAACCGCGGGGCCGAGCGGCTGTTTACCGAAGCCCTGCGCCATGATCCATCAATGTTCACGGCCAAAAACAATCTGGTTCTGGCGCGCGCGGCGCAGCGCAGATACGAGTTGCCGCTGGTCGAAATGACGCAGATCGAGCGCGCGGAACTGCTGCACACAATGGCGCTGGCCGCGATCCGGCAGGGCGATGTGCGCACCGGTCGCAGCCTCTTGCAGGACGCTATCGCAACCCATCCGCAGCACTTCGACGCGGCGGTCAATGCGCTTGCGGCGCTGCAATAAGGCCTGACAATGCTCACCCAATCCGCGTCTGCCGCGCTGTGGCTGTTGGTCTTTTCGGCTCCAATAGCGCTTTACGTTGCGTGGAGCGACCTGCGCGCCATGCGCATCCCGAATCTGGCCGTTTTGGCGCTGTTGGCGGTCTATGCCGTGATCGGCGTTCTGGTGCTGCCGACGTCGGTTTGGGCGTGGTCTTGGCTGCATTTCGTGGTGGTTTTGGTAGCGGGTTTTGCCCTCAGCCTAACCGGAGCGTTCGGCGCGGGTGACGCGAAATTCGCCGCCGCAATGGCGCCTTTCATCGCCTTGGGCGACCTGCGTCTGTTCCTCGTGCTGTTCAGCGCGGTGATCCTAGCTTCCTTCGTCGCGCATCGCATTTTGCGTGCCATCCCGGCCATTCGCCGCGCCACGCCCGATTGGGCGAGCTGGGAACGCCGAGAATTTCCGTTTGGCCTCGCTTTGGGGCCCGCGTTAATCTTTTATCTGGGATTGGCGTGTCTTTATGGCAGCTAACGCCCCGAATCCCCGCCTGAGGTTGGCCCATGAACGATCAATCGCCGCCGAGTAAAGCCCGCATTCAGCCGCCCCCCTCGCCGGCGACGCTGGCCGACGTTGGGCTATCGATGACCTTGATGCGGGACATCTTGCTCAAGACCATGTTCCGCATGTCGCTGAACCATGTCTCGGAATTGTCGCGCATTTTGTGCCTGTCCTTCGCGCAAGTGCAAGTTTTGATCGACGACGCGCGCGGCGAGCACCTGATCGAAGCGATGGGCACGATGCAGGCGACCTCGACCTCTTCTGAGATGGGGTTCCAACTGACCGATGGCGGGCGCAATCGCGCACAACAAGCGCTGTCGATCTCGGAATATTATGGCGCGATGCCCGTGCCGCTTGACGCCTATGGCGCGCAAATCCGGCGGCAATCGATCCGCAATCTAAAGGTCACGCGCGAGCAACTCGTCGCCGCGATGGGCGATCTGATCCTGCCCGATGGCTTGCTGGCGGCTCTTGGCCCCGCCGTCACCTCGGGGCGTTCAATCCTGATGTATGGCCCGCCCGGCAACGGTAAATCGTCGATTTCCAATGGTATCCGCGACGCTTTGGGCGACTTCGTCTATGTGCCGCGTGCCGTAATGCACTCGGGGCAAGTCTTGGCGGTCTACGACCCCATCGTGCATACCCTCGTACCAACGGACCAAAGCAGCAGCACCGCTTTGCGCGTTACCGGACAACGGTTTGACCCGCGCTATGTGTTGTGTGAGCGGCCGACGGTGATCACCGGTGGTGAGCTCAAGCTGGAGATGCTTGAGCTGAAATACAACTCAGTTTCAAAAACGTATCAAGCGCCCTTGCAGTTCAAGGCGATGGGCGGCGTGTTCATCGTTGATGACCTTGGCCGCCAAGAAGAGCCGCCACAGGCCCTGGTCAACCGGTGGATCGTGCCGCTGGAAATGAATTACGACATTCTGACCCTGACCTCGGGTGAGAAATTCGTGGTGCCGTTCGACACGCTGGTCATTTTCTCGACCAACTTCCACCCGAACGAAATCTTTGACCAAGCCGCACTCCGGCGGATCTTTTTCAAGATTAAAATTGATGGCCCCAATCAGGCGGATTTCCTCAAGATTTTCGCCTTGGTGGCCCGCAAACGACGCATCCCGCTGAACGAAGATGCGTTGATCCATCTGTTGCAGGTCAAATATCCGACGATCAACAACGTCTATTCAAACTATCAGCCGGTGTTCTTGATTGATCAGATGATCGCGATTTGTGAATTCGAGGGAAAGCCGCTTCACATGTCGCCCGCGCTGATTGATCGGGCGTGGTCAAATATGTTCGTGGAGGACGAAACGATTATCAGATAGGCGCGGTTTTGGCCTCGCCCCAGCGCTCCATCGTGTGCTTTTCATAGGTCCGGCTCACCGGCAGTTCGTCGCCATTTTGCAGCACGACATAACGGCGATTGCCGTCGCGGCGCAGCGTCACCACGGCCGCATCCGCAACCCAATGCGAGCGATGCACGCGCTGCCCCCGCACCCCTTCGATTTCACGCAGCGCATCCGCGAACCGCAGCAAAATCGACGCGGTTCCCTGAGCGGTGCGCACCTCAACATAGTGATCTGACCCGGAAATCGCCATAAGCTCGCCGTGCACATGATCGGGAAGACGCTCGAACAATAGCGGTTTGGTCACGGTGCGGGTGGAGCGCTCTGCATCTTCGGAATTTCCGGCCTCAGGTGGGTTCGCCTGATCTGGAACGTGCACGCCCGGCGCGTTCAACTGAAACATCTCACGAATAACAATCAAGATCAGCGTCACTCCGACGACAATCATCCCGGTCTGAAGTATGCTGAAGGGCGGCGTCTCTCGCGCGGCGGCGGCAGCACCGTTGGCGGTGAAGTATTGCAACGGTGGCGTAAAGAGTATCGTGAAAAGCGGGAGGAGTATCGCGTCCATTTGGAAGGGTCGCAGCCCCCTGCCAAAGATATGGATCACCATAATCCGCAGCGAGCCAACCAAGACAATGGCCGCGGCAATGACGCCCCCCCAATAGAACAACAGTTCGGAAAACCCCATAATCTGAAACGTGCCAAAGGGCCCCAGCAAAGACAGGATCAGCGTTCCGCTAATCCAGATTAGGGCCAGAGTCCGCACGGGATTGGCCCAGAAGCCACGTGTCGTTAGGGGCATTATCTTGCGCACAGCCGCTCTTTGTTGCTCAATACTGTTAACCTTGATTTAACCGCCTATTTCAAACGATTGCCACCCCTCAGCGCCGGAAGAATTCGTTATGAACCCCAAGAACGCCTCCAATATCGCGCCTCAGCTTCAACACAGCTTCGATCGGCAAACGATGATGACGACCGTCGGCGCCTCAATGGTGAGTGCCGCTGAGGGGCGTTGCATTCTGCAAGCTCCAATCGGGCCGCATGTGCTGCAACAACATGGTGCGGCGCATGCTGGACTGGCGTTTATGTTGGGTGATTCGGCGGCGGGGTATGCGGCGTTGTCGCTGATGCCCGAAAGCCGCGAGGTCATGACCGTTGAGATGAAAATCAACCTGTTGGCGCCCGCCATTGGCGACACTCTGGAAGCCATCGGCGAGGTGGTGCGCGCCGGGCGACGATTGACCGTTGTCCGCGCCGAGGTCTTTGCGTTGACGGGGGACACGCGCAAATCGGTGGCGCTGTTGCAGGGCACCATGATCCCCGTCGATCCGGCATGAAAAAGGGCGGGAAACCCCGCCCTGTCTTCTGTCACCTAAGGTTCGGATTACGCGGTCAAACCCTGCGGCTCGGCCAAGCCATTCGCCCGGCATGTCGCGGTCAGAGTATTCGCCAGCAAGCACGCGATCGTCATCGGCCCCACGCCCCCCGGCACGGGTGTGATCGCGCCCGCAACCGCCGCGCAGCTTGCGTAATCGGCGTCGCCGACCAGCTTTTTCTTGCCGTCCCGCTCAATGCGGTTGATGCCCACATCGATCACCGTGGCGCCGGGTTTCACCCAGTCACCGGGGATCATTTCAGGGCGGCCAACGGCGGCCACCAGAATATCGGCCCGGCGGCAAACCTCGGCCAGATCTTTGGTCCGCGAATGCGCGATGGTCACCGTGCAGCTATCGCCCAGCAGCAATTGTGCCATCGGTTTGCCCACGATATTCGAGCGCCCGACGATCACTGCATTGAGGCCAGACAGGCTTCCATGATGGTCGCGTAGCATCATCAAACAGCCGAGCGGCGTGCACGGCACCATGGATTTTTGCCCGGTGCCCAGAAGCCCCACGTTCGAGATATGGAACCCGTCAACATCTTTAGCCGGGTCGATTGAATTGATCACCAGATCGCTGTTCATATGCGGTGGCAGCGGCAGTTGCACCAGAATGCCATGCACTTTCGGGTCGGCGTTCAACTGATGGATCAGCGCCAGAAGGTCCTCTTCCGAGGTCTCTGCATCCAGCTTGTGCTCATAGGAGTTCATGCCAACTTCGACGGTCAGCTTGCCCTTGGATTTCACATAAACTTGGCTGGCGGGGTCTTCACCGACCAGCACAACAGCCAGCCCCGGCGTCAGCCCATTTTCGTCTTTCAGGCGTTGGACGTGCTCTGCCACCTGGCCCCGCACTTTGGCGGCGAAAGCCTTGCCGTCGATGATCGTCGCACTCATCTTTGCCTCTTTATCTTGCTAAATACATTCATCTTGGCCGCAGGCCCGCGACGGCAAGGGCGCCCCCTGCCGTCGCTTATTCGCGTTTAGAACAGCCCTTCGACATGCCCTTCGTCACCGATGCGGATGGTTTCCGCAGCCGGGGTCCGGGGCAAGCCGGGCATGGTCATGATCTCACCGCAGATCGCGACGATAAAGCCCGCGCCCGCAGACAGCCGCACTTCGCGCACCGGAACCGTGTGGCCCGTTGGCGCGCCGCGCAGGTTCGGATCGGTCGAGAACGAGTACTGCGTTTTCGCCATGCAAACTGGGAAATGGCCGTAGCCTGCGTCTTCCCATGCCTTCAGTTGCGCACGCACCGATTTGTCGGCAATCGCAGCATCAGCGTGATAGATCCGCTTGGCGACGGTCTCGATTTTCTCGAACAAGCTCATCTCATCAGGGTAGAGCGGTGCGAAATTGGCGCTGCCGGATTCGGCCATTTGCACGACTTTATGCGCCAGTTCCTCGACCCCAGCCGAGCCATGTGCCCAGTGCTTGCACAAGATTGCCTCGGCACCCTGTTGCGCGACATAGGCCTGCACGGCGGCAACTTCGGCGTCGGTGTCCGAGTGGAAGTGGTTGATCGCCACGACGACGGGCACGCCAAAGGATTTCACGTTCGAGATATGGCGGCCAAGGTTCGGGCAGCCCTTTTTCACGGCATCGACGTTTTCTGCGCCAAGGTCAGCTTTGAGCACGCCGCCGTTCATTTTCATCGCGCGCACGGTGGCGACGATGACGGCAGCCGAGGGTTTCAACCCGGCTTTGCGGCACTTAATGTCAAAGAACTTTTCGGCACCCAGATCAGCGCCAAATCCGGCTTCGGTCACCACATAGTCGCCCAGTTTCAGGGCGGTGCGGGTCGCGATCACTGAGTTACAGCCATGCGCGATATTGGCAAACGGGCCGCCATGCACGAAGGCCGGGTTGTTTTCGAGCGTCTGCACAAGGTTCGGCTGCATCGCGTCGCGCAGCAGCACGGTCATCGCGCCATCGGCTTTGATATCGCGGCAATAGATCGGGCGACGGTCGCGGGTATAGGCGACCACGATATCGCCCAGACGCTTTTGCAGATCCTCAAGATCCTTGGCGAGGCAGAGGATCGCCATAACCTCGGAGGCGACGGTGATGTCGAACCCGGTCTGGCGCGGGAAGCCGTTGGAAACGCCACCCAGCGAGGTCACAACATCACGCAGCGCGCGGTCGTTCATGTCCATCACCCGACGCCACACCACACGGCGCTCGTCGATTTCCAGACCATTGCCCCAGTAGATGTGGTTGTCGATCATCGCCGACAGCAGGTTATGCGCCGAGGTGATTGCGTGGAAGTCACCCGTGAAGTGGAGGTTCATCTCCTCCATCGGCACGACCTGTGCATAACCGCCGCCCGCAGCGCCGCCCTTCATACCGAAGTTCGGGCCAAGCGAAGCCTCGCGGATACAGATCACGGCCTTTTTGCCGATGCGGTTCAGGCCATCGCCCAAGCCGACGGTCGTGGTCGTCTTGCCCTCGCCCGCAGGGGTCGGGTTGATGGCGGTCACCAAAATCAGCTTGCCGTCGGGACGACCCTCGAGCGAATTGATGAAGTCTTGGCTGACCTTGGCCTTGTCGTGGCCATAGGGCAGCAGATGCTCGGACGGGATGCCAAGGGTCGCGCCGATCTCCATGATCGGCTTTTTCTTGGCTTCGCGGGCAATTTGAATATCGGTCTTAAAGGACATGGACGGCGTCTCCCTCGCTGTCGTGGGCTTGCCCTTTTGCATAACGAGTTGCGACAGCTTGTCGCCCCCCTTTTGCGACAAGTTCATACCGTTTTCCGTCTTGTCAGGTTTCCGATGCGAAAGCCCGGGCGCGCTGACGAGACGATTGGTTCAGATCGCGGACCAAGCCGGTTGATCGGGGACGAACAGCCGCAAACGATCCCCCAAGGCCACGCGCCCCTCGGCCTCGACCCAAGCGGTCACGCCACGGCGCGACTTGGCGGCGGGTTTGAATTTCGCGCCAAAGCCCGCGTGTTGGTCCTCGATAGGCCGCGCGGGCAAGGTGCAGGGGCGGTTTTCCATGTCCACGGTCAGGCAGGCGCCCGAGTCCGCAAGCAGTCGCGACGAGGGCGGAATATGGGTGAAATCAGGGATGCCACGCAGGATCATGCTGGCCCCCAGCAACGCCGGATCAAGCGCCTCGAGCCCCATCTCTTGCGCGATGGCGTCGAGGTCTTCGGCCGAGAGCACCGACAATTGCCGCGCGTTTCGGATCGGTGTGTTGCGCGGATAGAGGCCCAAAACACGCGAACAGGACAACCGGGTCAAGCCGCCGTGGCTTTCGCCCATCGGGCCATCGAACCCCAGTTCCATCGCCTCTAAGGCGCGCGACGGCAGGGCGGCATCGCGGTCTTCGACGCAGCCAAGCCACGTGATCGTGGCTTCGAATTTGGTGGCTTTCAGGGCGGGCATAGAGACCTCTGGGTCGTTGCAGTCATAAAAAAACCCCGGCACCGTGAACCGGAACCGGGGTAATTTCAAGTTACTTCGCAGGTTAAGCGCTTGGGTTCGGCTCCATCCCGCTGTCATCCGACGGACGACGCGGTTTGGTGCGCGGGATCGAGGCCACCGACGGCACATTGCCCGAAGGCGGTGTGTCGTCCTCATCGCGGCCCGGACCTTCGCCGGCCATCACACGCTTGATTTCCTTGCCAGTCAGGGTCTCAAATTCCAGCAAGCCCTGCGCCAGATTTTCCAACTCATCAGCATGATCCGTCAGAATTTTCTTGGCGGTCTGGTAACCCTCGTCAACGATGCGGCGCACTTCGGCGTCGATCTTTTCTTGGGTCTCTGGCGAGGCATTCACGCCGCCTTGGGTATTGCCAAGATAGCTTTGCTGCTCGTTGGCATAGTCGATATTGCCCAACTCTTCCGAGAAACCAAACTGCGTAACCATCGCGCGCGCAATCCGGCTGACTTGTTGAATGTCGCTGGACGCGCCAGAGGTCACGTTCTCTTTGCCAAAGATCAGTTCCTCGGCCACCTTGCCGCCCATCGCCATGGCGATTTTCGACTTATATTTGGTGAAGGTCACGCTCAACTGGTCACGCTCAGGCAGCGAGAGAACCAGACCCAGCGCACGACCACGCGGGATGATCGTCGCCTTATGGATCGGATCATGCTGCGGCACATGCAGGCCGACAACAGCGTGCCCGGCCTCGTGATACGCGGTCAGCTTTTTCTCGTCCTCGGACATGACCATGCTGCGGCGCTCGGCGCCCATCATGACCTTGTCTTTGGCGCTTTCAAAATCGTCCATCGTCACGAACCGGCGGTTCTTGCGGGCAGCCGTCAGTGCGGCCTCATTCACAAGGTTCGCCAGATCCGCACCCGAGAACCCCGGCGTGCCGCGCGCAATAATACGCAGATCGACATCGGGGCCCAGCGGCACTTTGCGCGCATGAACGGCCAGAATTTTGTCGCGGCCTTTGATGTCCGGGTTCGGCACCTGCACCTGACGGTCAAAACGACCGGGACGCAGCAAGGCCGGGTCCAGAACGTCAGGACGGTTGGTGGCGGCGATAATGATGATGCCCTCATTAGCCTCAAAACCGTCCATCTCAACCAGCAATTGGTTCAGCGTTTGCTCACGCTCATCGTTGCCACCGCCATAGCCAACGCCACGCGAGCGGCCCACGGCGTCGATTTCGTCGATGAACACGATGCAGGGGGCGTTTTTCTTGGCTTGCTCGAACATGTCGCGCACACGGGATGCACCGACACCGACAAACATTTCCACGAAATCCGAGCCCGAAATGGTGAAGAACGGCACGCCAGCCTCACCCGCAATCGCGCGGGCCAGCAGCGTTTTACCGGTGCCCGGAGGGCCAACCAGCAGCGCGCCTTTGGGGATCTTGCCGCCGAGACGGCTGAACTTCTGCGGCGTGCGCAGGAATTCCACGATCTCTTCCAGCTCTTCTTTGGCCTCATCAATGCCCGCAACATCGTCGAATGTCACACGCCCGTGCTTTTCGGTCAGGAGCTTGGCCTTGGACTTGCCAAACCCCATCGCTCCGCCTTTGCCGCCACCTTGCATCCGGTTCATGAAGAAAATCCACACGCCGATCAGCAGCAAGAAAGGCAGCCAGACCGACAGCGCCGACATCAGGCCAGACCGCTCTTGCGCGCTGGCCTCGACCGAGACATTCGCGTCAATCAGGCGATCCGTCGGGTTCTCGCCCGAGGGGCGGATCGTCGTATAGACTTGCCCGCTGCGGTCGGTGACGCGCAGGTTCTCCCCGTCGATGACAACGCGGCTGACATCACCCGCCTCGACCCGCTGGAGGAAGTCAGAATAACCGACCGTCCGTCCTGAAGTCGTGCTGCTACCATTGTTGAACAACGTAAACAGAACGATCATCAAAAAGAACAGGACGATCCAGAAGGCGAAATTTCTCGCGTTGCCCACGGGGGTCTCCAATCACAGGGCCTTTAGCGGCCGGTTGTGTCTAAAATAGGGATGCAATGGCTGACTTCAATGCGATAGTTCCAAACCAATGCCCGACGCGGCCACTGGTCGCGCAGAAAGATGCCATTTTTGAGGCCAAAACGCCAATGGAGCCGCGATAAGCGCCTCATCGTGCCAAATTGCGGGGGTGGCCAAAAGAATTGCCTGCGACAATCCGGTTTCGCGCCAATGTGGGTGAATCCCGGCTTTGGCCTGCGCGCTGAGCTGTGCGAGGCCGTTTTCCCCCAAAGCGCGAATCACTCCGGAGCCGGGGCCTTGCGCGGCCCAGCGCCCATCCCAAAGCTCTGTGGCCGGGGTTTCCAGCGCCGCCACGGCCCGTGCCTCGCGGTACAGACGCAAATGCGCGCCCTCATCGACCAGCACGCAGCCCATCAGCGTGCCCTGTGCTTCGATCACTCGATGCAGCGCGTCCAGACGGGGGCGGTGCCAAGATCCACTGAGCGCCATCAACAGATGCGCAAAGACCCGGTCGCGAATTTCGGGAGGCAAGGCCAGCGCGGCTTTGTCCAAGAGCACCGTCCCGGCCTCATCACGCGCATAGGCGTGCAGCGCCTCGGTGGTTTGCTGTTCCAAAGCCTGTCGAGCACGCCGCATCCGGTGCGCGGTCTCGGCCAATCCCTGCGCGTCGATGCCCAGTGGCGCCAAAGCCACCAGCGCCGCGCGCGTGCGCACCCGTTGGAACCGGGAATCGCTGTTCGACGGGTCCTCAACCCAGGCCACATCCCGCGCCCGTAGCACATCGCGCAGGGCCTCACGCGGCACTGTTAAAAACGGCCTGAGCCACAGCACGCCTTGTGCACGCCGTGCTTCGGCCATTGCTGACAAGCCATCAACACCAGAGCCACGCGCCAAGCGCATCAAGACCGTCTCGGCCTGATCATCCAAGGTATGCCCCAGCACGACGGCATCGACATACCCACGCGCCCAGCCACCGATCAGGTCCAACCGGGCCTGCCGCGCGGCGTCTTGCAGGTTGCCGCCCTCGGGGCCGCTCCAGCGTAAGATTTGATGATCCACGCCCAACCGCGCACAGAGGCTGGCGACCTGTGCTGCCTCTGCTGCCGCCTCAGCGCGTAACCCGTGGTCCACCGTCACCGCCGCCACGTTATCCGCGCCCAAGACTTCGACCGCCAGAACCAGAGCCGCCACGGAATCGCCGCCGCCCGACACGGCCACGCCGAGCCGATCAACCGGGCCAAATCGCGCAATGCTGGCCCGCAGACAGGCGATTTCGTTCGGCTCAGTCACAGCGCCTCGCCCATCTTTGTGCCACAATTATCCACGTGGGATGCATTGGGGCGGGGTGAAGGACGCAGAACGCCAGAGGGGGGCCGTGAGCCCCCCTTAGTTTCGTTCAATCCGGGCACGGTGCCGATCAGTTGGATACCACCACAACCGCGCGGCGGTTCAGATCCCAGCAGCGCTGCTCGGCGCAGACTTCAACCGGGCGCT
>Ga0102814_10002625_pt1 | contig 12102 bp, 4 predicted proteins | sample ColrivemetaGS741_FD_79112 | JGI IMG/M metagenome (GOLD analysis project Ga0102814, IMG submission 79112) | Estuarine microbial communities from the Columbia River estuary - Flood tide ETM metaG S.741 | ecosystem: Environmental > Aquatic > Marine > Intertidal zone > Estuary | place: USA: Columbia... | reverse complement strand
TATGGCTTGTTTTCTTACATGAACAATACCCAATCATATTCATGGGGCTTAGATGCTTACCGTTTTCCATCAGCGTTTCAGTTTTATGATGATAATTCTTTATTATCCCTTTTGTCTGGGTTCTCTAGTAGTGTTACCAAGCAAATTGATTGGCCATACAAGCCTTACACACAATTAAAAATTTCAGTTGTGAATCGCAACTTTATGTGGGAGTCGAGCGGTGGAAGTGTTTATACAAATGGAATCGATTTAGATTTTCCCAAGCGTTGGCAAAATGATATAACAGCTACATTCTTGTACAAATACCAGTTGCCCTATGCTCATAATGATATTCATCCTTTGAAAGCATATGGTACGAGTTTAACACTTAAGGCAGGAATTCATGCTCAAGACTCTTGGTTAGGGAAAGACAAAACCCAGTTTGGAATTATTGATTTTAGATTTTACGATGTGAGACAAATTTGGGGCGAAACTACATTTTACACAAGTTTCCGCATGCAATTCCAATTCAACGATCCATTACCATTCGAAGCGGTTCAATTAGCACGCTATGATAATTTTTCACTCCCTATTTTTGAAGGAATGCCCATCGCTATTTGGAATATTCAAGATAGAGTAAGAGGGTTCAGAACGTTTATTTTAGCTGATCAAGTATTCTTTAATACTCTAGAATACCGAATTCCACTTTTGCCTACATTGGCAACTAAGATATTGGGACTCATATCTCTAGATAAAACAACTTTGGCATTATTTAGTGATGTTGCTCTAGCTACGAATACTACTTTTTATTCGGGCAAACCCAGTGACGAAGTGCTGGCTTCAACCAATTGGCAATGGGGTTTAGGCGCTGAGATAAAAAACAAAGTGACTTTTTTGGGCTTGCCTATAATACAGTCATTAGGACTTGCACAAGCACACAATCAATTGTTTAAATCGGATTATGATTTGTATTACCGAGTTCAAGCTACAATTCCGTTTTAAGTATGATTCGATGAGTAGTAACCTGCGTTTGGGGTAAGAAATCATTTATAAAACGGCTATAATTTTTTTGCCTTTCCTCTGAAAGTGAGCTTTGAGTAACTCTATGATTTTCCCTTAGTTTTTCTAGTAGGATGCTAAAAATCTTGGTACACTTCTTATCCCGAACTCAGTTTAGTAGTTTATGAAAGCTGGAAAATGATAAAATAAAGACGAGATTATTCGATTAAACCGTTCTCCGTTTTCAAGTGAGAATTGAATTACAGATTTGCTAGAAGTTTTTCTGAGCTCCAAACAGTTGCAAACTCTTCTTGTAAACTAGCTAAAGTAGTAAGGTGAATTAACTCAGCATCATATTTTTCCCCATTTATTCCAATTCGATCAAATGTGGCACAAGCATCGGAGATCAAATAGGTTTCGAATCCTAAGTTTCCTGCCATTCTCGTACTGGTAGAAATACAATGATTCGTTGTTAATCCTATGATTACTAAGCATGAAATATTCGCAAAATCAAGCTTTTCTTTTAAATTTGTACCAATGAAAGCACTATTTACATGTTTAGTTATAACAGGTTCGTTTTCAAGAGGAGTTACTAATTCGTGAAAGTTAAACCCGGGATGCGTAGGGTGTAAGCGAGAAATAGGGTTCGTTGAACTATGACAAACATGAAAGATTGGAAGTTTTAACTCGCGCCATTTAGCTAATATTTTAGAGCAAATGAGTTCGGCATCTTTGTTATTTCTATTTCCGCCCCAATAGGTTTCATCAGAAAAACCCTGTTGAATGTCTATTAGAAGCAGTGCGGGATTTTTTTCTTTTAAGTTCATGGAAGTGAGATATGAGATTAGTTTCAAATATAGGATAGATTTATATACGGCAAGAATCACATTTATTGGAAATGAATAGCTGTGTCAATTTTTATCTGTAAAAGTAATTCAATTTATATTGAATGTTAAAAACTCTTTCAATTCCCCAAGCCTAGACCAAACAAGCTTTTAGCAAAGGGTGATATTCTTCCTTTTAATGTGCAATAGCTAATAAATTTGTACCTTTAGAATCTTTTTTCATAGTATTTTCCACTTTCGTTCGTTAAGAGCGAGTTCCCCAAGTAATCAACCCGATTCATGAATTTATTAGATAGTACACTGTCCGTTTTTACCAAAGTATTTGGATCTAAAAGCGAGAGAGATTTAAAAAAAATACGTCCCTTTGTTGGTCAAATAAAATCCTTTGAAGCTTCCTTAAAATCACTGAATGACGAGCAGTTAAAAGAAAAGACGCAAGAATTTAAAAGAAAAATAAGCGAAGCAACAGCTGAGATTTCAGCAGATATTGAAGCCGTAAAGAAGCAATTATCATCTACAGATGAGACTTTAACGTTTGATAAGCGTAAGGATTTAGCAGATGAACTTGAAGCCTTAGATAAAGAATATTTAGAATCTGTTGAGGTTGTATTAAATCAGATTCACCCTGAAGCATTTGCAGTATTAAAAGAAACCTGTGTTAGATTTGTTGGAAAATCATGGGAAGTTGCCGGCAACGAAATGGTTTGGAACATGATTCCTTACGATGTTCAGCTAATCGGTGGTACCGTGTTGCACCAAGGTAAAATTGCAGAGATGAAAACAGGTGAGGGAAAAACACTTGTTGCTATATTCTCTATTTATCTCAATGCTCTTGTTGGGCGTGGCGTTCATATTGTAACGGTTAATACCTATTTGGCGCAACGTGATGCGGAATGGAATGCACCGATTTTTAATTTTCATGGATTAACGGTCGATTGTATCGATAAATACGAGCCAAACAGTGAAGCTAGACGCACAGCGTATCGTTCCGATATTGTTTATGGAACAAATAATGAATTCGGCTTCGATTATTTACGCGATAATATGGTGGTTAACGCTGATGAATTAGTTCAGGGAAAACACCATTATGCGATTATTGATGAGGTCGATTCTGTTTTAATTGATGAAGCACGAACTCCTTTAATTATTTCTGGCCCAGTTCCTCAAGACAATCAAACTCAAATTTATGTTCAATTAAAAACGAGAGTTGCTGATTTAGTTGAAGCTCAAAAACGTCTTGTTGCAAAACTGATTATGGAAGGCGAAGAACTTCTTTCAAAAGGAAACGAAGACAAAGCTGGTTTAGCTTTATTACGTGCTCAACGCGGTTTCCCGAAAAACAAGAAGTTTTTGAAGATGACCCAAGATCCTCAAATTCAAAAATTAGTTCAAAAAACCGAATATTATTATTTACAAGATAACGGCAAAAACATGCCTTTTGTAGACGATGAATTGTTCTATTCTGTCGATTTCAAAATGAATTCTATTGAAATGACAGAAAAAGGCCGTGATTTTATTACCGGTAAAAATGAAGATCCTAACTTCTTTGTAATTCCAGATGTTGGCGAAGATACAGCTATCATTGAGCAGAAAATGAAAGAAAAGGAAGCTGTTGAAATCCTTGAAATTAAAGAGAATGCCGAATTTAGCGAGTCATACAGAGAGGAATTAGTTGAGCGCAAAAAAAATGAACTCATTCAATTACGTTCTCAAGAATTAAGCAATTTGCACCGTTTATATGCAGAACGCAGTGAACGCATTCATGCTGTAAATCAGTTATTAAAAGCATATACACTTTTCGAAAAAGATGATGAATATATCGTTCAAGATGGGAAAGTGCAGATTGTAGATGAGCATACTGGTCGTGTGCTTTCTGGTCGTCGTTATTCAGATGGTTTGCATCAGGCTATTGAGGCTAAAGAAAATGTTCGGGTTGAGGCTTCAACACAAACGTATGCAACAATTACGCTTCAAAATTATTTCAGAATGTACCACAAATTAGCTGGTATGACTGGAACTGCGGTAACGGAAGAAGAAGAGTTTTTCAAGATTTATAAATTGGAAGTTATTGAAATTCCAACAAATAGACCTATACGTAGATTAGATGAAGAAGATAAAATCTTCAAAACTAAACGTGAGAAGTATAATGCGGTTGTAAACCATATCAGAGAAAAACACGATAAGAAGCAACCTATTTTAGTGGGTACAACAAGTGTTGAAGTTTCTGAAATGTTAGCAAGAATGTTAGTTCGTGCCGGAATTCCTCATAATGTGTTAAACGCTAAACAGCACGCGAGTGAAAGTGATATTGTTAAAGCTGCAGGTCAACCTGGAGCCGTTACGATTGCTACAAACATGGCCGGCCGTGGAACGGATATTAAACTTGGTGAAGGTATCGAAGCGCTTGGTGGTTTAGCTATTTTAGGAACCGAAAGACATGAGTCAAGACGTATCGATCTTCAGTTACGTGGTCGTTCAGGTCGTCAAGGTGACCGTGGAGAGTCTTTATTCTATGTATCACTTGAAGATGAGTTAATGAAATTATTTGGTGGTTCAGACCGAATAATGAATTTGATGGATAGAATGAAATTCGAAGAAGGAGAAGTAATTCAGCACCCTTGGATTACTAAATCTTTAGAAAGAGCTCAAAAAAGAGTAGAGCAGAACAACTTTAGTATTCGTAAACGTCAGTTGGAGTATGATGATGTTCTTAACAATCAACGTACAGTAATTTATACTCGCCGTCGCCATGCTTTATTAGGTGAACGTTTAACTTCAGACATTTTTGAAATGCTTGAAGATTCTATCGCACTGATGGTTGAGCCTTATTACAATGCAGGCGATTATGAAGGGTTGCGCGATACAGTTCTTCGTTTATATGCATTGAATCTAGAATTAGATCAAGCTGAGTGGGCGAAAATGGGTCTTGATGCAATGATTGATTTCGTAATCGATAAAGCTCTTGAGATGTATCGTTCGAAAGAAAAATTATTAGCTCAGCCGATTTATGAAGTAATGAAAAATATGCCTGCTCCAGAAAATGGTGAGAGCAGACCTTCAGCGGTACAAATCGTATTCTCAGATGGATTCCGTTATCTGAGAGTAGTAGCTGAAGTTGAAAAAATTCTGGAATCTGAAGGCCGCGAAATTATGCGTGCTTTAGAGCGTTCGGCAGTACTTTCAATAATTGATGATAAATGGATGGAACATTTGCGTGAATTAGATAGCTTAAAAGAAGGTATCAACTTGCGTGCTTATGCTCAAAAAGATCCTTTAGTGGAATACAAACGTGAAGCATTCAAAATGTTTACCGAATTGGTGAACACAATGAATACAGAAACGATTTCATTAATTTGGAAAGCTTTCCCAGCCGACCAAAATGGAACACCAAGAAGACCACAAGCTCCTCAACGCCCCAAAGTGGATTTGAGTAAAGCTAAAATGGAACATGAAGTTTCTACAAATATGGGTTTACAAATGAACTCTGCTAGAAACGAAGAAACAGCAATGAGTCAGGCTGCTCATCAACAGGAAAAACAAGCTCCAGTTGTTGTCGGCGAAAAAATTGGTCGTAATGACCCATGTCCATGTGGTTCTGGAAAGAAATACAAACAATGTCACGGTAAAAACGCAGCAGTTTAATCGTTTTTATTTCGAAACTTGATATAAAAAAGCAGGAGTGTTCATTCATTCCTGCTTTTTTTTGAACCAAAAACTCCCCCTTTTACCCAAAACTAATATGCTAAAAAAGAAGCAAGATCTTTAAAGGGGGCAGGGGGGATTTTCATGATAAACACATTATGAATTAAATTTCAATTACAATGTGATTTGAAGTTCAATAAAACAAACTCAGATTTTGCTGTAAACCTGCAGTTCGGGATTAGGAAGAAATATAAAACTGGCATAAAAAAATTCGTCATTCTGGGCTTGACCCAGAATCTTCGCCTAGTGAAGCCAGAACTAGATGCTCTTCTTAAGGCAAAACGATGTGCTGGACCGAGATCCTGAATCAAGTTCAGGATGACCTTGGTTTTTCCCTTCACTTCTCTACACGGCATTTTGAGAGTTTAAGTGATACCGAAGGCTCTGTGAAGCCAAATGACGTTTTTCTTAATTTTTTCTTGTTAAATGCTAAAAAAATTGCCGCAATTCTTATCCCATACTCAAGTTGTAAGAAACTTTAAATAAGCCAAGATTATTCAAATCCACTTTTATCCAAACAAATCAGATTGTCTAGTTCCTGGGCTAACTCCTAAAAAATCAAACGCTTTTAGCGTTGCAATTCTACCTTTAGGTGTTCGTTGTAAAAAACCTTCTTGAATTAAAAACGGTTCATAGACTTCTTCAATAGTTCCTTTGTCTTCACCAACTGCAACTGCAATTGTACTTAAGCCAACAGGTCCGCCCTGATAATTTTCGATAATGGCGCGCAGAATTCTTCCATCCATTTCATCCAATCCATTTTTATCAACATCTAAAGCATTTAATGCTCTATCAGCAATTTCATCATCTATAGATTCTCTATTATAGACTTCTGCAAAATCTCTTGTTCTTCGAATTAATCTATTTACAATTCTTGGGGTTCCACGACTTCTTCGGGCAATTTCATGTGCGCCACGTTCAGTAATTTTAGTTCCTAAAATGGCTGCGGTACGTTTAGCAATGTGTTGTAATAATTCAACGGAATAATAATCCAATCGTAAATCAATGCCGAACCGTGCTCTAAGTGGAGCGGTTAATAAACCTTTTCGTGTTGTAGCGCCAACTAAGGTAAAAGGCTTTAATTCAATTTGAATACTTCTAGCATTTGGACCCGAATCAATTAGAATATCGAGTTTATAATCTTCCATGGCAGAATACAAATACTCTTCAACCACTGGGTTTAATCGATGAATCTCATCAATAAATAAAACATCACCTTCATCTAAAGACGTTAATAAACCTGCTAAATCTCCAGGCTTATCCAGCACAGGACCAGTGGTAGTTTTTATCTGCGCATTCATCTCCTGAGCCACAATGTTGGCTAAAGTTGTTTTTCCCAAACCCGGAGGTCCTGAAAGTAAAACATGATCCAATGCTTCGCCACGCATTCTAGCCGCTTTAATGAAAACGTTAAGGTTTTCAATAATTTTTGGTTGTCCGATAAATTCGTGCAAACTAGAAGGACGGATACTTTGTTCGAAGACCGTTTCTTTTAGTTCAGCATTTAAAAGTGGATTAGACACAGGGAAACTCCTTAAAAGGGCTGATTAAATCGTTTAATTTAGATTATATTAGCACAGAAACAGATTTTTAACAAACCGGGTAACTAGAATATGTCAGGTATATCGTTCTCGCCGGATGATCAAACGTTCGATCCAGCGAAATATACTGCTCAATCTGAAAAGATGACTACTAAAGAATTGGCTGAAATCAATTCTGCTAAAGAAAGTAATGATTTTGAGTCAGAACAGTCGGAAGAACTATATAATCCGTCTGAAAAATTCAATAATTATGAAACTTCTTGGCTACAATTTAATTCACGAGTGCTCCACGAAGCATGGAACGATAAAAATCCGCTTTTAGAGCGAGTTCGTTTTATTGGAATTGTCTGCTCAAATTTGGATGAATTTTTCCAAAAACGTGTAGGTGGCTTAAAAAGACAGTTAGATGCAGGAATTCAAAAATTAAGTGTTGATGGATTAACTCCAAAACAACAACTAAAAAATATTCGTCATGAAGTGAAAGAAATGATAAACTCCTATCGTGAGTGTTTTCTTTCAGTGCTTGTTCCAGAATTGGAAAAGCATAATATTCATTTCAAGAAATACAACGATTTATTGCCTCAACAAAAACAGGTAATTGATGAATATTTTAATCGCCAATTATATCCAATCTTAACTCCTCTTGCGGTTGATCAATCTCGTCCTTTTCCTTTTATTTCGAATAAAAGTAGATCTTTTGCAGTAGAATTAAGAGACCCTGCTAATCAGGATGAAACGGTATTTGCACGAATAAAAGTACCATCAAATAGACCCCGTTGGTTAACTGCAGAAAAAACAAACGACTCAATTACTTTGGTCTCGATTGACGAAGTAATAAAAGAAAATGTAGATCGTCTGTTCCCTGGAATGGATGTTCTTTCTGCAAATATTTTCCGGGTTACTCGGAATGCCGATGTGGAACGAAATGAAGAAGAAGCGGATGATTTATTAGCATTAATCGAAGATGAACTTCGTGAACGACGTTTTGCAGGAGTGGTTCGTTTGGAAATTGACTCCGACACGCCTTATCACGTAAAAGAGTTACTCATAGAAAATATGAGTATTTCTTGGGCGGATGTATTTGAAATGTCGGGGCCAGTTGGTTTAGTTGATTGCATGGAAATTGCAGAAATGCCAGGTTATGATGAACATAAATTCAGAAGCTGGACGCCAACCTTACACCCTGTTTTTCATCATGAGTGGGATGAAGATGCGCCTGATTTATTCAATATCATAAAACGTGGTGATTTTATGGTGCATCACCCTTATCAGAGTTTTGCAACATCTGTTCAACGATTTATTGAAGATGCAGCTAGCGATCCGAAAGTGTTAGCCATTAAACAAACGCTTTACAGAACTTCAAAAGATTCTCCATTAATGCATGCTTTAATGAAAGCGGCAAATATGGGAAAACAAGTAGCTGTTTTAGTAGAACTTAAAGCTCGTTTCGATGAAGAGCGAAATATTGAATGGGCTCACAAATTAGAAAAAGCTGGTGTGCATGTGGCTTACGGTTTACCGGGCTTAAAAATTCACACAAAATTAACGTATGTAGTTCGTGAAGAAGAAAATGAACTTAGACGTTATATTCATATTGGAACAGGGAATTATCACCCTAAAACAGCTCAATTGTACGAAGATTTAGGCTTGTTTACCTGTGATGAAACCATTGCTTCAGATGTTTCAAGTTTGTTCAATTTCTTAACGGGTTATGCTCCTGAGCAGCAATACCGAAAATTAGTTGTTGCTCCGAAATACATGCGTAAAACATGGGATTCGCTTATCGATAATGAAATTGCAGAGGCAAAAGAAGGTCGACCTGCTAGGATTATTGCAAAAATGAACAGTCTTGAAGACCCTGCAATCATCGAAAAATTGTACGAAGCTTCTAAAGCTGGTGTAAGTATTGATGTAATTGTACGTGGTGTTTGTCGCTTAAAAGCACAAGTTCCTGGCTTGAGTGAGAATATTCGGATTCATTCCGTTTTAGGACGCTTTCTTGAACATTCAAGAATATTTTATTTCTTGAATAAAGGTCAGCATAATTACTTTATCGGTTCTGCCGATTGGATGCACAGAAATCTTGACGCTCGCGTTGAAGCTGTTGTACCTATTGAGCATCCAAACCTAAAGCAATATCTGCAATTTATGCTTAATGTCTATTTGCGAGATAATGATCAGAGATGGTTATTAGAGGCAAGTGGTAAATATGTAAAAGCAGCAAAAGAACCCGATTCGGTTGAAATTAGAACGCATCAAATTTTTATGAATCATGCGCTTCATTCAATGGATCCGATTGCTTCGGGTGCTTCTTCAAAGTAAATGAGCTTGTAACTTGTTACACATTTGGTTTTGGCGTAGGCTTTTTAACAACAGGTTCTGTGCCATCATTTGGTTCACTAGCAGGTTCATCTGCGTTTTTTAAAATAAATGGATACTGTTTATTTTTGAATTTCATAGAGAATCCTATTCTAAAGTGATTAGCCTTTTTAGGAGACCTTGTTCTTAAATCAAGGTCTCTTTTTATTGTTCAATATAATGGTAAAATATAGTTGTAAAGTTAAAAAGCTAGGTATTGGCAAGGTTTTTTTTAGTGCTATTCTATTGGTAATGCTTTATTGCCAACCTATTGGAGCGCAATCGTATACCGCGTCTTTTAAAAAAATAGAAAGCTTTTTAAAAGCTAAACAATTTGAACAAGCCTATGCATTTGCAAATTCTGAGATTAGTTCTCATTCAAAACCCTTAAAGTCGAACAAACTCGATGCTGCCATTAAGCAAATAGCTCTTTTTAGCCGTTATTACAGATACAAAGACGAAGAATCATTGTTGTTTAGTTTGCGAAAGTATCTTGTTGAAGAAAGTGAACTAAAGGAATTTTATTTACTCATTGCAGTTAACCAATTCCGTCAGAATAAGTATTCGCCCTGTCTCATTTATCTTGATTCTTTAACATTCCAGAATAATTATCAAAACAATGCTGAAACACAAAATAAAGTTTTAGGCTACAAAACTACTATTTATTCTGATTTAGGTTTGTTCATAGTTTCGAACGAATTAGGAATAAAAGCATTAGACTTATTTAAGCAGCGTGAAGACTCATTGGGCTATTTTAATTTAACTCAGACCCTTGCCTATAATGATGTTCAGTTAGGAAATTATGAGCAAGCTCTCCGTTTATTTAATGAATCTGTGGCATATTATAAAAGAACTAATCAAAAAGGGAATCTGATAAATAATTATCTGAATGTTGGGGATTTGTTTTGGACCATGAATAGAGTTACCGATGCAGAACGAAGTTTTTTACTTGCTCTTGATTTGGCAAAAACGCTGAATAAATTGGATTATCAAATTTTATCTTTCCGTTATTTAGGTTTAGTAACTCAGTCCGATGGAGATTTAAAGAAAGCAAAGTATTATTTGAGTCAAGCAGAAAATCTAGCTAAAGAGAATCAATTAAATGATGAGCAAAGTAAAATAAAACATACTCTTATGTTGGTTGAAGTAGCAGCGAAAAACTGGGTTGAAGCAGGTAAGCTGATAACATGGCTCGATTCCACAAACACCGAGAATATTCCTGAACTGACAATTCCTAAGAGTACACGTATTCGTTATCTAATCTCACAGAATAAAATAAAAGAAGCCAAGGATGAATTAGAAATAGATGAAAAAGAATCAAATTATCCACTAAATCCAATTCATCAAAAATGGTTTCGTATTTGGATTAGTGGCTTACAAAATCCTGATGAAGCTGCTGAGTTACTAAACGATATTTTAAATAATGATTCAGTACAAAAAAATGATGCATTGGGGAACGATTATCATAAAGCATTAATGTCGGCTTTAAATTCTGGACTTTTAAAACAAGCAGTTGAACCTTTATTTGATACTGGACAAAACCAAGAATTGCTGTTTAAAGTAAATGAGTTCGTTAAAGGAGTGTTGCTAAGCAATCGTTTAGATAAAAATACGCAACACTCTTCCCAAGCATCTGACTCATTGTCACAACTAGCAAGACAAATGCAAGAGCAAATTTCGTTGATGAAACTAAGCAAGAAACCTATTGCCGTAATACAATCTTCAGAGCAAAAATTGACAACTATTTATGAAGATCTTGAAAGAATAAATAAAACATCAAGCACAGAGAATCAAATTTCACTACTTACACTAAAGGAAGCTCAAAATGAGCTTAAAGAGAATCAGCTATTTGTTCATGTTTTAGAAACGGATCAGTCTTATCAGGTTTTGTTGCTTACTAATGAAAAATCTCTTCAAGTTTCTTTGAAAAACAAGGAGGAGATTCAAGAGCAAGTTCAACTATTAATTGATAACTGTAAGAACCCCAAAGAGAAATGGAATACTCAATTAAGTGAAAATCTTTTGGAATTACTATTTCCAAGTACGTTTATAGATATGTCTAGATTGACAGAGATTACTATTTCAGCGGATGGGATATGGACGGCATTTCCCTTTGAAACACTAATGAAATCCGGTAAGTATTTAGGTGAAACTCATGCATTTCGCTATATATCAAGTTTTGCGGTTGCAAGTCGTTTATCAACGCTTCGGAATGCTTCCAAATCGGATGAGGTCCTTGTTTTTTCAAATCCTGAATTTCCAGAATCGAGCTCATGGAAATCCTTGGCTTTTACGACATTAGAAGCTAAATCCATTCAAAAGAACGCTGAACATGTAAGAGTGTTTGCAGGTTCTGAAGCAACGGCAATAAACTTTAAAAAAGAAATAGAAAAATCTGATTATGCAATAATTCATATTGCCACACATGGACTTACAGATAGAACGCCAGATAAAAATAGACTTATTTTTTCCTATGCTGACGAGGAGTCAAAAGCGTACTTTTTTCCTCATTCATTAAGTACAAATTCTATTCAGGCTAAATTAGTTGTTCTAAGTGCCTGCGAAACGGCCGCGGGTCAATATATAAGTGGCGAAGGATTATGGGGGATGCAACGTTCGTGGATAAATGCCGGTGCGGAATCAGTTTTAGCCGGATTATGGCAAGTGAACGACAAAAG
>Ga0102814_10002618_pt1 | contig 12140 bp, 8 predicted proteins | sample ColrivemetaGS741_FD_79112 | JGI IMG/M metagenome (GOLD analysis project Ga0102814, IMG submission 79112) | Estuarine microbial communities from the Columbia River estuary - Flood tide ETM metaG S.741 | ecosystem: Environmental > Aquatic > Marine > Intertidal zone > Estuary | place: USA: Columbia... | reverse complement strand
GGCGCGCGCGCAAGATGCACTGAAACAGTCTGAATATTTTGGCGCGATGCCTGTTCCGCTGGACGTTTACAGCCAACAGATCAAACGACAGTCGATCCGCAATCTTACGGTCACGCGCGACCAATTGGCCAATGCGATGGGCCACCTCATTTTGCCACCGGCACTGCTTGGCAACCTTGGACCTGCAGTTGGTGCTGGCCGCTCGATCCTCATGTACGGCCCTCCAGGGAATGGTAAGTCCTCGATTTCAAACGGAATTCGTGACGCGCTTGGCGACAAAATCTATGTGCCTCGCGCCATCGAATTTTCGGGTCAAGTTATCACTGTCTACGATCCAATTGTGCATTCGGCAGCCGAAGATGACATCGACGATCCCAACAGCCTGCGCCGGACATCTGGCCGTTTTGATACACGCTATGTGCGTTGCGAACGTCCAACCGTGATCACGGGTGGTGAATTGACGCTCGACATGCTCGATCTGGTCTACAACCCAACTGCACGAACCTATCAGGCCCCTTTGCAGCTTAAGGCCACCGGCGGCATCTTTATCGTAGACGACCTTGGCCGTCAGGCAGATCCGCCCCAGACACTGATCAACCGGTGGATTGTTCCGCTGGAAGAAAACAAAGATATTCTCGCACTTCAGTCGGGCGAAAAATTCGAGGTGCCATTCGACACCCTCGTGATCTTCTCCACCAACTTCCACCCGAATGCGATCTTCGATAAGGCGGCTTTGCGTCGTATCTTCTTTAAGATCAAAATTGATGGTCCCGACCAAGCGGACTTCCTCAAGATTTTCGCCATGGTTGCGCGCAAAAAGAAAATGCCCCTCGATGAGGCCACGTTGATTCACCTGCTGAACAACCGTTACCCCGAGATCGACAACGTCTATGCGAACTATCAACCGGTTTTCCTGATCGACCAGATGATCGCGATTTGTGATTACGAAGGCATTCCCTATCAAATGACGCCAGAACTTATCGACCGCGCATGGGGCAATATGCTCGTGGTCGAAGAAGATATCGTACACTAAGACACTTAAACGATTGTGAGTGATGGTCCTCAGCACGACGCCATCACTCACAATCGCCCTTGACCATCGCCGCTCACGCGTCACTTTAGGGCTATGACCACCCTGCCCCCCTCCATCTCCAATTGGTTTGAAACCCGCGGCTGGTCGCTTCACCCGCATCAAATCGATATGCTGACCCGTGCACAGGACCCCTCCCTGCTGCTCATCGCACCCACGGGTGGCGGCAAAACTTTGGCTGGGTTTCTGCCGACATTGGCCGAACTTGCCGATGGTACTCACCAAGGCCTGCACACGTTATATGTGTCTCCGCTCAAAGCACTGGCCGCAGACATCAAACGCAACTTGCGCCGTCCCGTTGAGGATATCGGCCTGCCAATCCGCATCGAAGATCGCACAGGCGACACAAGCTATACGCAAAAACGCCGTCAACGCGCCGACCCGCCGCATATCCTGCTAACCACCCCGGAAAGTCTGGCGTTGCTGACCAGTTACGAGGATGCGCCCCGCATGTTCGCGGGACTGCAACGGGTCGTCATCGACGAAATCCACGCCCTCGCGGAGAGTAAACGTGGCGACCAACTGATGTTGGCCCTCAGCCGCCTGCAATCCGTCGCGCCCAACCTGCGCCGCGTCGGTCTTTCCGCCACCGTCGAAGACCCCGCAGCGATTGCCCATCTCTTGGCACGTCATCCAGACCTCTGCCCGATCCTGATTGCAGACGCGGGGCCAGAACCTGACATTGCCATTCTCACCACTGACGAACAGCCCCCTTGGTCGGGCGGTAGTGCAAAATACAGCATTCATGTAGTCCTCAGGGAAGTCAAAAATCATAAAACCACACTTATATTCCACAACACCCGTGCACAGGCCGAAATCTTCTTCCACAATCTCTGGCTCGCTAACGACGACTATCTGCCCATCGGCATCCACCACGGCAGCCTTGATCGCACCCAACGTGACCGCGTCGAGGCGGCGATGATTGCGGGCGAACTCCGCGCTATCGTCTGTACTGGCACGCTTGATTTGGGCATCGACTGGGGCGACGTGGACCTTGTGATCCAGATCGGCGCGCCCAAAAACGTCAAACGCCTCGCGCAACGGATCGGCCGCGCCAACCACCGCTACAACGCGCCCTCCAAGGCATTGCTGGTTCCCGCCAACCGCTTTGAGGTCGTCGAATGTGTCGCAGCCCTAGAAGCCGTGAAAGCCCACGATCTTGACGGCGACCCACGCGGCGCAGGCCCCCGTGACGTGCTGTGCCAACACATCCTGATCACGGCCTGCGCGGGTCCGTTTGACGCAGATACGCTCTTCAACGAAGTTACGACCGTCGGCGCCTATAGCGCCCTCACCCGCCCCGCTTTCGACGACTGTTTGGATTTCTGCGCCACTGGCGGCTACGCGTTGCGCGCCTACGACAAATGGAAACGGCTATTGCAGCGACCAGACGGTCTGTGGCAATTGCGCGATCCCCGCGCCGCCCAACGCATCCGTATGAACATCGGCACGATCCAGGACACCGACACGCTCAAGGTTCGCCTCAAGGGCAACTTCAAGCCTTTGGGCGAGATAGAGGAGGCCTTTGCCGCAACCCTGACCAAAGGCGACACCTTCCTGATCGGTGGGCAAATCGTGCGCTATGAGGGGCTCCGCGACCTCACTGTCGAGGTCACCCGCCGCGCCGACAAAGCCCCGAAAATCGCGACCTTCGCCGGCACCAAATTCGCGACCTCAACACAGCTCTCGGCCCGTATCCTTGCCATGTTCCAACAACCCGACTGGCCCAATCTGCCCACACACACAGCCGCTTGGCTTGCGTTGCAACGCGAGGTGTCACAGCTCCCGCAAGTGGGGCGTATCCTCGTGGAAAGCTTCCCCCATGACGGCTATGCTCATACCTGTTTCTACGGATTTGCAGGGCGTAATGCGCAGCAAACTCTTGGCCTACTGCTCACCCAGCGGATGGAGGAAAAGGGCCTTAACCCGCTTGGTTTTGTCGCCACTGATTACGCCACGCTAATCTGGGGCTTGGATGCGGTCACCGATTCTGCGGCATTGCTGACGCCTGACGGTCTGCGTGACGGGTTAGAGACTTGGCTCGCAGGTAACGCCGTGATGAAACGCACCTTCCGCGCGTCGGCCACCATTGCAGGGCTGATTGAGCGGAACTTACCCCAAGCCCGCAAATCGGGACGGCAGGCGACGTTTTCTAGCGATATCCTCTACGACACGCTCTCCAAATATGACCCCGATCACCTAATGCTACAAATCACGCGCGAAGAGGCGATGCGCGGACTGGTTGATTTCGGGCGGATCGAAGAAATGCTCGCCCGCACTCAAGGAGCGATTGATCATGTCACCCTTGATCGCCTTTCACCGCTAGCGGCCCCTATGATGTTAGAGATGGGGCGCGTGCCGATTGCGGGCGAAGCGCGTGAACAATTGATGCGCAGGGCCGCTGCAGAATTGATGGCAGAGGCTGGTCTCGACCAGTTTAACGCATGAGCGGTCACGACTTTCAATTCTGCGGGGCCTCGCTTGTCGCATGCGCCAACGGCACGCTTTGGTTGCCCGAAAGTGAAACTCTCTGCGTTTCTGACTTGCATCTAGGTAAATCTGAGCGGATCGCGCGCCGCGCTGGCCTCATGCTGCCGCCGTTTGAAACCCTCGATACGCTGACGCGGTTGGGCGAAACGATCACCCGCCTTAATCCAAAAACCGTGATCTGCCTTGGGGATAGCTTTGACGATTTGACCGCCGCCAATGATCTCGCGCCAGACGCCAAATCACACATCATCCAACTGCAAGCGGGGCGTAAATGGCTTTGGATTGAGGGCAACCATGACGCAGGACCTGTCGATATCGGCGGCACGCACGTGGCGCAAACCACTATCGGGAACCTCACGCTCAGACATATCGCCACGGACGAAGAAGCCGAAATTTCAGGGCACTATCACCCCAAACATGCCGTTGCGGGTACAGCGCGACCTTGTTTTCTCTACGATACGCGGCGGCTTATCATGCCCGCTTTTGGCACCTACACTGGCGGTTTACGCAGCGATGCTGCGCCGCTTAAGGCGCTGTTCCCGCACGGCGCAATTGCGGTGCTGACTGGAAAATCGGCGATCGCTACGCCTCTTGGAAAAAACCAGCGGCCACAAGATTCCCGCGGTATGTCTTACTAACAGGCACCTCGACACCGCAGGCCAACTCGACAAATTCCTTATTCCCAACGCGCTTGCCCTCTTTGACAAATGCCATTGCAACCCAATGAGACCGATGCGTGCAATGACCGAGAGTTTCGTCCATTTCTTTGACCGCGTCCGCGAACCGCATCAAAAGCCGGTGCTGGGTCCCGTCTTCCAAGAAAACAACGGTATAGTAATCCTCCACTGTGATGTGAGAAATCTTTCCTGTCACCCCTTCGGGCAGTCGCGAATAGAGCCGTGGAAGCTGATCCGCCAGTGCATCCTCTTCGGGGCTATTCAATAAAATCCAGGCAACCAAGATAGATGCGAAAGTGAAATTCAACAGCAGGACCTGCCAGAACAGCATATAGAATTCGGCAGGGCCAAGATATTCATTGCGGATGAACATGTAGCTGAGCGGCGCAAAGAGAATTGCGAACACGAATGCGCTTAACAATTCATGCAAAGCGCGGTGATCTGTCGGGTAAATGAACCTCGCAATCGCGCAGGCCACCCCACCCACAACAAAGGCGATAATCCCCTGTGGCGCCCAAAATACGAGGCGTTCGGACATGTCCATTTGATCATAAGTGCCAAAGGGGCCTGAGAACACATAAATCGTCGTGACGAGTGCCGCGAGAACGACATGCTTCACCCTGAATGTCGTTCGCACAAAGTTGTGGAAAAAATTATACACCTTATGCCCTACAAATTTACGCCCAATATATCTTTTCGAGATATCTCAAACGAAAATTTTTCAGAAGGGGAAAAAATTCTTTAAACAACCATGTGCAACTTCAGAAAATCAAAGACTTACGCGGTAAGTCCTTCTGGCTCGGGCAAGCCATTCGCCCGGCAGCACGCAGTGATTGTATTGGCCAATAGACATGCAATCGTCATTGGCCCAACACCGCCCGGAACAGGCGTTATCGCACCTGCAACAGCCGCACAGCTTGCGTAATCCGCGTCGCCCACAAGACGTGTGCCACCCTCAGGTTTTTCAATGCGGTTAATACCTACGTCAACCACCGTCGCACCCGGCTTAATCCAATCGCCGATCACCATCTCGGGGCGACCAACGGCGGCCACGACGATATCAGCGCGGCGCACAACTTCGGCCAAATCTTTAGTGCGGCTATGGGCGATCGTCACCGTGCAGCTATCACCAAGCAGCAATTGCGCCATCGGCTTTCCGACGATGTTGGAGCGGCCAACAACCACAGCGTTCAGGCCAGATAGGCTGCCGTGGTGGTCACGCAGCATCATCAGGCAACCAAGCGGCGTGCAAGGCACCATGCTCTTTTGACCTGTGCCAAGAAGACCCACGTTCGAGATATGGAACCCGTCCACGTCCTTTGCAGGGTCAATCGAATTGATCACCAAATCGCTATCAAGATGCGCAGGCAATGGCAGCTGAACCAAAATGCCGTGCACCTTTGGATCATTATTCAACTGGTCGATTAGCGCGAGTAGTTCTTTTTCAGTGATGTCATCGTCGCGCTTAAACTCAAAGCTTTCCATGCCAACTTCGACGGTCTGCTTGCCCTTGGAGCGCACATAAACTTGGCTCGCAGGGTCTTCGCCAACCAAAACAACAGCCAATCCAGGTGTGATACCATGCTCTGACTTAAGCATCGTTACATGAGCCGCCACCTTTTCACGCACTGTTGCTGCAAAGGCTTTTCCGTCGATTACTGTCGCTGTCATGGTCTCTTCTTTCGAGGTTAAATCTGCCCGCCATAAGCGGACAACGGGCGCGCAGAGAAATCCTGCGCGCCCGCGTTTTGTTTAGAACAAGCCTTCGATCTGGCCTTCAGCGTTCAGCATGATGCTTTCGGCAGATGGCACACGTGGCAGACCTGGCATCGTCATGATCTCACCGCAGATGACGACCACAAAGCCCGCACCAGCAGACAAACGTACTTCACGCACAGGCACAGAGTGACCGGTTGGAGCGCCCCGACGCTCTGGATCGGTTGTGAATGAGTACTGGGTTTTTGCCATGCAAATCGGCAAGTTACCGTAGCCCTGATCTTCCCATTCCTTCAACTGTGAGCGGATCTTTTGATCGGCCAGCACTTCGTCAGCATGGTAGATACGCTTTGCGATCACGTTGATCTTGTCGAACAATGGCATGTCATCTGGGTACAGCGGTGCAAAGTTAGAGATGCCGCTTTCCGCAATCTCAGCAACTTTCTTGGCCAACTCTTCGGACCCCTTGGAACCAAACTCCCAGTGCTGGGACAAGATCGCCTCAGACCCTTGGGTCTTTACGTAATCTTTAACCGCTTGAATTTCGGCTTCTGTGTCGGTCACAAAGTGGTTGATCGCGACCACAACAGGCACGCCAAACGACTTGAGGTTCCCGATGTGACGGCCAAGGTTGGCACAACCAGACTTCACCGCATCCACGTTTTCGCCACCAAGATCGGCCTTGGCCACGCCACCGTTCATCTTCATCGCACGGACTGTTGCAACGAGCACAACGCAGTCAGGCGCAAGGCCCGCTTTGCGGCACTTGATGTTCAGGAACTTTTCAGCACCCAAATCAGCACCAAAGCCAGCTTCGGTCACAACGTAATCGGCAATCTTATGCGCCGTTGTTGTCGCCGTCACAGAGTTACAGCCGTGCGCGATGTTGGCGAACGGGCCACCGTGTACGAACGCAGGGTTGTTCTCAAGTGTCTGTACAAGGTTTGGCTGCATCGCATCTTTCAGCAATACAGTCATCGCGCCGTCAGCCTTAAGATCGCGGCAATACACAGGGCTACGGTCACGGCGATATGCCACGATCATAGAACCCAGACGTTCCTGCAAATCCTTCAGGTTCTCGGCAAGACAAAGGATCGCCATAACCTCGGACGCAACAGTGATGTCAAAACCGGTTTCACGCGGGAAACCGTTTGCAACGCCGCCAAGCGACACGTTGATCTGACGCAGTGCGCGGTCGTTCATGTCAAGAACGCGACGCCAAACAACGCGGCGAATATCGATCTCAAGGCTGTTGCCCCAATAGATGTGGTTATCAAGCATCGCAGAACACAGGTTGTGCGCGGATGTGATCGCGTGGAAGTCGCCTGTGAAGTGCAGGTTCATCTCTTCCATCGGTACGATCTGCGCCATGCCGCCACCAGCAGCCCCGCCCTTCATACCAAAGTTTGGCCCAAGCGAAGCCTCACGGATACAAACAGCCGCCTTCTTGCCGATACGGTTCAAACCGTCACCAAGGCCAACAGTCGTTGTCGTTTTGCCTTCGCCCGCAGGTGTCGGGTTGATCGCTGTCACAAGGATCAGCTTACCGTTTGGACGGTCCTGTACAGAATCGATAAAGCGCTGGCTGACCTTCGCTTTGTCATGGCCATATGGCAGCAGATCGTCGGTGCCGATCCCCAGCTTTGCGCCAATCTCTTGGATCGGCAGCTTGTTCGCGGCGCGCGCGATTTCGATGTCAGTCTTATAGGCCATGTAAATTTTCCCTGTGCGCGAGCCATCGGCTCATAATTTCTCACACATGTGTAACGAGCCAATTTGCGACCTAGAACCGCGATTGCGACATTTTGACCGTCGGAATCGTCGGTGGTTGAAAAATGCGTTTCGGATGCGAAACGAAAGACGCCTTTATGGGCGCCACCTACGCTGGTCAGGCACATGAAGCCGCAGCTTGTCACCTACCTTGATTGCGCCCTCATGCTGCACCCAAGCGGTCACACCGCGACGGCCCTGCGCGGCAGGTTTGAACAATACACCCTTCTCAGGATGCGCGGCCTCAATCTCGCGTCCGGGCAAAACGCAGGGCCGGTTTTCCATATCGACCACAATTGTCGTGCCGTTTTCGGCCTGCAACCGCGACGACGGCGGCACATGGGTGAAATCAGAGATGCCTTTCACGACAATCGAACAGCCAAGCAGCGCTGGATCAAGCCAGTCCAGCCCGCATTTGGCGGCAATCGCATCAATCTCTTCCTGCGACATCACCGACAACTGCCGTTCATTGCGAATCTCGGTGCCTTGCTTCCATAGCGATTTAACCCGCACACAAGACGCTCGCGTCACCCCACTATGCGCCTCGCCCTCGGCGCCCGCATAGGTCAGGCGCATCTCGGCGGTGGCAACGCTGCACAGCCCCGTATCGGGTGGCACGGTACCCAACCAAGTGATTTCGCCGTATTGTTCTGTGGGGGCTAGTGCAGGCATGTCTTACTCCAATTTTCGACATTGGTAACGGGCCCGACCCGCAGGATCAAATCGCAATTTGTGACGCGACCCGTAACGAAAAACGCCGCCCCATCTCTGGCGCGGCGTTTTCATTTACTTGCTTGGCTCTGGCTCTAGGCCCGCATCGGGTGCCTTGGGCTTTTTCGGCTTCGTCTTCGGAATAGACGTGATCGAGCTGCCACTTTCCGGTGGCGTATCGTCGACATCATCGCCACGGTTCAAGGCCTCGCCCGCAATCACCTTTGCGATCTCATTGCCCGTCAGTGTTTCATACTCCAACAAGCCCTCTGCCAAACGCTTCAGATCATCAGCCTTTTCGGTCAGAACCCGCTTTGCGGTCTCGTAACCCTCATCAATAAAGCGGCGTACCTCTTCATCAATCAGCTTTTGGGTCTCAGCCGAATGTGTTGTGCCACCGCTGTAGGCACCCAAATGCGACTGCTGCTCATTGGCGTAATCAATGTGGCCGATCTTTTCAGAGAACCCAAACTGCGTCACCATCGCGCGGGCAATCCGCGTGACTTGCTGAATGTCGGATGTCGCACCAGAGGTCACGAACTCAGGGCCAAAGATCAGCTCTTCCGCAACCTTGCCGCCCATCGCCATTGCAATCTTGGACTTATACTTGCGGTAGCTGACGGACAGTTGATCGCGCTCAGGCAAGGACAGAACCAGGCCCAACGCACGTCCGCGCGGAATGATCGTCGCCTTATGGATCGGATCGTGGTCAGGAACGTTCAGGCCCACAATCGCGTGACCCGCCTCATGGTACGCTGTCAACTTCTTCTCGTCGTCGGTCATCACCATCGAGCGGCGCTCAGCACCCATCATCACCTTGTCTTTGGCGTTCTCGAAATCGATCATCGTCACAAAACGGCGACCAATACGGGCCGCAGTCAAAGCAGACTCGTTGACCAAGTTCGCAAGATCCGCACCCGAGAAACCAGGTGTGCCGCGTGCGATAATCCGCAAATCAACATCAGGACCAAGCGGGGTCTTGCGGGCATGAACCTGCAAAATCTTTTCACGGCCTTTGATATCTGGGTTCGGCACCTGCACCTGACGGTCAAAACGACCCGGACGCAGCAATGCCGGATCAAGAACATCGGGACGGTTGGTCGCGGCCACGATGATCACACCCTCGTTGGCGTCAAAACCATCCATCTCAACCAGCAATTGGTTCAATGTCTGCTCACGCTCGTCATTGCCACCACCATGGCCTGCGCCACGCGAGCGACCAACTGCGTCGATCTCGTCGATAAAGATGATGCACGGCGCGTTCTTTTTGCCCTGCTCAAACATATCGCGGACACGGGAGGCACCCACACCGACAAACATCTCGACAAAGTCGGAACCAGAAATCGTAAAGAACGGCACGCCAGCCTCGCCTGCAATCGCACGCGCCAAAAGCGTCTTACCCGTACCTGGAGGACCAACAAGCAACGCGCCCTTTGGAATTTTACCACCCAATCGGCTAAACTTCTGCGGATTGCGTAGGAATTCAACGATCTCTTCAAGCTCTTCCTTGGCCTCATCAATGCCGGCCACATCATCAAACGTCACACGGCCATGCTTTTCGGTCAAAAGCTTCGCCTTGGACTTACCAAAGCCCATCGCTCCGCCCTTACCGCCGCCCTGCATGCGGTTCATCATGTAAATCCAGACACCGATCAACAGGATCACTGGCGCAATTGTGAGAAGGAAGCTGGAGAAACCAGACTGTTCTTGTGCCTTTGCGACGACAGGAACGTCTTGTGCCAAAAGCATATCGGTGACTTTCGCGTCCCACGGCATGATTGTGACATAGTCCTTGCCATCCGTGCCGCGGTATCGGACTTGCTCGCCATCAAGCGTGGCCTGCGCGACATTGCCGCTCTCGACTGCCGTGACAAACTCGGAATAGCTTTTGGCGTTGCTCATCGCGTTTTCGGTATTGCCGCTGAACAAATTGAACAGCGCAAGCACCAGCAAGAACAAGACGACCCAGAATACGACGTTACGTGTGTTGCCCAAGGGGACACTCCTTAAATTCGGGAAAGAGAGGCGACAGAGTCGCGTCAAACGTTTCCTCTAAAATAGTGACAAAACCCTAATCTTCAATGCGCAACCAAAGAAGAATGGAAATCCGCGACAATCCGCGCTGCCCAACCCTGCGAATAGCCCGCAATAGGGGCAGAAACAAGGACATCACCGCGCCAAATGGCGGGCGACGCCATTAAAGATGCCCGCGGCAATCCCGTTTCGCGCCAATCAGGGCAGCTTGCGATTCCCTCACCCAAGGCGCGGACCCGCAAATCATCGGCGTGGGGGCCACTTAAGGACCAACGACCATCCCAAATCTCATCCGTTTTGCAAACGGTCATGCGAACCGCATTGGGTTCGCGCATGATCCGAAGAGCTGTGCCCTCTTTCACCACCAAACATCCCGCCGCCGTCGCCGTACCCGACAATACCAGCCCCTCATTGAGATGCTGCAACGTTGTCGCGCGCGGAGGATAGCCAAGGCCGCCAACCCATCCAATTGCCTTTGCAAACAAACGTCTTTTCATTTCAACCGGCAGATGCGCCACGTCAGCCAAAACCAAATCGCCATCATGCGTGGAAATATACCGTTCCGCCTCGGCGCGCGCGTAGTGCTCCAAAGCATCTCGGGCTTGTCGCACAGCCATGCCGCTGTGATGCAAAACAGGTAGTGTAACACCCAATTCCGCAAGATGGGCCAAAGCTTTACGCACGCGAATTCTTTCGAAATCCACGTTTTCGTTGCTTGGATCATCAATCCACGCCACCGCGTTTCGTTTTAGGTAATCTCGCAATTGATTACGCTGCACCGTGAGCAATGGACGATGCCAAACAAGACCATGACGACTGAAAACGCGGTCCATCAGCGCCAGACCGTCAATACCCGCCTTGCGCGCCAAACGCATGACAAACGTTTCTGCGACATCATCGAGCGTGTGGCCCAAGATGATGGTCTCGATCCCATTTTCTGCGGCCCAGTCAGCCATCAATTTATATCGGGCTGTGCGCGCTTGTGCTTGCACGTTGCCGTGCCCGTCCCAAGTGGTCCAGCGCAAGGTTTCATGCGCAACCCAGATGTCATCACAAAAGTCGGCGACAGCTTCGGCTTCGGCCACGGCCTCATCGCGCAACCCGTGATCAACCGTAACAGCCCATAGCTGAACACCGACCTTGTGCGCCCAACGGGACATCACATGCAGCAACGCCATTGAATCGCCGCCGCCAGACACCGCAACCGCGATCCCGCCCTCGAATACCGCGCTACGGCATTCCGCATGAATTAAGCCAATCAGCCGGGCGTCTTCGCCCTGTGCGACAAGCCAGCTCTGATCTAGCTGCATCCGAAGTTTTGCATCGCAGAAAGGGCATCCAATTCGGCAGGGCTGCCCGGGAAACGCGTGCCGACTTCGGCCAGCGTAATACAGCCGTCCTGCACTTGGCCAATCGCACCGAGCGTATAGCCCAACTTGTACAATGCGTCAGGCGCCTTATCGCCCGCAGGATTGGTTGAGAAAGCCTCAAGATAAGCGCGTGCCGCATTGGTCAACTCGCCCAAACCTTCCAAGGCCTCACCGCGCAGATATGCGGCTTCTGCGGCTACTGGAGAGCCGGGGTAGGACGTGCCAAAGGTCTCAAGCTGGTCAACGGCGCCGCGAAAGTCACCTGATGCGAGCGCCTCCTGC
>Ga0102814_10002614_pt1 | contig 12144 bp, 13 predicted proteins | sample ColrivemetaGS741_FD_79112 | JGI IMG/M metagenome (GOLD analysis project Ga0102814, IMG submission 79112) | Estuarine microbial communities from the Columbia River estuary - Flood tide ETM metaG S.741 | ecosystem: Environmental > Aquatic > Marine > Intertidal zone > Estuary | place: USA... | reverse complement strand
GTTAATATCTCGTTTACATTTAGCTCAGAAGGAAGTATTGTTCTTTTAAAAATAGATTCAACAGATAAAGAAGTATTGAATTATGTTTCAAAATATATGAATCATAAAATGATTCAAACACCAGGTGAGGAAAACAGAATTTTCACTTTTCCATTACGCATCAATAAGGAGTAATTCACCCCTTATGATTGGGCTATCTAAAAATTAAAATGAGTGTTTAGTAGCATTTATTTTCAAAAAACAATTCATAAGTTTTTAGATAGCTTTTTTTAATATAAGTTTTACAATTTAATAAAAGATCGTAAAGTTTATTTTGAAATTAACTTCCCCATTAAAACCTATAATTGAAAATACATATTTGTATAATCAATACTACATCATAATGTAGTTGATTCGTCCCAATTCAGATTGTATTTTTATACTAATAAAAATATGATGATTATGAAAAAAGAAAGCATATTAGCAATCGCCTTTTTAATTGGAACTTCAGGTTTGTTTGCAACCGATTTTGAAAAACAAAATCATAACAATCATAAAAATCCAATCGAAACGCCTTCACTTGATGCAACTGAAAATTCGGACAATCTAGAAATTACAACACAAAATTATAAACATACTTCTTATAAAAACAAAAAACTGCAAAATCTTAATCACAATAATATTGATTTATTTTATAAAGATATTCAGCTTAAAGCAGTAAAAAACTATATTTTTATTATGCCTGATATTGTTGGAAAAGAATAAAAGAAACTAAAAAACATAAAAAACTCAAACTTTAATAAGTTTGAGTTTTTTATTTAAGCCAATTCAAGAGTTTCAGTTTGTAAAACACACTATTTAAAAGCAATTTTAATTGTAAAATATAGTACATTTGCTAAATATATGCAGAAGAAAATCAACATAAAAAATAAAAAAGCCCGTTTTGAATACGAGATCTTAGATAAATATATTGCAGGAATTCAACTTACAGGAACTGAAATAAAATCCATTCGTGAAAGTAAAGCCCGTATTACTGAAAGTTTTTGTGAGTTCAATGAAAAAGGTGAATTGTTTGCTATTAATATGTTTATTGAAGAATATTTATATGGTCATTCATACAATCACAATCCAAAAAGTGAACGAAAATTACTATTGAATAAAGGTGAATTAAAAAAACTGCAAAAAGAAGTTCAAAATGTCGGCTTAACCATTGTGCCACTCAAACTATTTTTAACCGATAAAGGTTGGGCTAAATTGGAAATTGCACTTTGTAAAGGAAAGAAAAATTACGACAAGCGGGAAGTAATAAAAGACAGAGACAATAAAATTGATTTAGCACGAATCAAGAAGGATTTTAATTAATTAAAATGATTTTAGTAACCTATTTAAAGTTAACTAGATGGAAAAATTTGTTGCTAATTGTATATGTTTTTATAATTTTTAAACTTTTTCTATTTACAGCATTAAATATAGCAACCAAACTTACCCTCACTCAGTTTATTTTTCTTTTGCTGTCAGTTCTTTTTATAACAGCCGCGGGGAATATTATCAACAATATTTACGATATAAAATCAGATACAATTAACAAACCCAATAAAGTTATTGTTGGTAAAAAGATTACCATTGAAACTGCCAAGCAATGTTACAAAATAACAAATGCTTTAGGACTCATTTTAGGAATTGCATTGTGTTTAAATGTTGAAAAACCATCTTATTCATTCATTTTTATTGCTACTGCACTACTGCTCTATTATTATTCCAAAAAATTAAAATCTTTACCAATGATAGGTAACATTGTGGTGTCTTTTTTAATTGCTATCTGTGTTTTGATTTTACCTTTTTTCGATATTGATTTTTCAATAAAAAGCAGCAGTCAAAATTTGGTTACTGGCATTATAAAAATATTAGCTTTTTTTGCTTTTAGTTTAAACTTAATCAGAGAATTAGTTAAAGATATTGAAGATGTAAATGGTGATTACATTTTAAAAATGAAGACATTACCAATTTTAATTGGAAGAATTCGCTCGCGGAAATTAGCTTCCTTTTTGTGTGTAATCCCTATCGCTTTATTGTTTTATATTGTTTTCAATTTCAGTATAGCGTATAAAGTTACAGTATTGTATTTGTTGCTTTTCACTGTAGCTCCATTGATTTATGTAGCCTTAAAATTAAATGGAACCAAGAAAAAAAGTGAACTGCACATATTAAGTAGTTTATTAAAAATAATTATGTTTTCAGGGATTAGTTCCATGCTCATCTTTTCAATCTTTTAGAAAATGCTTTTGGAAAAATTTAAAAATATAAACATCATACTCGCTTCTGGCTCTCCTAGAAGACAAGAATTATTCAAAGAATTAGGACTTGATTTTAAAATTAAAGTAAAACCAATTGAAGAAGTGTATTCTTTAAATTTAAAACAGGAAGAAATCACCAATTACTTAGCTGAATTAAAAGCAAAAGTTTTTGATATTGAGTTAAGGGAGAACGACCTGGTTATTACTTCCGATACGATTGTTTGGATCCATGATAAAGCTTTAGAAAAACCAAAAAATGAACTTGAAGCAGCGCGTATGTTACAAGAATTATCAGGAAATAACCATAAAGTGATAACGTCTATTTGTTTAAAATCAAAAAACAATCAAAAAACATTTTTTGACGTTACAACTGTTTATTTCAAAGAATTAACGAAAGAAGAGATCAGTTTTTATGTTGAAAAATACAAACCGTTTGACAAAGCTGGTGCCTATGGAATTCAAGAATGGATAGGTTTTATTGGGGTTACAAAGCTAGAGGGCAGCTATTTTAATGTAATGGGGCTTCCTGTTCATAAATTATATGAAGAATTGATGAAATTTGAATTTGATATCATTTAATATCATTATTTTTGAACTTTTAATTAAACATTCAGAATGAAAAAATACACATTTACAGAACAAAAAGATACCCGATCAGGATTTGGAGCTGGATTGGCAGAATTAGGAAGAACAAATCCCAATGTAGTTGCATTGTGTGCAGATTTAATAGGTTCTTTAAAGATGGAAAAATTTATCGAAGAAAATCCTGAACGTTTTTTTCAAATTGGAATTGCTGAGGCAAATATGATTGGTATTGCAGCAGGACTTACAATTGGTGGAAAAATTCCTTTTACTGGGACCTTTGCCAATTTCTCTACAGGTAGAGTTTATGATCAAATTCGCCAGTCGGTAGCTTATTCTGATAAAAATGTAAAAATATGTGCATCTCATGCTGGTTTAACCTTGGGTGAAGATGGTGCAACACATCAAATTTTGGAAGACATTGGTCTGATGAAAATGTTACCAGGTATGACAGTTATTAATACCTGCGATTACAACCAAACGAAGGCAGCAACCATTGCAATTGCAGATTATGAAGGTCCTGTTTATTTGCGTTTTGGTCGTCCAGTAGTACCTGTATTTATGCCGGAAAACGAAAAATTTGAAATTGGAAAAGCCATTCAATTAACTGAAGGTACTGACGTAACGATTGTTGCAACCGGACATTTGGTTTGGGAAGCTTTACAAGCTTCAGAGCAATTAGAAGCAATGGGAATTAGTGCTGAAGTGATTAATATTCACACCATTAAACCTTTAGACGATGCGGCTATTTTAAAATCGGTTTCAAAAACAGGTTGTATCGTAACTGCTGAAGAACACAATATTATTGGCGGGTTAGGTGAAAGTGTTTCAAGATTATTGGTTCAAAACAAATTAGTTCCACAAGAATTTGTAGCTGTAAACGATAGTTTTGGGGAATCTGGAACACCTGCTCAATTAATGGAGAAATACAAATTAAATGATAAAGCCATTGTTGAAGCTGTTCAAAAGGTAATTTCAAGAAAATAATTGTTTCTTGTTTTCGTTATAATTTAGAAACAACGAAACATTATAATTATGAAAAAACAAATTATACTAGTCTTATTGGTATTTTTAGCGACTGTATTTAGTGTCAATGCTCAAAAAACAGGCTGGGGTTTAACAGGGAGTTTGGTTTACGCATCAAATGGTAAATTAATTGATGAAGCTAAAAATGTACTTGATAAACGAGGTAAAGGTGGAACAGGATTTAATGTTGGTGTTTTTGGAAATTTAAATCTAGGCGCCGTGTATATAAGGCCAAAATTAGTTTACAGTCAAACAAATAGCAACTACAATATAGACAGTAGTACTTCTTCAGATTTTAGACAAAAAAGTTTCGATTTACCCATATTGGTTGGTATTAAAATTATAAAACCCATTAGTTTTGTTGTAGGTCCAGCATTTAAATATATTATAAATAGTGGTTTGGAAAATGTAAAATATAAAAACATTGAACAAGAAGCTACTGTAGGTTTAAATATTGGTTTTGCATTAATTATAGATAGAATTGGAATAGATTTAATTTATGACCGTGGATTTAATCAAAATGAGGCCTCTTTTATTGATAATAATACTGGAGGTTCTTATACATTAGACACCAGACCAAATCAATTTATGCTAAGCATTTCTTATAGACTAAATAAATAAAAAATAGTATTCTTACTTAATAAAGTATCTTTTTTAATTTAATATTTATATATTTATTTAAAAATTACTAATTTATTTTGTTTACTATGACTAAAAACCCCACACTTATAGTTCTTTTTTTATGTTCCTTTTCTTTTAATTTTGCACAAACACTTGGCATAGGTATTAAAGGTGGTGTTAATTATAATAGCATTGGAGATTTTTACTCCAAAGGTGGATCGATTGGATCAGGAGTCCCAGATATAAATTATGAAGCTGATAATGAAATTGGTACTCAGTTTGGAATTTTCTTTAGTGTCAATTTTGAGAAATTTTTTATTAGACCAGAAATTAACTATGTTTCATTAAAAAATAGTTATCCTTTCCCTACAAAACCAGCTAAATGGACAGCACAACAAATGGATGTTCCATTACTTTTTGGATATAAAATTTACAAGCCTGTTTATATATTCGCAGGTCCTGTTTTTAGTTTTATTTCTGATATGAATATGGAAGGTTGGGAAGACACCTCTTTTGCTGACCCTTTTACTTATAAAAACAGCTCAACCAGTATTAGTGTTGGAATCCTTTTAGATTTTGGTATAGTTGGTGTGGATTTCAGATATCAGTACGGATTAACAACCATAGCATCCCAGCGGCTTGATATAATTAGGGGCTACAATGGATATGGCGTTAATTTAGGTGACTTAACTGAATACAATCCAAGTCAATTAATGCTAGGGATACAAATAAAACCTTTTACGCTTGGAGGAGATAAGAGAGAAAAAGGAAGTGGTTCTGGTTGGAGAAATCATAAAAACTTATAATATTGAATAAAAAGAGCCTCTCAATTGAGAAGCTCTTTTTACTTATTTTTTTCTAAATCTTATTTTGTATCTGCATCTAAATAATCTGGCACGCCATCTCCATCTGTATCATCATTTAACGGATTTCCATCGCCATTAGCATCTTCATTTTTGGTTAAAACCCCATCTCCGTCATCATCAGGATCTAAATAATCTGGAACCCCATCTTTGTCAGTATCATCATTTTTAACATTGTTGTCTCCATCGTAATTTTCTTTACTAGACAAAATACTATCATTGTCGTGGTCAGCTAAATGAACATCTTGTAAAGTAATTTGAAAAACCAATGGCGTATTAGGTGATATGCCACTTGAACCCCTGTTTCCATAAGCTAAACCTGAAGGAATAAACAAAATACCCTGTCCATAATCTGTATAATTAAAAGACTCATCTGGATTTATTATTTTAGTCCCAGCATTGAAATTTGTAAAACCATAACTCCAACCAGTAATAACTCCTGTAAGGGGTAACCAAATAATAGATTCCCTTGAATCAAAAACGATGCTATCCAAGGTCATCCCGGTATAGGTTGTTAATACAGAGTCTGAACTGGTTGGTGCAATACCTACACCTACTTTTTCAACTAAATAATACAATTTATAAGCAATGTCATTTTCAGTGATGTTTTGAACATCAACCTGATCCATCAACGGTGTCTGATTTGCATCAATGGTCCAAATACCGCCATCTTCTTCGTTTAAATAATGCGTTTGAAGGTATTTAACCAAAGCTTCATCATCTATAACAGCTTGTTCGGTAGCATTAAAATTATCTTTATCATCTTTATTACAGGCAGTAATAATCAATCCTAAAGTAAGTATAAATAAAATATTTTTTATTTTCATTGAGTTTATTTTTAAAGGGCGCAAGATAGTATTTTACTACCTTTGTTAAAAGCTAAAAGTTAAATTTAACTTTATTATATGAGAATTGATAAATATTTATGGTGCATCCGTTTTTTTAAAACAAGAAATATTGCAACCGAAGCTTGTAAAAAGGGACATGCCAAAATAAATGGAGATAGTATTAAAGCTTCTAAAACCATATTTAATGGCGATAAAATTACTGTTAGAAAGGATCAGATCAACTATGAAATTGAAGTGTTGGATATTCCTTCAAGTCGCGTTGGTGCTAAATTGGTAGATCTTTACAGAAAAGATATCACGCCACCAGAAGTTTTTGAAAAATTAGAATTGCTCAAATATTCAAAAGATTATTATCGAAAAAAAGGCGCTGGAAGACCCACTAAAAAAGACAGAAGAGAAATTGAAGATTATACAGATGAAGACTAAATTTGACAAAGCCTATTGGGATACAAAATACCAAGAAAACGAAACGGGTTGGGATATTGGCGCTGCTTCCACCCCAATTAAAACATATATTGATCAACTTAAAAATAAGGAATTAAAAATTTTAATACCCGGTGCAGGCAATGGTTATGAAGTTGAATATTTACACAAATTAGGATTTATTGATGTAACTGTGATTGATATTTCAGGACAGCCATTAAAAAATATATTGGATAGGATTCCTGATTTTCCTAAGGAAAAATTAATTCAAACCGATTTTTTTGAGCATTGTGGAACATATGATTTAATTATAGAGCAAACATTTTTTTGTGCCCTTTCTCCTACTCTTAGAAAGTATTATGTTTCTAAAATGAATGATTTATTAGTTCGAAAAGGAAAGTTAGTCGGATTGCTTTTTGATTTTGAATTAACTGAAAAAGGGCCTCCTTTTGGTGGAAGTTCAACTGAATATTTAAATTTGTTTGCTGAAAAATTTAAAAATATCACCTTAGAAAGATGTTATAATTCTATAAAACCAAGAAATGGTAATGAATTGTTTTTTATCTTTGAAAAAAATAAATAAATGGAGAGTTCAATTATTTTAACACACGAGCAAATTCAGAATAAAACAAGAAGAATAGCCTATCAAATCTATGAAAGCAATAGCAATGAAAAAGAAATTATTATTGCAGGAATAAATGGAAATGGATTTGTTTTCGCTCAAAATTTGGCTAAAATTTTGACTGAAATTTCTGAAATTAAAGTGGTTTTATGTGAGGTTAAAATTGACAAGAAGAATCCAAGAAACCAAATAACAACTGACATTCCATCAGCAAGTTACAAAAGTAAATCTGTAGTATTGGTTGATGATGTTTTAAACTCTGGCGCTACTTTAATTTATGGAATTAGACATTTTTTAGAAGTGCCTTTAAAACGATTTAAAACCGCGGTATTGATCAATAGAAATCATAAAAAATATCCTGTTAAAGCTGATTTTAAAGGAATTTCACTTTCAACTTCAATGAATGAACATGTTGCTGTAGTTTTTGAACCTAAAAACTCGTACGCAGTTTTAGACTAATTTCATTGGCAATTTCTTCAATTGTTTTGTCATTTACTGAAATGGTATACTTTGCTTTTTGGTAAAACAAATTTCTTTCAAATAAATGTTTGGCAATGTATTCTTGTAAATTGGCTTCACCAATAGCTGCCACCAATGGTCTTTGTGAAGTTTCGTGTTTTAATCGATTAAAAATTGTAGCAATAGATGCATTCAAATAAAATGAAGTTGCGTTTTCCAATATCAATTGCATATTATTTCCATAACAAGGGGTTCCTCCACCTAAAGAAATAATACAATCTATATCTAAATTCAAAATTTCTTTTAAATATTCTGCCTCTCTTTTTCTGAAATAAATTTCTCCTTTTTTTGAAAATATTGCTGAAATTGAATTATTTTCTTTTTGCTCAATATAATTGTCTAAATCAATAAAATTCAAATTTTTAGTTTTGGCTAACAACCTTCCAACCGCCGATTTTCCGCTTGCCATATAACCTAATAATACAATTTTCATGCGTGTTATTTTTTTGATTCTTAATTAGCTAGCAAATATCGGACAAAAAACTACATAAAAAAACTTGTATTCTAAACTTTAGATAGTATATTTGCACTCGCAATTGGGAAAGGAACAATGACCTGGTAGCTCAGTTGGTAGAGCACCTCCCTTTTAAGGAGGTGGTCCTGGGTTCGAGCCCCAGCCCGGTCACAAAAAAAGTTAAGCAATGCGCTTAACTTTTTTTTTACACTTTAATGCGCACGTGGCGGAATTGGTAGACGCGCCAGCTTGAGGGGCTGGTGTTCGCTTAGAATGTGCTGGTTCGAATCCAGTCGTGCGCACTATTTTGAGTTTTGATTTATAAATATTTATTTTTATATAGAACTTTGAATAGGTTATAGCTCATTTACTTTTTTACTCTTTTTTTGGATTAGGTTGACACATCTAAATATTTAAAATTCAAAACACATTTGAATGATTCTAAAACTGACCTCCTTCACAATTTGGAACGAATTTTCATTTTGAACTTGAAATTTCACAATTAGATCTTTAGATCAAGACCCATTCATTTTTGGAAGGTTATAATCTAGCGAATAAGATGGGTTTGGTTTGGCATTAATGCTATTATGTTTAAATATGTATATTAGCAAAAAAAATATTCTTATGTCAAAATCTAATCTATTTTTCCTTTTAGGAATTATATTATCATTTGGTCTATATGCTCAAAAGAAAGACACCTTAAAATGGGATGTTTCGAATCCAAAGGGTAATTGGAATTTTAAAGAGCTAAAATTATCAACAAATGAAGGTACTTGGATGAATTTAGATGTTAGTCCAAATGGTAAAGAAATCGTTTTTGATTTGCTTGGTGACATTTACAAAATGCCAATTACGGGTGGTAATGCAACTTTATTAAGAGAGGGGTTGCCTTTTGAAGTTCAACCTCGCTATAGTCCTGATGGAAATAAAATATTATTTACAAGCGACGCTGGTGGCGGCGATAATATTTGGGTTATGGATGCTGATGGAACCAATGCTAAACAAATAACCAAAGAAGATTTTAGACTTTTAAATAATGCTGTTTGGTCTGCAGATGGAAATTATATTTTTGCTCGTAAGCATTTTACTTCAGAGCGATCTTTAGGTGCAGGAGAAATATGGATGTATCATATAACTGGAGGTTCTGGAACGCAAATTACAAAAAGAAAAAATGACCAACAAGATGTGAATGAGCCTACAATTTCACCCGATGGCAACTATTTATATTATAGTGAAGATGTATATTCAGGAGGGGCATTTCAATACAATAAAGATCCAAATAAACAAATTTATGTGATTAAACGCTATGGTTTTGAAAATGGAGAGACTGAAACAATTACAGGAGGACCAGGAGGCGCTGCAAGACCTCAAATATCTAGAGATGGTAAAAAAATGGCATTTGTAAGAAGAGTACGAACAAAATCTGTACTTTTTATTCATGATCTAGAAACTGGAGAAGAATGGCCTATTTATGACAAACTAAATAAAGATCAACAAGAAACTTGGGCTATTTTTGGTGTTTATCCTGGCTTTAACTGGATGCCAAATAACAATGAAATTGTATTTTGGTCTGGCGGGAAAATAAATAAAATTAATGTGGCCACACTTGAATTGCAAACAATACCTTTTCAGGCAGAAGCCATTATTAAAATTGCTGAAACAGTTCAATTTGACACCCCTGTTTTTACGGAAGAATTTACTTCTAAAGTAATTAGAAATGCGATAACTTCTCCTGATGAAAAAACAATTGTATTTAACGCTTTGGGATATATATGGACAAAAACACTTCCAAATGGTGAACCAAAAAGATTGACGAACAGTAATGATTTTGAATTTGAACCAAAATTTTCACCAGACGGAACTAAAATTGTTTATGTAACATGGAATGATGAAAATTTGGGCGCAATTCATCAAATTTCTCTAAAAGAGAGAAAAACGATAAAGTTAACTTCAGAAAAAGGAATCTATCGCAGCCCATCCTACAATTCTGATGCTTCAAAAATTGTCTATCTTAAAGAAAGTGGAAATAGTGATCAAGGGAGGACGTTTTCAGAAAATCCAGGTATTTACACTGTGAATGCCAATGGAAATAGTAGGAAATGGATAGTGAAAGATGGAGAGTTTCCTGTTTTTAATGAGAATGACACCAGAATTTTATTTCAAACTGGAGGTACATTTTTTGGAGAATTAACCAAAGAATTAAAAAGTGTAGATCTTAATGGAAAGGATGAAAGAACTTTAATTAAATCAAAATATGCCAACCGATTGGTACCAAGTCCTGATAATAAATGGATTGCATATAGTCATTTACATAAAGTTTATATAGCACCAATGCCTATAATAGGTAAAACTTTTGATTTAGATGACTCCACCAAATCAATCCCTGTTTCTCAAATTTCAAAGGATGCTGGTGTTAATTTACACTGGTCAGGTGATAGTCAAAAAATTCATTGGACTTTAGGTGAAGAATATTTTACAAATGAAATCTTCAACCGTTTTACCTTTTTAAAAAATTCTCCAGACAGTATTCCACCAATGACGACCAGCGGAATAAAAATAAATCTTACTAAAAAATCTGATAAACCCAAAGGTAAGATTGCATTTACTGGCGCAAGAATTATCACTATGGAAGGTGATGAAGTTATTGAAAATGGAACTATTATTATCAATGAAAATAAAATTGAATTTGTAGGGAAAAGTGATGCAGTAACAATCCCTTCAAATGTAAAAATAATTGATGTAACTGGTAAAACAATTATGCCTGGTATTGTTGATGCCCATGCCCATGTAGGCGGATTTCGCGATGGGTTGAACGCTCAAAAACATTGGCAATTTTACGCCAATTTGGCTTATGGAGTAACAACATCACACGATCCTTCCGCGAATACTGAAACCATTTTTACTTTGGCTGAATTAATTAAAAGTGGAGCAATGGTTGGCCCAAGATTGTATTCTACAGGTTTTATTTTATATGGTGCTGATGGCGATTTTAAAGCTAAAGTTAATAACATAGAGGATGCTCGCTCTGCTATAAGGCGAACGAAAGCATTTGGCGCACTTTCAGTCAAAAGCTACAATCAGCCTCGTCGCGACCAACGCCAACAAGTACTAGAAGCTGCACGTGAAGAAGGTATTTTTGTGGTTCCAGAAGGAGGATCAACTTTTTATCATAATATGACAATGATTATGGATGGGCATACTGGCATTGAACACAACATTCCGGTATCACCTGTATATAAAGATGTTATTGAACTTTGGAGTAATAGTAAAACCGGATACACGCCTACCTTAATTGTTAACTATGGAGGTATGAATGGTGAATATTATTGGTATCAAATGAGCAATGTTTGGGAAAATGAAAAACTTCTAAAATACACGCCAAGAGGTATCATTGATGCTCGATCAAGACATAGAACTATGATTCCTATAGAGGAATATGAAAATGGACATATGCTAACTTCAAGAACAGTTAAAACATTAGGTGCTCATGGTGTAAAGGTAAATTTAGGGGCTCATGGACAACTTCAAGGGCTGGGCGCTCATTGGGAACTATGGATGTTACAACAGGGAGGTATGAGCAATCTAGAAGCGCTGCAGGCTGCAACTATAAATGGTGCTGAGTATTTAGGAATGGGTAATGATATAGGATCTTTAAAGGTTGGAAAATTGGCTGATTTAATTGTGTTAAATAAAAATCCTTTAACCGCTATTGAAAATTCAAATAGTGTAAGTTTAACTATGGTAAACGGAAGGTTATACGATACTGATACTATGAATGAAATTGGAAATACTGTAAAAGAAAGAACGAAGTTTTATTGGGAAAACAATAAATACAACACCTCATTTCCATGGCATGAAACATCAAACAGTTTTACATTACCAGGATGTGGATGTGAAATTTTTCATAAATAAT
>Ga0102814_10002603_pt1 | contig 12169 bp, 9 predicted proteins | sample ColrivemetaGS741_FD_79112 | JGI IMG/M metagenome (GOLD analysis project Ga0102814, IMG submission 79112) | Estuarine microbial communities from the Columbia River estuary - Flood tide ETM metaG S.741 | ecosystem: Environmental > Aquatic > Marine > Intertidal zone > Estuary | place: USA: Columbia... | reverse complement strand
GACTTAAGACCTGCACCAAACATCTCGGGTGGCAGGCGAATATCATAAAATCCCCAGCGACTCGCTGAAACGGACTCAAGAAAACACATGCCCACAGGAAAACCAGCACGACACCTACGCAAGCTGATCCTAATCGGAATTTGCGCACTCATTCTGCTCAGCGCTTTGTCAGCCATGCGCCCTGCATGGCAACACGATGCCCCGCGAGATTTGCCTTGGCAGGTCGCAGATTTCCGCAAGGCGCACTTCTCCCACCAGACATTGCCCAATGGCCAGATCCAGCTGGAGATCGACCATCTGCCACTGCAAAGCATCACGCCGGAAATGCTCGCCTGGTGGTATCGCGTGTTGCCCATCTCGACCATCGAGATCAACGGCACCACCCACCCGCTTTACCATATCTTCCACCTGACCGAACATGGCCAGCTATGGGTCGTAGAAGCTGCCAACGATGGCTCGCCAGGCATGGGCGAAGGCTCACTGGTCGCGCGCCGCGAATGGTTCGGCCCCCATGACAGCGAAGGTGCAGGCCGCGTTATCAGCATCTCGGCGCAGGGCCTTATCGTTCGCCCGGAAGTCGCCGGCGTACAGATGGGCGAAATACGTCACCTATTCAACGCCACCACCACCGGTAGCCATTACCGGGTAGAGAGCCTGATCGGCGTCGAGTGGCCAGTCGTCGGTCCTGCGTTCAACTACTTGCTGCGGCATACAGTGTTCACCGAAGACATGCTGCGCGAGTGGGAACGCCATCAGGTTGAAGAAGTCAGCATGCTCAACTATTACCTGCCGCAACTGTATGCGCAGCGTGCTGGTGATTATCACTTCGAGCTGGAGGTTAACCAGGAGTTAACCGGTTTAAAGAGCGGCAGCAATCGACAGCACTTAGCTGCCTCCACACAATACTTCAGATGATCTTGCCGTCTGCACGCGGCATACTGCCGTCCCGCAAACAGGATGGCCGGTCGCATGGCGCTTTTCACTAACGCATTCACCCAACTCGAGTTGTTGCGCCAGCCGGAACAGCCCAACGAACTGCTGCAGGCGTTTGATGCGGCGGATGAGTACCTGCTCAGTCACTTGCATGGGCAAGGGCTGACTGCCCAAAGCCGCGTCCTGATACTGAACGACAACTTCGGCGCGCTGGCGTGTAGTCTGGCCGGACGTTGCCAGCTGACCTCCAGCGGCGACTCGCATCTGGGTTTTATCGCTTTACAGAAGAACCTGGCAAGTAACCTGCTGGCAGCTGACAGCGTGGCTTTCGTGCCCGCCAACGACACACCTGTTGGCCCTTTCGATAGCGTATTGATCCGCGTGCCGAAAACCCTGGCGCTGCTGGAAGAGCAACTGATTCGCCTAGAGGGCCAACTGGCGCCCGGCGCCCGGGTGACTGCCGGCGCCATGCTCAAGCACTTGCCGCGCAGTGCCGGCGAGCTGATGGAAAAATACATCGGCCCCCTGCAAGCCTCGCTGGCGGTGAAAAAGGCACGACTGTTGTTTGTCACCCCCATCGACAAACCGGCCGCAGCTTCACCCTACCCCACGCGCTATCAGCTTGAGCAACCGCCGCTGCAGTTGCTCAATCACGCCAACCTGTTCTGCCGCGAAGGCCTGGATCTCGGCACCCGCGCGATGCTGCCGCATTTACCGCGCAGCCTCACTCCGCAGCGGGTCGCCGATCTGGGCTGCGGCAACGGGGTGCTGGGCATCGTGTTTGCGCTGGCCAATCCTGATGCCCAGCTGACCCTGGTCGACGAGTCCTACATGGCGGTGCAATCAGCCACCGAGAACTGGCGCGCGGCGCTGGGCGAACGGCCGGTCGATATTCGCGTGGGCGATGGTCTGGCCGAACAACCACCCGAATCCCTGGATCTGGTGCTGTGCAATCCACCCTTCCATCAACAACAGGTGGTTGGTGATCTCCTGGCCTGGCGGATGTTTACCCAGGCCACCGCCGCATTGGTGCGCGGCGGTGAACTGTGGATCGTCGGCAATCGCCATCTGGGCTATCACGCCAAGCTCAAGCGCCTGTTCCGTGCTGTCGAACAGGTCGCTGTAACACCCAAGTTCGTTATTCTCAAAGCCACCAAGTAATCAGTCTTGCAGGGCTGCTGGTGTATCCACATCGCGTAGCACGCCAGGGTCATGCACCGGCACCGCAATACACGCCTGAGGGTGTTCGTCGAGCAGCGCTTTGGCCCCGGCATCGCCAGTCAGTTGCGCCAATGGCGGCCAGAACTCCCGACCGAACAACACCGGATGACCGCGCCGACCCTGCACCAACGGGAAGACGATGTGCTGGGCAGTGGCTTGGGCGAGCAGCCGTTTCAACGTGTCTTGCCTGATCCAAGGCATATCACCGAGCAATAGCGCAATCGCCACGGCCGGTTGATCGCGCAGGTGGCGGATGCCGGCGGCCAGACTATGCCCCATGCCTGACTCAGCCTCGGCGCAAAAAACCAACTCCACCCCCGACGGCACACCCAGCCGTTGGGGATCATCGGTAGTACGCAACACCACACAAACCCGCGCAAAGGCGCGTTGCGCATTCTTCAGCGTGGCGACTAGCAGCGGCGTGCCGTCAGGCAGCAAGGCGCGGCGCTTGTCACTGCCAAAGCGCCGACCCTGACCTGCGGCCAATACCAGGGCAATAACCGATGCGTCAGGTGGCGAAGGCATCAGAGCTGATCGCGGGGGATGTCATTGCGCGTGCGCACGATATCCGCGAGCACCGACAGGGCGATTTCCGCCGGGGTCTTGCTGCCGATATTCAGACCAATCGGAGCGCGGATCCGCTCGATCTCCACGGCACTCAGACCGCCGCTGCGCGACAGCCGTTCAAAGCGTTTGGCGGTGGACGCCTGTGAGCCCATGACGCCGATATAGAAGGCTTCGCTTCGCACCGCCTCGATCATGGTCAGGTCATCCATGCGCGGGTCATGGGTCAGCGCCACGATGGCTGTATTGCGGTGGCAACCGCCTTGCGCGATAACTTGCGAGGGCAGCTGCCGGCGTAGTTCAACGCCGGGTAATTCAATGCCCGCCAGCACTTCATCACGCGGCTCGCAGAGCAGCACTTGAAAGCCCAACGCTTGGCCGAATTGCGCACAGAAATGGCTGACACTGGAGTAGCCGGCCAGCAACAAGCGCTGCGCTGCACCAATGCGTAACAGCAGCTTGCCGTCGCAGCGCTCTACCCGAGCGCCCTGCTGGTGATCATCGTGCAGCTGCCTTGTGCCTGCGAGCGGATCGATTTCGCGGATCAGCCGCCGCTGCCCTTGCAGTGCAGCTTGCAACTGGCGCAAATGCTCCTGTACGACGCAATCAGCTGGCAGGTTTTCAACCAGCACTTCCAGCACCCCACCGCAGGGCAAACTGATCCCGGAACGGGTTTCATCGGCGGCCCCATAACGGATCAGGCTGATCGGGCGGGCAAAGACACCAGCCTGCAACTGCTCGAGAAAATCTTCCTCGACGCAACCACCGGAAAGCGAGCCCATCCACTGTCCACCTGCATTCGCCACCAACAACGCGCCCGGCGCGCGCGGCGCCGAACCATACGTATTCAGCACGGTGCACAACCAGATGCGCTCGCCGGCCAACGACCACTGCAAGGCCTTATCGATAACCTGCAAATCCAGTTGCTGCATTTGATTCATCACCGCTAAAACAAAGGCCATGTATTTGGCGTAAGGCGTGTGGCTGGCCGCAGGGTGGGCTTCAGCCCACCCTGCGATAAAGCTCTGTAACCAATTAGTGCCCTTTCTGGCTGCGCAACTCGCTGACCTGTGGCGCAGTCATATCTTCCGGCAGGCCGCCCCAGGTTTGCCGCAGATAATTCAGCAGGTCGCGCAGCTGCCCATCGTCGAGCTGATCGGCAAATCCCGGCATCGGTTGCATACGCTCGAAACCGGTGAATTGCTGCTCGGCGATGCCATCATCGATTACCCGCAGCAAATTGCGCGAATCGGCCTGGCGCAAGGTGGTGTTGCCACGCATCGCTACTGCCACATGGGGTACACCCTGCCCTTCAGCGGCATGACAGCCGGCACACAGATTCAGGTAATCCTGACGACCGCGCTGGGCACTTTCACTGAGTGTGGCCAGCGGTTGAGTACTGATCACGGCTGACGGCCCCGGTTGCTCACCGAGCAAATAGGTCGCCATCGCCTGATGATCGCCCAGACTCAGGTATTGCGTGCTGTGGTGCAGTACCGGGTACATCTCGTTGAACATGCTGCCCTGGTCGCTGATGCCGTGCGCCATGAAGGTCGCCAGGTCTTCGCTGTTCCAGCCACGCGCCAGCAAGTCTTCGGCTTTCAGGCTTGGGGCCAGATAGCCAAGGATCACTCCACCCTGCAAGGTCTTGTCCTGCTGCATGGCACCAGCCACATTGCGCGGTGTATGGCACTCGCCACAATGGCCGAGCACTTCAACCAGATACTCGCCCCGCTGCCATTGCTCGCTCTTGCCGGTAGTTGGCGCCAGTTGCAATTCGCTGCCATACAGCATGTTCCAGAAGCTCAGACCAAAACGCAGATTGAACGGAAAACTCAGACTGGTTTCCGGCGCCGGCCGGTTGATCGGCTCCAGCGTCATCAGGAAGGCGTATATGGCGTCGGAGTCTTCACGCTTGATCAGGTGATAGGAGGTGTAGGGCATGGCCGGATATAGATTGGCGCCGTCGGCGCGCTTGCCGTGGGCCACGGCATTGTAGAAATCATCAGCGGTGTAATTACCGATACCGAACTCTTTGTCCGGAGTGATGTTGGTGCCGTAGATGGTGCCAAACGGTGACTCCAGCGGCAGGCCGCCAGCATAGGGTGCGCTGTCGTCGGTGCTGTGACAGGCCACGCAATCGGCGGCACGCGCCAGATAAGCGCCGCGCTCGACTTCGCTGGACTGCGCTGCGAACAGCGCAGGAGAAAACAAGACAGTGACGAGCAGAAGATTGCGCATGCTCAACCCTCCCTGACCAGGCCAAGTTCTTCAACCACCGCTTTCGCCGCCTGGTAGTAGCGCACATAACCGGTACAGCGGCAGATATGCTGACCCAGCGCCGCCTCGATCTCCTGCTCCAGCTCACTGCGCTTGACCGGCTGCCGCTGCAGTTTTTCGACCATGATGGTCGCTGCATTGACGTAGCCCGGCGTGCAATAGCTGCACTGGAAGCTGAAGTGTTCAACAAACTTCTGCTGCACCGGACTCATCTGGCTGACTGCACCGCTGGCATCGCGCTGGGCCAGCCCCTCGATGGTGCGCACCTGCTTGCCATTGAAGAAATGCGCACCGGTTATGCAGGTACGCACCTCCTCACTGGTGCCATCGGGTTTGTCCAGGATCAGCACGCAGGCACGGCAGATGCCCTGGCCACAACCCAGCCGAGAGCCGGTCAGGTTCAGGTATTCGTGGAGAAACTCGATCATCATCAGGTCGTCAGGCACTTCCAGCGGGCCGACCAGCTTGCCGTTGATCTGCAGGGTTAACGGGCGCTTAGCCATTCAGGGCCTCCTTGATACGTGCGGGCGAGAGTGGCAATTCGCGCAGGCGCTTTCCGGTGGCCTGGGCAACGGCATTCACAATGGCGCCGACCACCGGAATCATCACCACTTCGGCAATGCCTTTGGCCGGATCACTCGCCGAAAGCGGCGGCAGAATTTCAGCCGTTTGTTGCCAGACGGCGACATCACTGGCGCGCGGTAACTGATAACGATTGAAGTTCCAGGTGCCATCACCCGGACCACCTTCGTACAACGGCAGCTCCTCCAGTAAAGCATGCCCGATACCCATGGCAATGCCGCCTTCGAGTTGCCCGAGCACCAGCTCCGGCACGATCACCCGGCCACACTCCAGCCATGAATGATGGTTGAGCACCTTGACCGCGCCAGTGCCTTTATTGACCTTGACCTCAACCAGCGTGGCCACCGGGCTGTAGTAGGTGACCATGGCATTGTTCAGCTGGGTGTCCGGGTATTTGACGCTGCGGCGATCGAGCAAGTGATAGCCCGCAGTAGTCATCAGCGCACGCTTGTCAGGTGCAGCACCTTCACCATATTTGACGGCCAGCGCATCCAGCGGCACGCGGTCGAGCGCGCTGTTGATCTCGAATTCAGCCTCGGCCCAGGCCCAGCGGTTGAAGCCATGCACACTGGCGCCGGTGACCAGACCCAGCTCGTGGGCTTTTTTTGCCAGCTGCGCGAACGGCAAGGGCTGCATGCCATTGGCGGTCAAACTGCCATCGACCCAGTGCGCATCTTCACGCCGCAGCACATAGGGATTAGCCGCTCCGCCATAGATGCCCTGCCCCCAGATCGACAGAGCCGCCGGCCACAGGCCGTGATTGAACAGTACGCGCGCCGCCTCACGGGTGGCATGGCCGGAAAAGTACGAAGAGTTGGTCGCGGAAGAGGCCGAGGCCAGCTTGCCGACCCAGCGCGGATTGCGCAGGTTGGTGTCCTGATCGGCCTGACTGATGATGTAGGGATTGCCGCTAGTGATCAGCCCCAGCTCAGGCCACTCGGTTTCACCGGTGCGAATCTCGTGCGCCGGCTGACCAATGAAATCGGCCACCAGCAATGCCTGCGAGGTGGCCATGCCGGTACCCATATCAATCGCGATCTGGCGCAGCTTGACCTGGCCATCGGCAGTGAACTCGACACTGGCCATGGGCGCCTCGGCCCCGGTGCCGAAGTCTTTTTGCACGATGGCAAAGCCGACGCCGTAAAGGTTGTCCGGATCCTCCTGATCCATACGTTGCTTGCGTGCCACGCGGTCGCGCCACAGCTCATGGGCGGCCGCTTTGTCGAGCAATTCACCCAGGCGCAGCGCACCGGCGGGAATCGCACCCTGAGTATTCTTCATGCCGCTGCGCAGCATGTTCTTGCGCCGCAGCTCAATGGCATCCACGCCCAGACGTTCCGCCACGTCATCAACCATCATCTCGGTGGCGGCCATGCTCTGCAGGGTGCCATAGCCGCGCATCGAGCCGGCTTCGACGCCGCAGGAATGGTACGCCGTTGCAGCCATGTCGCTTTGCGGAAAGTAGTAGATCGACTGTGCGGCAGTGGCGCCGACAGCCGCTACGGATGAGCTGTAATTGGCCCGGCCGCCGCCATCCAGACTCATCTCGGTGCGCATGATCTGGAATGTCTGGTCCTGCTTGTTGACCGCCAGTTGATAGTGCATGTCAAAGGCATGCCGCTTGATGCCGCTCTGGAACTGCTCGTAACGGTCATTGGCCAGACGGATCGGCGTGCCATCGCCATACATGGCGGCCAGTGCTGCATAAAAAACGAATATGTTGTTGTACTTCGAGCCATACCCGACGGTATAGCCGGGGTGCATGTTGAGCTTCTCAACCGCAAAGCGAGACGGCGCGAGCATGTGCGCAGTTTGCTCGGCAACCTCGAAGGGGCACTGGGTGGCAACCACGAAATGCAGGGTCTTGCTCTGCGGGTCATACCAGCCATTGCCATTGTCGGCCTCCAGCGCAGCCGGCTCGACCGACTGAGTTTTGTACTGCTCATCAAAGACCAGCCAGTCATCCGGCGGGCTTTGCAATTGCTGCAGCATCTGCCCGGCGTAATACAAGCCCTGCTCGGTGAGGTCGCCATTGATAAGGGCCTGCTGACTCCAGACCGGTTTACGCTGACGGATAATGGGAAACAGCATGCTGTCTTTCAGGCTGGAAAAGGTATCCGGCGCAAAGGCATCGACACCACCTACACGCACATAACGAAAACTGCCATAGGGGTCGGTCTGGTAGCGCGGCGCCTTGACACCGTAACGCACTGCTTGCTGATTGTATTTGAGCAGCCCTTTGGCCTCGCGAAAGCGCTCGTAGTCTTTCCAGATCAGCAACGCCACCGGATGGCCGTAAAACATCGCTACCTGACCCTCCGGTAGCAACGGATCCGGGCCATGGGACTCAGGCCAGGCGATGCCATCCTGCTGCAGATCCTGCGCCGTTACTATGCGGTCAGGTTGCAGCTGTGGGCCGAGCATTGACAGGTCGAGCCCGGCATACAACTGATCCACATTGGTCGCCTTGAGCAGCATTGCATGGCCCTGCTGTTGCGGCCAGCCAGGCATATCCATGGCACGGATATCCCGGGCAAAGACCTTTTCACCACACGCCTTGGACACCCCGTCTATGCGAAACCGCGCCGTGCGATTGGGGCCGAACCAAGGCTGCGGCGCTGCCGTCACCTGCGCTTCGAACAAGGCGGCAAATGCCTTGCTACCCAGTGGGGCCAGTGTGATAGAAATGCCAGCAATGACCGAACTTTGCAGGAACCTGCGACGCGATATTTCAAGCCTGGACATGAATACTCCGGTTAGCCGGGGACACACACGAAACAAGTGCATGCCCATGCAGATGTCGGTTAGTAGCGTACTGAGCTTATACCAGCGTGGACAGCACTGCTTGCCTCCACACCAAGGCGGCCCTCAGAAACGATAATCGCCCTTTTGTATATTCTCGTAGAGCGTTTTGGGCAACGCATCGAAACGTTTGCTGCCCGGCAGCCTTACCAATAACGGGTCACTTGTCAGGGACGGATCGTAGGCGGTCTTTTTCAGATCGGACTTTTTGTATTTGAAGGTGCCGGTCACATCCACCTCGCTCAGCAGGCGGATGAACACCGGCGCGGCATAGGCCGGCATGGCTTTGTCCAGATAGTCGGCCAGCGCCTGCGTATCAAGCTTGCCACCGGCACTCAAACGCAGGGCGGCCATGCCACAGCGGCCATTGGTCTGGGGGATTTCCACGCCATACACCACGGCATCCTCAACGCCCGGGAAAGCTCCGAGCAGACTTTCGATTTCATTGGTGGAAACGTTCTCGCCCTTCCAGCGGAAGGTATCGCCCAGACGATCTACGAATTGCGCATGGTTGCAGCCAAGATCGCGCATCAGGTCACCGGTATCGAACCAGGCATCGCCCTTCTTGAACACATCACGCAGGATCTTCGCCTCGGTTTTGGCCGGGTCGGTATAGCCATCGAAGGGCGCTATCTTGCTGATTTCACTGAGCAACAAACCCGGCTCGCCAATCTTGGTTTTTTCCATAAAACCCTTGGTGCTACGCAATGGTTTACCGCTCTCAAGATCGTACTTGACCACCGCATAACAGGACGGCGAGAAGCCCACCGTATTGTCGAAGTTGAACATATTGACGAAGCCCAGATTGCCCTCACTGGAGCCATAGAACTCGACAACGCGGTCAATATCGAAACGGCTCTTGAACTCGTTCCAGATCGACGGCCGCAGACCGTTACCGATCATGCTGGTCAGGCTGTTGTTTTTTTCTTCCGCGCACTCGGGTTGATTGAGCAGGTAACGGCAGAGTTCACCGATATAGCAGAAACAGGTGGCCTGGTATTTGGAGACGTCCTTCCAGAAGGCGCTGGCAGAGAACTTGCGCCGCAGCGCCAGTGCGGCTCCACCTGCAAGTACCGAACTCCAGCTGACCAGCACGGCGTTGCTGTGGTAAAGCGGCAGGGTCATGTACAGCACGTCGGTATTCTCCAGCCCGAGTCCGGACAGGCCGAATCCACCATAAGCCTTGATCCATTTACCGTGGGTGATGATGGCCGCTTTCGGCATGCCGGTAGTGCCCGAGGTGTAGATGTAGAAGCAGGCATCCTTGAGCCTTACCTGCTGGCTGTCCGGCAGATTGATATCGCTCTGATTCAGCGCCAGCGCGGCCAGGTTCGCCCAGCCGCTGGGTGCCTTGCCGGGACTTTGCAGGGTGTCGCTATCGCTCAGCCAGTAGCAACCGCGCTGGCCGCCTTCGACGGATTTGCGCACCTCTTTGAAGGCATCCAGCAGCTCTTCGCCAATCACGAAAAATGTTGGCTTGACCAGGTTCAGGCTATGCACCAGAACCTCGCCACGCTGGGCGGTATTGATCAGCGCACCGATAGCCCCAAGCTTGGCCAGAGCAGCAAGCAAGGCCAGTTGCTCCAGACGGTTTTCCAGCATTACCGCCACCACGGAGCCATGCTTTACGCCATCGGCCTTGAGCGCCCCGGCTAGGCGATTGGCCCAGGCATTGAACTGGCGATAGCTGAGCCTACGGTTCTCATCGATCACCGCCGGGGAATCCGGATTCAGACGGGTTGCCTGCTCCAGCGCCCAGCCCAGCGACAGGGCCTTCTGCGGGTTGCTCAGGGTCGTGTAATACATACCGCGGGTCATGCGCGGAAGACGTCCGAGCTTACCGTGCATGCGGGCGAGAAAACGGACAGGCGAGATCAGATCGGATTGGTTCATGGCGCTCACACTGGTTGCTTATTTAGACCCCAAGCAGTAACCCGCAACGGTCTGTTTGCAGTAAAGCAGATCAGGGTAACGCAGTGGCTGCAAAAGTACGCCCTGCCCTTGTCCGTTTTAGCGTTGTCTGGCGCAAAAAAAGCCGCGCATAAAGCGCGGCTCGATTGAAGCGAATGCTTCAGTAGCTGTAAGGCGGGCCCGCTTTGGTCATCAGTGCGTTGTACTCCTTGAAGATCTTCACCACCTTGGCGCAGCGTGGGCTGGTCTGGGCAATCTCGTCCCAGAACTTGTGCGCTTCCGCTTCCACGGTGGCCCATTCGGCATCCGGAATGGTGGTCAGCTTGAGCTTGTCACCACCTACCCGCAGGCTTGCCTCGCCACCCCAATACCAGTACTGCCGGTAGTAGTTGGAACTGTCCATGCACAGCTTGAACAGGCTTTGCAGGTGCGGCGGTACCTCGTTCCACTTGTCCGAATTGGCAAAGTAGGATCCGCACCAGGCACCGGAGATGTTGTTGGTCAGGAAGTAGTTGGTGACGTTGGCCCAGCCAACGGTGTAGTCCTCGGTAATACCCGACCAGGCGATGCCGTCCAGCTCACCTGTCTGCATCGCCACCTCGACATCTTCCCAGGGCAGCGTTACGGGCACCACACCAAAGCGCGAGAGGAACTTGCCGGCAGTGGGAAAGGTAAAGATGCGCTTGCCTTTGAGGTCGGCCAGGCTCTTGATCGGCTCCACGGTGGCGAAGTTGCAAGGATCCCAGGCGCCCGCGCCCAGCCAGGTAACACCCTTGACCTCGTTATAGGCCTCTTGCCAGATTTCGTTCAGACCGTACTGATTGAACAGCACCGGAATATCCAGGCTGTAGCGGGTAGCGAAGGGGAAGTAGCCGCCGAATACGGCGATATCCACGGGGGCGGCGATCGAGTCATCGTCGCTCTGCACCGCATCGATGGTGCCGCGCTGCATGGCACGGAACAACTCGCCGGTGGGCACCAACTGGTCGGCGAAGTACAGCTGGATTTCCATCTGCCCTTGCGCCACCTCATTGAAGCGGTCGATTGAAGGTTTGATCACGTGCTCGGCCAGCGCAGGGCCAGCATACGTCTGCAATCGCCAGACGATTTTCTTCGGCTCTGAGGCATAGATATGCGCCGAGCCCAGGGCTGCGGTACCGACTGCACCGCCGGTGATGGCAGCCGTCTTTATAAAGTCGCGTCTTGTGCTCATGGTAATTCTCCAGTGACGTTCATGCGAGTGCCTGTCAATTCCACAGCAGCGGACCGGTAGGCAGCGACCCGGCCCCGTGTTGCTCAATCCCGAATCCGCCAGCGACATCACCGATCGTCACTGGCGTTCCGGACAAACTCTGTTCAGCCTCCGTAATGCCACTCGGGTAACCAGAGGGCAATCTGTGGAAACGCCATCACCAGCCCCAGCGTCAGCATCATGATCAGCACGAAGGGTGTCACCGACGCATAGATGTCGCGCAGGCTTACTTCGGGTGGCGCCATGGCGCGCATAAGAAACAGGTTGTAGCCGAAAGGTGGGGTCAGATAAGCAATCTGGCAGGTGATGGTGTAAAGCACGCCGTACCAGATCAGGTCAAAACCAAGGCTGCCCACCAGCGGCACGTAGAGCGGCGCCACAATCACCAACATGGCGGTGTCATCAAGGAACATGCCCATCACCACAAAGGACAGCTGCATGAGGATCAAAATTTCCCAGGGGCTCAGGCCCATCTCGCCGATGAACAGGCTTTCAATGGCCTTGACCGCACCCAGCCCGTCGAACACCGCACCGAAGCACAGCGCCGCGAGAATAATCCACATGAACATGCAGGTAATGGAGAGGGTTTTGCGCAAGGTTTCTTCCATTACCTTGCTGGTCAGG
>Ga0102814_10002601_pt1 | contig 12171 bp, 10 predicted proteins | sample ColrivemetaGS741_FD_79112 | JGI IMG/M metagenome (GOLD analysis project Ga0102814, IMG submission 79112) | Estuarine microbial communities from the Columbia River estuary - Flood tide ETM metaG S.741 | ecosystem: Environmental > Aquatic > Marine > Intertidal zone > Estuary | place: USA... | reverse complement strand
TTAATAAATTAAATCCAATTTGCAAATTTACATTTCTTATTATCCAAAAAAATTACCTTTGTACATTATCAAATGGTTATTTGTTAAAAATCAACCATTTAAATCCAGTTATTTGAAATTTTTATTTGAAATTTCATTTTTCTTAATTACATTTATAAATTCAAAAATTAAATCATTTACCATTAATTTTTTTTAAATGAAAACGCTCAATAAAGATGAAAAAAAATCATCCACATTTATTAAAGAATTTGCTTTGAAAAATTATAAAATTTATGTAGCACATTATGAGTCGAGAAATTTACAACCAATGCCATTTCACGATTTTTTAAAAAATTATAATTCATAAAATGCTACCAATAAAAAGCTTCTCAAAAAATGAGAAGCTTTTTATTGGTAAGAGGTTTTGTTCAAAATTTATATTCTACTTTGGTAGGTATACAAATCAAAATAACGCCCCTTTTTAGCCAACAATTCATCGTGTTTTCCTCGCTCTACTATATTTCCTTCTTCTATAACTAGTATTTGATCCGCCTTTTGGATAGTACTTAATCTATGGGCAATTACAAAAGTAGTTCTATCTTTCATTAAGGCTTGTAAACTTTTTTGAATAAAAGATTCGCTTTCTGTATCTAAGTTAGATGTGGCCTCATCTAAAATAATTATTTTCGGATTTGCTAAAATTGCTCTGGCAATTGAAATTCTTTGTCGTTGACCTCCAGATAATTTTACGCCTCTTTCGCCAATAACAGTATTTAATCCTTCTTCAAACCTATCTGTAAATTCATTAACGTAAGCACCCTCAACAGCTGCTAATAATTGTTCTTCAGTTGCATTTGGTCTTGGAAATAAAATATTTTCTCTAATGGTTCCTTCATATAAAAAATCGTCTTGTAATACAACTCCTAACCTACTTCTAAAACTGTTTAAATTTACTTTTGATAAATCCTTACCATCTAATAAAACTTTACCTTCTATAGGATTTAAAAATGTAGCTGCCAACCCTGCAATGGTAGATTTACCCGACCCCGATGAACCAACCAAAGCGGTTACACTTCCTTTTGGTGCATTAAATGAAATATTATGCAATACTTCTTTCCCTTTTTCATAACTAAAAGAAACATCTTCAAATAAAATATCGCCTTCAATTTTATCCAAAATTACAGTTCTAACTTCAGGATTATCTTCTTCAGTCATATTCATTAATTCTTCTGTTCTGTCCAATCCAGCCATCGCTTCTGTTAACTGACTTCCAATATTACTCATTTGAACAATTGGAGCAATCATAAAGCCTAAAAACAAGGTAAAAGATACAAACTCACCATAAGTCATAGTATTATTCATAATAAAATAACCTCCAATTCCCATAATTCCTGCAGATGCTAATCCTAATAAAAAAGTAGAAGAACTTGTCATAAGTGCGGTAGCAGTTAAACTTTTTTTCACATTTAAAAACAATAGTTCCACTCCTTTTTCAAAACTTTTATTCTCTTGAACTTCTGCATTAAAACCTTTAATTACCCTAACTCCATTTAGTGTTTCAGTTAATCTACCTGTTACTTCAGCATTTATTTTTCCACGTTCTCTAAAAATTGGACGAATAAACCCGAAAGCTTTCAAAGCAACAACTGCAAAAATTGCAACAGGCGCCAATACAAATAAGGTCATTAATGCATTTATTTTTATAAGAATAACTAATGAAATAATTGCAGTAATTGTTCCTCCAACTAATTGTACCAATCCTGTACCAACTAAATTTCTAACACCCTCAACATCAGTCATCACACGAGAAACAAGTGCTCCAGATTTATTATTATCAAAAAAACTAATTGGTAATGTGAGTAATTTTCGCTGGACTTTTGCTCTTAAAAGCGAAATTAAATGTTGCGCTTCTACACTTAGTAAACGTGTTAATGAAAATGATGTTACCGCTTGAATTAGAATCGCAGAACAAACAATAATTATTAAAGTTGTTAATGCGCTCATATCTCTTGAAGGTATTACATCATCAATCAAATTCTTACTTGCATAAGGAAGCACAAGACTGGCTAAACTTTTAGCCATTATTAATACTAAACCTATAAAAATTATTCTCTTTCTTGGCCAAATAAACTCTTTAAATGCCCACCAAAATGATACTTTAGTTTTACTCATACCTTTTATAGTCGAAAATCGAGCCAAAACGTAACAAATGACATTTAGGCAGGAGTCATTTTATTTATGTTGCACTTTATTATTCAAAATTAATCGCGATTTTTTAAATGTAATTATTGATTAAAATCATTATTCTAAGTGATTAATCTCATTGTATATTGATTATTATTTTTCTTTATTTAAAATTGATACTTTCCCCTTAATTTGTATTTTATTATATTCTTAATTATTTATTATAATGAGGCAACTAAAGATTTCAAAAAAGCCAACAAATAGAGAATCCGCTTCCTTAGAAAAATATTTACAAGAAATTGCAAAAATTGAATTAATTAATATTGAAACAGAAATAGATTTAGCCAAACGCATAAAGGAAGGAGATCCAGTTGCTTTAGAAAAATTAACAAAGGCAAATTTAAGATTTGTTATTTCGGTAGCAAAACAATACCAAAACCAAGGTTTATCATTATCAGATTTAATTAATGAAGGAAATTTAGGGTTAATTAAAGCAGCAAAACGCTTTGATGAAACTCGTGGATTTAAATTTATTTCATATGCCGTTTGGTGGATTCGCCAATGTATTTTACAAGCTTTGGCCGAGCAGTCTCGTATTATTCGTTTGCCCTTAAATAAAATTGGATCTATTAGTAAAATAAATAAAATGTATGCCCTTTTAGAGCAAAAAAATGAGCGTTCTCCTTCGATTGAAGAAATATCGGAGCATTTAAATATGACAATTCATGAAGTAACTACATCTATAAAAAATTCTGGCCGACATGTTTCTATGGATGCTCCATTAATTATTGGAGAGACATCTAATCTTTATGATGTTTTAAATATTGGTAAACTTCCAAATCCTGATAAAGAATTATTACACGAATCATTAAAAATTGACTTAAACAGGGTTTTACAAACTCTAAAACCTAAAGAAGCCAAAGTGCTACAATTAAGTTTTGGCCTTGAAAATAAAAGCCCATTAACCCTTGAAGAAATTGGATGTACTCTTCATTTATCTAGAGAGCGTGTTCGGCAAATAAAAGAAAAATCTATACGGCGTTTAAAAAGTTTATCCAGAAGTGATGTTTTAAAAAATTATTTATAAATACAACTCAAATTCTTCATTAAAACTCTTCCAATCAAATAAACTCATTAAATGCATGATGAAAATTTACTTTAAATGTGATCTAGAATGTTATTTTTACGTTTCAAAAATAAACTATGGATTTTTCAACCGTAAAACTTGTTGTTTCAGATATGGATGGTACTTTGCTGAATTCAAAAGGTGAAGTTAGTAATCACTTTTTTCATTTATATGAAGAATTAAAAAAACAACATATTCAATTTGTTGCTGCAAGTGGCCGTCAATACCAAAGTATTGTTGATAAATTAGATTCAATAAAAAATGAAATTACTATAATTGCTGAAAACGGAGGAATTACCCAACAAGCCGAAAAAGTACTTCTAATTAATGATTTACCTTTTAAAAATTGTGTTAAATCTATTGAAATACTACGAAAAATAGAGGATACAAACTTAGTTTTATGTGGAAAAAATACTGCTTATATTGAAACTAAAGATACTCGTTTTATTTCAATCTTGAGCCAATATTATACTAATTACAAAATAGTTAAAGACTTGACCAAAGTACCTAATGATACTTTTTTAAAAATTGCTGCATATCATTATGAATGCTCTGAAACTCATATTTTACCAGCTGTGAAACATTTAAAAAACGAAATGCAAGTTATTGTATCGGGTGAACATTGGTTAGATATTTCACATGTAAAAGCTAACAAGGCAGTTGCTTTAAAAATGTTGCAAAATAAGTTAGGAATAACTCGTGAAGAAACCATGGTTTTTGGCGATTACAATAATGACCTGCAAATGTTGAAACTAGCCAATTATAGTTATGCTATGGAAAATGCACATCCAAACATAAAGAAAACTGCCAAATTTCAAACAAAAAGTAATAACAACCAAGGTGTAGAATTTATTCTTGAACAACTAATTAATTCAAGAATTAATCTACCTTAAAATTTAGTCCTTTTGTATATCCTATGTTTACAAAGTTATTTTTATACAAACTGTTTTCTAAATACTCATTTAATGCTTTTTGAACTTTTATAACATCTGGTCTATTCTCTCTCATTTTTGCAAAAGATGAACGATCGCTTTTTGCATATTCAGTAATTAAATGGTAATCTACTGGTTGCTCAAAATTCATAATTCCTTTCGTGTTATTCATTTTTTTATACGGCCAAAAGCACCAATTTACTTCATTTTTATCCAATAAAATTCTAAATTCATTAATCCATTCATCCGTATTTTCCCCAGTTTCTCCTATGTAAATTGGCACTTTGTGTGTATCTCTAAAATCTACATATTTTTGAATTGATTCCTGATTAACATCAAACCAATATTTATGAAACTCGTAAACAACATTTGGGTCCACTAACTCTTCAAAAACATCAAAATTACCACTCCAATTTGATCCATTTAGAAAGATGGTATGTTCCCTATCAACTTCTCTAATTTCTTTAATTATTCTGTTATATAATAAAAATAGTTTATGATTTAAATCGTCCAACTCATCATTAAAATAATGAGCAATTGGTTCATTCACCAAATCATAACCAATTATTACCGGCTCATCTTTGTATTTTTTTGCAATATCAACCCAAATTTTTGTCATTAAATCTTGAGACGATTTGCTTTTAAATAAATAGGGGTAACCATAACTATCATCTATATTATCACCTGTTTGTCCACCAGGAGCAGCATGCATATCTAACAAAACATATAATTGTTCCTCTCTACACCAATCAATTATTTTATCAAAATATTTAAAACCTGAATTGCGTTCACCCATATACAAATCATCCGTAAACATTTTGTAATTAAAGGGCAAACGAATGTGATTTACACCTATATTTTTTAAATATTTAATATCATCATGCGTTATATAATTATTTAAAAAGCCTTTCCAGAAAACCTGTAAACTATCTGGCCCAACTAATTCATACAATAATTCATCAATTTTTCTTGGTGAATTTACTTGCTCCATTTTAAACATATATCCTTCTGGAACCAACCAATTCCCAATATTGGTTCCTTTTAAAACGATTTCATTTCCTAAAGTATCCACTAATTTAGTTCCATCAGTTTTAATAAAACTAAGCGTGTTTTTAATTTCTTTTGAAGTTGAAATTTGTTCTTTCGTATTTTCAGTAACTTTTTCTTTACAAGAATAAATGACTGAAAAAAGTATAGCTAAGACAAAAGTGATACTATATTTTTTCATTTTATATTATTTTACTTGATAATTAAATCATTTTAAATCTTTATAATCTTCAATATTTTTGGATTGGTCACCCCTACTTTTAAGAAATAAATTCCTACTGGTTTTCCTTCTAAAGAAAGTGCAATTCTCCCATTGTTAACCTTATATAAATCCATTTCAATTAGTTGACCTTGCACGTTAAAAAGCTGAATACTAATTTCTTTTTCATTTGAAGGAAATGTAATTTCAAAATTACCATTGGATGGATTCGGATATGCTAAAATATCTTCAAATAGATCGATTTTTTTTGCAAAAGTACCTTCACAACTTTCATTCGATTTCACTTCAATTAAATCTCCATGAATTACATCTAAATTAAAAAAATGTGAAAAAGTATCTAAAACTAATTTCTCGTTTTTATAAACTTTAAATGGTGCTGTTCCTTCATTAATTTCAATAGCTACTTTTGAGCTTTTTACAATAGCCTTTCCTGAAATTTTCACTCCTTCTTCAATACTCAATTTATAACATTGCTGAAAATTGTTACTTGAAATACATAAATTATATACTCCAGGTTCTAAATTGGTTATTGTTTTTTCTGATGTAAAATTGAAATCCTCTCCATTCAAATTTGCAACATAATCATAGCTTTTATTGGCTTTAATTTTTATTTGACCATTATTTTTTTCTGGGCAAGTTTCACTAAGAGTTTCAATTTCAAAATTGTCTGTTGGAATACTTCCTACTTCTAAAATAGAAATCCAGTTAATATTAAAACCTGCAGTCTTTACATTCATTTTTAACAAATGCTCTCCTGCGGTTAAGTTTAAAGTCGAGTAAATTGTTTTCCAAGTTTGCCAACTTCCTGTGTTTGGTGTATTTATGGTTGCACCATTTGAGTCATCTATTAAAAATTCAATAGCTCCAGTTTTAGTTCCTGCAACGCGAACTCCTAATTCATACGTGCCAGATTTAGCAACATTTATTTTATAACTCACCCAATCTCCATTATCAGTCCATCCTAAATTTAAAAAACCAGTTACATCTTTTGTTAATTCTGCAAACAAACCATCCATTAAAAAATATTCTTCTGCCTGAATTTTTCCTGGAATTTGAAATTTCATATCAGGATCATATACTGGAATTTGTTTGTAAATCTCACCCAATTCAGTCCACTCTCCAGGATTACCATATAAATCGATAAATGGGTATGTATTTATGCCCGAATTTGTTCTCCCAATAAACCACGAATACCGAAACACATCAGGATCTCGTTCTAAAAAATTCACAGTTCCAGCTAAATAATTTTTTTGCTGCTCTACATCAACTACTGGATTTGAAGTATCCCACGATGAAAATTCAGTAACCCAAATTGGTTTTCCATATTTCCTAGCATCATTTATATAGCCCACAATAGAATTTCCACTTCCATACCAATGCAATGCAATATAATCTACCTCACAATTGGCACATTCTTTAAAAAAATCATCTAAATATACGAATGGATTATTATAAGTAGTTCCATTTTCTGAAACACAATCACCACAATAATTAACCGCAGGGGTCACAGTTTTTAAATTATTTTCTCTAGCAATTTGCTGAAACGATGACCAAGCTGATGCTGCCTCAGAAGGCGTCATATTTGCTTGTTCTTTAAAATTTGGTTCGTTAAACCCTAATATGTACTTTACGTTTGAATCTTGACTAATCCAACTATTTACACCACTTATTCCATTTGCATTCCACGCCATAGGCGTAAAATCTACATTGTAATTTTGATATGTTGTTTCAATAGCTGAATCAGGTTGAGGTGACCAATTGTACCACCAAGAAATAGCTTCTGAAAATTTTTGTATATCTGCAGTAGAATGAAATCCATAAGAAACTCCACGCTTATTGCTTTTTTCTTGAGAATATCCTTGATTGAAAACAAGAAAAAACATTACTAAAATGGTAATTATTTTTAATATATATTGTTTCAAAGACCTCATATTACTTATTTAATTAATCACCATCAATATTTCAGTTTTAATTTAACAAATACAGGAAAATGATCAGAAGGAAATTTTAAATGATTCGAATTATTTAATACCCCATATTTTTTAACTTTCACAGATTTATTATTAGCTACAAAAATGTAATCTATTCTTTTGGATGGAATTTTATTGTAATTAAAACTATTAAATGTTCCTTCAGGTCCAATAAGTTGAATTTCCGAAATTTCTTTGCAGTCTTTCAATTCACTTTTCAAAATATTTATTGTTTCACTTGTTGGCTCCGCATTTAAATCCCCCATAAATATTACAGCTAAGTTTTCAGAATTTAAATCCTTTATTTTGGCTAAAACTAATTTTGCACTTTCAACACGGGAAACTTCTCCTAAGTGATCCAAATGTGTATTAAAAACCCAAAAATTTACTCCTTCTTTTTTATTTTGAAATAATCCATAAGTACAAATCCTTGGAAAAGCGGCATCCCAACCTTTACCAATAATATTAGGCGATGTGGACAACCAAAAAGTACCTTGTTTTAAGAGCTTATAATTTTTATGATTGTAAAAAATTGCAGAATATTCTCCTTTTTCACCTCCATCTCTTCCTTCCCCAATAAAACTATACCACGGCAAATGTTCTTTAATAAAATTTACTTGATGTGGCATTCCTTCTTGAATTCCAAAGATATCAGGATTATAAAATTGCAATTGAGAAACTAAAAATTCCTTTCTTTCAGGCCAAGCATTTTCACCATCAAAGGCTACATCTAAACGGATATTATAAGTAATTAACGATACATTTTGGCTCATTCCTTCTCTAATAAAAAAAACTGTAATTAGTATTAAAAAATAGTTTTTCATGAAAAAATATCTGCCAATTTAATTATTTAATTCTAAGGTAGGAATATACCATAAATCGAGTTCTAAATTTATACCTCCATGCAATTCTTCTTGAACTACTCTATCAACAATATAAACTCCAACTTGAGCCATTTCTTTAAAAGTAAAAATACCATTATTAGGAAAATTAATTCGTGTTCTATGAATATTATACTTATCTGAAAATTTTTGATTGAAAGCTTTTTCAACCCCTTCTTTTTTTAACATAAATCCTAACAAACCACCCCAAGTGGCTGTTGGGTTATCGGAATCCCACCCAGCTAAAGTTCCAATTCTTATGGTTTCTTTAAGATCTCCTTCTCCATACAACAAACTTATAATACTCGCTCCAAAATTAATACCTGCTGCAAAACAACCATTGCAATACAGGTTCTTTGAAGTAATGTTATAGCCATCTTGCTGCTCAACCTGATACCGTTGGTATAATTCATTTCGAGTTTGTTCCCAAGGAATATTGTTTTGGTAATTTTCATTTACAAAATCAAACATTTTTGCAGAATAAGATTCGTTTGGTAATACTTTTCGAGCTTCGTTTGCCATCCAATTTATTTTATCTTTCATTGGTAATTCTTCTTTTAAAAAAGAAGCCAAAGAATACATAATTACATTAAACTCCGAAATCCATTGAGCGTTTTCACGTGCAGTAGTCTGAATAGGGAGTTTTGCCATTTTCAATGCTAAATCAGGTTTTGAAGGTGCAAATAAACCAAATATTTCAGTAGTTAATTGTGCATCAATCATTTCATAATGCTCATTATTTTCAGGAAGACTTGTATCTGGAGGCAACATTCCTTGTTGCATTAAATCAAAAGCTTTTTGATTAGAAACCCATAAATAATTTTCTTCTTCTAGTTTAATATGCTCTAACCAACCTTCTCGTATTTGTTCTCCAGTTAAAACACTTGTTTTATTAGCATATAATAAATATTGGTATATAAATTCTATATCGGTATCATCATCCGATCCCCAAATACTATCTTTATCAGCAAAAATAAAATCTATTGTTGAAGATAAATTACTTGGTAATCCTTGACCCCAAATACTTGGTTGATCCGCCTTTCCCCAATCATTTCTAGTATAAAACTCACCTGTTTTTATTTCACCAACATTTCCAATTTTGTCCATTTCTGTAACCAATCCTGTCCAATTTGCGATACATTGTCCAAGCCAAAATCCCTCCAATTTATTTAAGTATTCCGAACGGGAAATTATTTTGTCTGTTAAATTTGGCTTATAGGAAATATAATTAAAAGTAGTGTCTTTTAAAGCGTTTACATTAACAATATTTTTATTTTGTTCTTTATCATTACATGACAAAAGTGTTAAACTTAAAACAATATAAACCCCTAAGTATTTTAATAATATTGCTTTTTTATAAGTTAACATATTACAAATAATTTCTTAAAAAATATTTTATTGAAAGTTCTTTCTTTTTATCAGTTTATAAACAACTAACTATTTCTCATTACTAATTTTGGTGTTCTATCTACTTTGAATAATCCCCAATGTTTTTCAGGTTCAAACTCTTCATTTGAACCTTTCCAGGGCTCATCAAAAGCTTCAAAAACAAATGTAAGAATTTCGTCTTTTTCATTCCATTCCATTAAATCGTTATAATAAATTTTCTGAAATTCCTCACTAACATTTTGCGGATCTATTCCCCTTCCGTTAGAATTTGTTGCCCAACCAGCTTCCGTAATTACTACTAATTTATTTGGATATCTATCAGCAATTGCATAGTAATTTTCTTTGGTATATTCCAAAGCATCGTGAATGTGTTTATACTCCCAAACTGGATACGTATGAATAGAAATAAAATCTACAACGTTTACTAAATCTTTTAATTTATCTAACCAAGGAACATAGTTTTCACAAAAAGTTACTGGTTGTTTTGCTCCTTTCTTAATTTGCTTAACGTAGTTTATAACACTTTTAACGGAAACATAGTGATCGGTCCAATCCACACAAGCTTCATTACCAGCCGAAAGTGACATAATAATATCAGGATATTGATTGGCTAAATCAATTAATTTTTGAATTTGTTGTTTATTTTTCAACTTATTCTGAGCCAATTCTTCTTCTGATAAAATATGAACTTCCCAAGGGCAACCAAAATTATTCATTTCAGCTATAATATAAGCCCCTAACATTACTTTAAAAGCTAACTTCTCCTTTTTAATAACCTCTAAAACAATAGCGGCGTGGTCATCGCAATCATATAAACGAAGATATTTCCACTCGCCTTGCAGCATTAGTAAATCTTCTTTAATTTCATCATAGCTCGGACATATTCCTCCTGGTTGCTGACCTTCTCTAAATCCTGAATAACAAATTGCTTTTCCTTCCTTAATGTTTAGTGTTTTAGTATAATTCATTTAGTTTAGTTTAGTTAGTAGTATATTTTTGGATCCTTAAAATTTTAAATTTTCATTTTTATCCCAAAGACCCCAATATGCTCCAACATCTCCTTCTGCTCCCACTTTCCACGATTCATCAAATGATGCAAAGTAAAACATTTCAATATTGTCTTGAGCAGACCAAGCTTGACCATTAATAAAGTATTTCATATAATTTTCCATTGAAGCAAGAGAACCTTTAAATCCACCTCCTTGACTTGGCCAACCAGTTTCAGTAATAATAACTCTTTTGCCATTTCCTGCCTGAGCTGCTTGATAGTACATTTGTTTCATATGTTGTAATGAATATTCTATTGGGCAACCCTCCCAGTATGGGTAGCAATTTGCTAAAATCACATCACAGGCATCTGTAATTCTAGGTCTGTGAGAAAATTCATAATAAGCATCAACATACCCAATTGGGATGTTTGTTGGTATAGCTTCTTTAACTTCAGCCATAAAATCCAATAATTCATCTTCAGTTAAATCTTTACGATACATTACTTCATTACCAACTGCTGCAATATCAACAAAACCTTCATTTGCTAGTTTTATTAATCCTGCTATTTCATTTTTATTAATTTCGGCATCATCTCCAAGCCAAGCTCCTACCAATGTTTTAATTCCAAATTCATGAGCAATTCTTGGAATAAATTCATTTCCATCAGTACAAGAAAAAGAACGCACCCATTTAGTATATGGCTTTATAATTTCCATCCGTCTTCTTACTTGTTCTTCAGTAATAATATCACCCGGTTTTTGACCATCTTCATATAGGCTAAAACATAAACCATGCATACCATTTTCTAAGGTATTTTTACATAATTCTTCTAAACTTTCTATTGAAAGCTTTGTGAAATCAACTCCAGCATATGTTGTATGTTGAACTTCTTTTAATGAAAACTTTCGTTCTTCTCTATAAGACATTGTATATATATTTTAAAATGTTAATTAAATAATTATTAGTATTTGAACTTTTCATAATTGTCCCATAATCCCCAGGAAGTTCCTGCCCATCCTTCAAAATGAATTTTCCAAGATTCATCAAATGATGCAAAATAAAATAAATCAATACTTTCCTTTTCTGCCCATAATTGCGCTTTGATGTAATATTGCATCGCATTTTCCTCTGAAGGAATAGCTTCACCAATTACTTCTCCTTTACTAGGCCAGCCTGTTTCAGAAATAAATACTTTTTTACCTTGAGCCACTTCTAATGTTTTGCGATACATTTCTTGAAGGTGAAATCCTGCTGTTTTTATATCTGCACCTTCCCAAAAAGGATAACAGTTAATTAGAATTACATCACATTCAGCAGTTAATTCCGGTCTGTTAAAGAATTCAAAATAAGCATCTACATAACCTACTGGCGTATTTTCTGATGCCTTTTTAACTTGCTTAATGTAATTTATAATTGCATTCTCATTCAATTCTTTTCTATAAAGCACTTCGTT
>Ga0102814_10002598_pt1 | contig 12176 bp, 18 predicted proteins | sample ColrivemetaGS741_FD_79112 | JGI IMG/M metagenome (GOLD analysis project Ga0102814, IMG submission 79112) | Estuarine microbial communities from the Columbia River estuary - Flood tide ETM metaG S.741 | ecosystem: Environmental > Aquatic > Marine > Intertidal zone > Estuary | place: USA... | reverse complement strand
CGGATATCGAATCATTCAAAGAACTGGTTAGTGATATTGATGATGATAAATCAAAATCATTTGTGTTGTATATTTCCACTGAATATGGAAGACTAAACTTCGTTAAATATTTATTTGATATCTATCATTATTCACCGGAAAAAATACAATCAGCTATTGATTGGGTTTCTCACTCGCCGATTGCTAAGATAAATATGGAAGAAGTGGAAGAAGTATTGGTATATTTAAGAGGTAAATTATAATCTATATCAATGGTAAAAAATTACTATTGATATAGATTAATTTACTTCCATAGTTACTGATAATCCAGCACTTTGTAATTTATCTTTCATTGTTGAAATAGTTTCGTAATCACCATATTTAACGTCACATTTACCTCTAAAGTGAACAAGATGAGCACATTGGTTAGCTTGTTCTTGTTCGTGTTCGCAAATTTTCATTAAACAGGTAATTACCCAATCGAATGAATTGAAATCATCATTGTGTAAATCAAGTCTAAATGGTTTGGAAAGTATTTCATCTACCTTTGACTCGGTTTTTTTCTTTGTGATTGTTGCCATTTTGTTTCGTTTCGTTTTTTGTTATATATTAATTATAAGTATTTGTTCTTTTATTGACAATATCAACTACCTCTACTGTACACTTTTGATCCTTCGCCCATTCTCTGAATTTAACTAAGTGTTCATGTCTATCATCATACATTACAAATTTATCACACTTTGTCTTTTTAATCATTTCTTCAAATAATCGTGTTTTAAATATATATGTATCTCCACCCCAATTTAAATGAACTTCCTCAAATGATAAATTGTGTTGGTTTAGAACCTTTTCGATATTTTCTCTGATACCTGGCACCTTTTGTAGTCTACCGGTTGCTAGAAATAAATAACTATCTTCATCAGCAACAGCTTCTAGATATCTTTGGTATACCCATTCATGTTTAGGTACATGAAAAACTCTAGTATCTAATGTTTCTGATTTACCCCACCATCCATGATATGGCCAAACCATGCCAGTTTCCTTTAACCAGACTGGTTTACCCTCATGTGGTGTTGGTGAATGAACTAATGTTCCGTCAAAATCGAAGCAGTATAATGTTTTTGTCATCTTCTTATTTATAAAATTAAAATACAAATATAGGTAAAACCTTTGAATTTTTCAAATAAAAAGGAATAATTTGTTAATTTATATATATCGTAAAATTAAAAAGTTTTTATGAAACTAGATATTAAATCAATACTTATAGTAATACTTTTAGGATTCACTCTTATATTTGGATATAAGTGGTACTTTGGTAATAATAATGAATATAAGGATAAACTAAACCAATTACAAGATAGATATGATGAGATTGAGAAGGAAAAAAAAGAATCTAATAAAAGGTTAGAAGATAATGCTTTTGTTATAGATTCTTTACTTTTCGTTGATAGTCTTAATAATCAAAAAATTGCACTATTGGAGTTTAATGTTAGAGAAGCTGAAGATAAAGCTAATGAAAGTGCTGGTAAACTCAGTAAAGTTCAAAAGGAACTAGCGGATACTAGAAAGAAGATAAAAGAATTTAAGAATAACCCACCAAATAGAACAGGTGATGATTTACTTAATTCTATAAAAAATAAAACGAAATAATGAAAAGTTTATTAATGTTGTTAATTGGGTTATTCATTTCTATTAATGTTTTTTCACAAGAAATAGAATATCCTAGGTATGAGATAGATTCACTGGGACAAAGTGTTGTTGTTATGACCATAGAACAAGCACAGAAGTTAGATAATAATTCTGATTTATTAGTATTATTTGAACAGCTGAATGTTCAGATTGGTACTTATGATTCGATTTGTATAAAAGCTGTTAATGATAAGAATGTTGTTATATCAGAACAGAAAGTTTTAATAGATCAATTGAATACTAATATAGAAACAAAGGATTCTACAATTGATGCTTTACAGAGACAAATAACTGAATACCAAATAAGAGAGGTTATGTATGATGAGCAACTGACTAATCTAAATAGTCAGATATATTTAAAGGATGAACAGATACGTAAGATGAAAACTAAAATGATAATTGGTGGTTCTTTGGGTGGTGTTGCTATTATTGGTTTAATTTTTGCTATATTATTACCTAAATAAGTTGTAAAAAAACGACTTTTAATACTTAATATATAACTTATAAAAAATATTCTATTAAATATGAAGCATATTAGAACGTATGAAAACTATCGTATCAGAAAGAACAGAGAAGAAATTATTAAAGAAGCTGTTCTTCAAGTAAACGATATTTATAAAGTAAAAACAATGATTGATATACCTCAATCTTTAATCAATTCTTATGTTAAGAAGGTTAAGGATACTACTGGTAAAAATTTAAGACAATTCTTTGGTGATGTTGATATCGCAGAAGAAATCGTTAAGTATATTAATATGAATAATCTTGATGTTGAAAAGATTCCTGGTGGAGCACTAATGGGTGGTCAAGAACAGGCACAAACACAAGTTCAAGATAATGGTCAAGTTCAGATACAAACTGAACCACAGGCTCAAATGCAAGCACAACCTCAAGGGCAAATGCAAGCACAACCTGATATGCAGGCACAACCTCAAGGGCAAATGCAAGCACAACCTCAAGGACAAGGAGAATTTGAAGAGCCACAAGCTCAAGGACAATCTCAAGGACAAGCTCAAGGACAAGCTCAAGGACAAGCTCAACCACAAGGACAAGCTCAACCACAAGGACAAGCTCAAGGACAAGTTCAACCAGAAGCTCAAGATGAGGAAGAAGATGAAGAAGAACTTCCACTTTAATTTATAGAAAATTTTTAAATAAAACCCATCAAATAATATTGATGGGTTTTTTTATTTAATATATAGTAGTATGAGATATATCAAGGCATATGAAAGTTATAATAGTGACTCGACACTTATAATTGTTGATGTACAGAAGTCATTTAAAAAATTCTTCTCGGAGATGTATATAAATGAATTGAAGAAGTATTGTGAAAACTTCAAAGATGTTTATCAAGTTTGGGACAATCATGTTGATGGTAGAAATATTGATAAGGATTATCTTTATGATAAGAATCCTGATATACCAGTTCATGATGATTTATATCATTTTCCTAATCAATCAGAATTAATAGAGAAGAGATATAATTATGATGTTGATGCTGACTTTTATAAGAAAATTCTTGATAAGGAAGTTTATAATGATATTAGTGATAAGGAAGATAATAAACTATTGAAGAAGGGTGATATGTTTCCAACGAAGGAAGGTACTATTATAGTTTATATTGGTAATAATCATAAATGGTTTCAGGTTCCGGTGAAGTTATATGAACATCTTGTTGAATTAAAGGGTAAAGATGTAACTATTGTTGGTGGTTCTGATTCTGAATGTTTAGAAGATATTATTACGAGTGCTGAATCACTAGGTGTTAATATTAAAAGAGATTATAAGTATATTTACTCAGCTAATCATTGTCCTATTTAATTATAGATTATCTATAAATTTATAAACCTTTTTAAGATATTCTCTTCTTTTATATTTCTCCTCAGTCATTAAATAAACAACATAACAGAAATAGTAAAGTTTATCTATTAATACATCTTTTGATACTTTCCCACCTGGATATCTGAATTCAACATAGTTTAAGTTTTCAATCCTAGTTATATTAAATCCATAGTTTTTATATCCATGTTCCTCAATTCTATTTAGAATATACTTACCGAAAAAATCCTCCATCTTTTTAAGATCTTGAAATTGAGAATGTTTCATTACTTTTTCTCTATCACCCTCTATATCCTTTTTGAGTTTTGGTAGGAATGTTTGTGTGTATAGTGACTTTTGTCTCCATTCCATATTTTTAAATGTGAATGATTGTTCACCTTCATCAGATATCATCAGAAACCCCTTTAGTATATTCCAGTTTGCTTTATAATTAACTCCTATATTAATATGTATTCCGGTTCTTTCTGACATATACCAATATGTTTGTTCATTAAATTCTTTATAGAAATCTTCTATCATCTCGATTGCTTTATCTATACCCTCTACATATGATAAAAGTGAAAACTCAACACCTCTTTTCAGAGTATTGTCTAATTCAAATTTTAGTAATCTCCACCATTTACTAAAGAAATTTGGTAGATGTTCTTTAACCTTATCTGATAGATAATCAACATTATCAGATGACCAATATGTTAGATAATCAGCATATATAACTTGTATTAAGTCATTTTCGAATGATCCTTCTTGGTGTGATTCTAAATAATCATCAAATATCTCTAGGTTATATTCATCATCCTCATCATCACCACTTAGTTGTAGTTGATATAATATTTCGTCTAGTAAATCTAATAACTCTTCTGTTTTATTGTGTCTTTTGATTGAATCTTTTATATAGTTGATTGCGCTGTTTTTTGCAATTTCCATATATCTATCTGGGTTGACAGGAATTCTACTACCATCTTCTTTTTCCTCACCCGTTCCTTCGGTGTCATCAGTTTCCAATTCAAATTCTAGTGATATTGTAAATATTTCGCTTATTGAATTGATAATTTCTTTATCTTTCCTATTAAACTCTAAAATTAACATAAAATATATATTAAGTTACTGAAGCATAAACTTCATAGTCTTTAATATTAAAAGATATAACCATATACTCTTGGTATCTTTCTGGGTCTTCAAAGAATTCAACTGTTAGTCCATATTCTATACCATCTATCTCATTTATATAATCTGAAATTTGAGCTCGTATATCTCCTTCAATGGCTTCTGATGATAATCTTGTTTCATGTAATAGTGATGGTAAATCAGCACCGAAGTTTGGATCTCCTAATAATTCACCTTTGTTAGTGAATATTATCATCTCATACTTCTGTATAATAACCCGTATTACATCATCTTCAATAATCTCTGGATCTCTAAACCTTGGGTGACCAGGGTATCCTATGTAGAAGTCTATAAAATTTATATCAGCCATGAGTTTATATATTAATTTTCATATATACTCATATGAAATATTTGAAATTATTCGGATTTATACTGGATGAGAATTAGTTTAATATATCTCTAAATTTACCAATTATTGTCATACCCAATACAATTGGATCAGTATTTGTCTCTAATTTGGATGAATAATCTGAAATTATATAATTACACTCAAATAATTTATCAACATTTTTACCACTTTCTAGTGACCATTGTATAAATGGTGTACCTAGTACCTTTATCATACCATCTATTTTCTCTGGTCCAAACATATTCATTAGAAAATGATAAGTTTTATCATAATCCATTGAGGTATCATATATCGTTTTATATAATTCTAGTCTAATCTTATTAGAGATATTTGATGATGTTCCTGAATCTCCTGTTTTTGTGTAAATTTCAACATCAACCATTATTTCCCTAAAATCTGGGAATTTTTTGTTTATGATATTTACTAAATCATCCTTGGGAACTTCTTGGCCTTCTTTTGGTAATACTACATTAGTTATCCTTTTGTATATTTCTTGTTTTAAGAATTTTTCTTCTTCAAGATTTTCACAGTCGAAATTTAATCTAGGTATTCTTGATTTGATACCACCATCAATTTTATTTAAATGGTTTGTTGTTATTATGAATCGTACTGTCTTACTATACTTCTCTATGAATGCTTTGAAAGCATCTTGGAACTGTGGTGATGTTCTTTCAAACTCATCAAAAAAGATATATTTATAATCCCAATCAGTTTCCATCATTGGTGAGAATTTACAAAAATCTTCTATTTCATTTCTAAGTAGGTCAATTGATGTATCAAGAGAGCTGTTTATTTCCAAGAATGGTTTATCCTTGGTATATTTACCAACGAGTATTCTAGCTAAACTTGTTTTACCGGTTCCGTAATTACCATGGAAGATATAATTACCTTCTATTCCGTTTTCGAAATGTTTTCTAATCCTTGGTAAGAGAATTACATCATCCATAGTCTTTGGACGCCATCTCTCCCATAATAATAATTTATTTACGCTCATATCATGTATATTGATAATTTAAAATAAGTTTTGGAGAAGATTTAGTTTTTATATATACATCTATGATAGGTGAAAGATTTAATATGGAGGATGTTTTCTTCCGAGATTTAACAGTTTGTGTATTGGATACATTAGAAGGTCAAGTTAATTGGATTAATAGATTTTCTTCTGGAGATGTTTATGTAAGAGTACCTTTTTATTACTCATTGACGGGTGATGAGAGGTTTTTATTGGACACATTTCAAGATGATGTAGTTTCCGAAAATAGATTTGTTGAATTAAACACCGATATTATACCAAGAGGTCACATAACAATGACTGGGTTTAACATTAATTCTGATGAATTTTCGAACCCAAATGTTTGGTTAAGAATGATTGTTGAAAATGAGGTTGAGATAAGAAAGGTTTTAGCCAAAGTTAGAGCTGTTCCGATTACTGTAAGCTATGATTTAGAGATATTATTATCGAGTGAGATAGATACATTTAAATGTAGTCAAGCGATAATGGATACCTTGTGGTTATATAAATTCATGTATTTTGAACACAATTTCATGAATATAGATGCTGTTATATTGATGCCTGATGGTAATTCAATAGAAATGGCTAGAGAGAAAAATATGTCATCTGATAATAATATTAAGATGAAAGTTTCATTTGAAGTTCAAACTTATTACCCAGCTTTTAGAAAAGATAGAGTTAATGCTACTGGATATCCAAGAAGTTACGGTGATGGTATGACTGATTTGAATGGTCATACAATAGTTGGTGGGTTCTCAGAAGGGTTTACACCTGGTGGGGGCGGAGCTGGTGGATCCGGTGGTAGTCCAGGTAATACACCATATGATTATATAGGTGGTCAAGATCCAAATATCAATACAGGTACTACTCCATATGGAGCCACTGGTAACTTTTATAGTGACCAATCTAGTGTTGGTGGTTCAGATCCACAAGGTACATATGCTGGTGATCCCGACTACTATCAAGTTTCTCCTAAAAGAACTAGATGGTTTAACAATATACTGAGAGCTAGACAAAAATCTAATACTCCAATAAATAACCCAAATTCACAAGATCCTAATAATGGAAATGACGGAAATGTAAGTAATTAAAAGAATATACAAAAATGGTAAAAAATGACTTTTTACTATTAATATATAATATAAGTTTGAAAAAAAAATAATATTTTAAAGTATGAAGAATCTTAAACTCGAATTGTTTAACTTCAAGAAAAATCTTTCACTTGATCAAGAGGATGTTGCGGTTATTATAGAAGGGCATATGAATGCTTGTAATGAGCACTCTGAGAAAGCTATCATTAATTCTCTTAATGAGAGACTAAAGGCATATACATATGATGGTGATGTAAAAGGCCTATTGGAGAGTTTAAACGATGATATGTCGAATCATCAACTAATATATGAATTGAAAAATTTATATAACGTGTTAAATACACAAAATCAAGGAGAGCTTTATAGACAGCCTATTAATGTTCTTCTACAAACAATTAACTTAGAATCTGATCAAGATAGAATGTCGAAGGTTTTAAATGAATTGGCTATTTATGATTGGGTACCTGAAATTAAAGTATTTGTTCATAACTTAACAAAATCTCCTGAGCAAAAAACTAACTTATTAAGTGGTGGTAAAGGTGAGTCAGTATTCACAGTTGTTGAATCAGTTGAGGATGGTCACGTTGCTTTAATCAGAGATTCTTGGTTCTTACTTACAGAAAATGTTATTGAAAAAACTTTATTAGAAAATCACGTTAAAAATGAAGAAGATTTAAGAAGCCTTAGAATGATTGAGACAGCTATGAAATATGCTACTATCAGTGAAGATAGAGTTAATTTCAGAATATCTGAATATCTAACAATCGGTCTTTCGGTTGGTAAAAAAGGTGGTATCTTTATTAATGATGATGAATTAAATGAAGAAACTACATTAGAAAGTCTTTTCTCATCTCCAATTGTTCCAATTGTGAACAAAAACTTTTATCCAATTTTACTTGAGGTTTCTCAAAATATGGATAAGTTTGTTGAGTTAGATGTTGTTAAGAAAATTAATAATTTAATCAATCCTTATTTAGAGTGTTTTGCATTTAATTATAAGAATACAACATTTTTATATAGATGTGATGAAAGATATGGTAATTCATTCTTTAAATATGAATCAGCTATTGAACTTGTTAATGAAGTAAGAAATGAACTTAATTATGACTTAACTTATTTCTATGAAAATAAATTAGGTAAGGAATTAATAGTTAAGAGAAAACTTGAAGATAAAGAAAGAGAAATTACTCTTAAATTAGAAGATGTTCAATTTAATATTGAGAAAGTTAAAGGTTCAATCCAAATGATTGGTGAATCAGAAGTGTTAACAACCGCTCTTACAAACTTAGAAAAAAGAAAATCAAATCTTGATGGTGAGTTATTCGGTGTTAAAGAACTTCAATACAAAGAAGTAACAAAACTTTAATATAAATTAAAATTAAAAAATCCTCAAAGAAATTTGAGGATTTTTTTATCGTAAAATGTATTTTAATAACAAGGATAAATTACCTTTTAATATATAATAAAATAAAAAATTAATGTATTACTTATACACTTTAAAAGATCCTATTACGAATATAGTTAAATATGTAGGTTACTCTAAGAATCCTAAAAGAAGACTTTGGGAACATATAAGAGATGCTAAAAGGGGATTAAAAACATATAAATCGTGTTGGGTAAAGTCCTTATTGGATATTCAACAAGTGCCTATAATGGAAATTATTAAAGATTGTGAATATCATGAAGATATCTTGGTGGAAGAAATTAACTTAATAAGAAATCTTAAAGAAGAAAATATACAATTAACCAATCTAACTAATGGTGGTGATGGTAGAAGTGGTGTTAAATTACCAGATGATCATACATTTTTGAATTATAACCTTGGTAGAAAAATGTCTGATGATTCGAGAAAAAAATTATCTGAGTCTAGAAAAGGTATTAAATTTACAGATGATCATAGAAAAAAATTATCATTAAAGAAAATTGGAATCAGTAGAAGTGTTGAATCAATAAATAAACAAATATTAACAACTTCTATAAAAATAGAAGTTATTATAGGTGATGTTCACCACATTTTTGATAAAAAGAAAGACGCTGTTAAATTTACAGGAGTTAATGCTAATCAAATAGATAAGTTGATTAAGGAAAATAAAAAATCAAGAAAAGGTTATTTATTTAAACTTTATGTAGATTTTGTAATATAACATGAAACCAAAGGTAAAATTGGATAAAAAATAATTAAATGCTATCTATTTAAATAATAAAGATCTCTATGTAGAGATTATCGTGTCAAAGGCACAAGGAAGATTAACCAGAAATGCTGAGAAAATGCTAGAGCTTCTAGGAAAGAAAACAATCAAAAAAATGAGATATTATTCAAATGATGATAAGATGGATTGTTATCAAAGTGGATTATTAGATATGTTCCAAAATTGGTTCAATTTTAATGAGGAAAAGTCAGTAAATGCTTTCGCATACTTTACTGAGGTGTTCAAGAGAGGTATTGCTAAGGGATATAATGAACTTTATAAGAAGAAAGGTGATAATGAGCACAAAATAAAATTAATATCAATAGAGGGTTCTAATGATGGACAAGGTATCCACTCACTTTAATCTAAATAGTCTATTTGATTTAGTTTCTAACCCTGGATTCCGAACTGCTACTATAACAACTATTGAGCATACAAGAAACCAAATAAGAAAAAAGAAAATAAGTAAGATACTAAAAAACCCACTCAAATAATGAGTGGGTTTTTTTTATTTTATTAAAGAAATTATTATATCTCCACTGAATCTGTTACTTCGCTAAATACCGTTTCTAACATTCTTTCAGTAACTTGGTAGGGATCACAATTAGAAGCCGGTCTTCTATCTTCAAAATATCCTTTTTTATCAATTATTGATTGTGCTGGTATTCTTATACTTGTATCTCTAGTACTATATCCGTGGGTGAACTCATGAATACTTGATGTTTCGTGTTCACCGGTCATCCTTTGGTCATTATCAAGACCATATACTAACATATGTTCTTTGTGTTTCTCCTTTAATTTCATAACAGCTTCATCTATTAAAGATAATCCACCTTCTTGTCTCATTTCTTTTGTTGAGAAGTTAACGTGACATCCTGATCCATTCCAATCACCACTCATAGGTTTTGGATGTAATGATACATTTATGTTATATTTCTCAGCTACTCTTTGTAATAGATATCTTGATATCCACATTTGGTCAGATCCATTTAGTGGTTTTACTGGTCCAATTTGATATTCCCATTGACCTAACATAACTTCAGCATTTATTCCTGAGATATCTAGCCCAATTTCCATACACATAGACATATGTTCTTCTACAATATCCCTACCAACTACGTTATCAGATCCTATACCACAATAATAATCACCTTGTTCTCTTGGTTGACCCTTTTCGAAACCCAATGGTAATGACCCTTCTAATCCAAATGGATTTTTTGGCTTGTGTGTTAGTGTGTATTCTTGTTCCCATCCGAACCAAGGAAGTTCATCTTTATCTAAATTTTCATTTATTCCTAATTCTTTGAGTTTTTCCTCTAATGTTCCTCTGTGATTAGTGTTGTGTTTACTTCCGTCTGGATTTAGTACTTCACAGAATACTAGTTTATTATTTCCACCTCTAAATGGATCCTTTGTTACGAAAACTGGGTTTAGTAAACAATCTGTATTTTTTCCTTTACCTGCTTCTGCTTGTTTTGTTGAACTTCCATCAAAAGACCACATCGAATACTCATTTGTGTCTAGTGTTTCAATCATCTGTATTATCTTAGTTTTACTTCTAAGTTGTTGTGGGTTTGAACCATCTAACCAGATGTATTCTAATTTAAGATTTTGCATAAATAGTTTTTTATTTTTTATTTTTTTTTTAAACTTTGTTTAGTTATTTTTATAAAAAAGAATATTAAATTATATTATGAATAAAGTATTTTTACAATTGTGGGAAGAATCTGAAAGAGGATGGGGAACTAGACCTGATGGGTGTTCAGTTCATATTGATTTAAACACACATAAGCTTTATATTGAAGAATCTTATAAAGATAGAAGTGATGAAGTTCCGGATACTTATGAAAGAGTAGTTGGTGATGTAATGGTTGCTTTTGTTGATGATTCACTATTTGATATAATAGAGGTTGATAAAAATATTAGGTTATTTGAGAATGAGTTAAATAATTTAATTAATTTAGAGGAAATTATAATTAATCATGACTAATATATTTTATATACTATCGATTCTGTTCATTTTTATGAATGTTTATTACATTTTAAAACATGATGAATTAGATAAAAGGTTTAAGGAACGAGATTTAATGAAATTATCCAAATTAGACTTGGTTTATTACTTTACTAAGTTTTCATATTGGATATGGATATTGGTTGGATTATTCTCTGGTCAATCTTTTTTATTTTGGATATTGGTTGGATTAGCTTTTTTGAAATTTCCTATCTATCACCTTAATAGAAATATCTTCCGAATCTATAATGATGTGTATCCTATATTATGTATAAGTTCTTTGATTACGATGTTTCTATATTGGTTAGTTTAAACACTAAACATCTTTAAGTGGTCTTCTGTTATGATAATAAATTCATAACCTTTCTTATTACACCAATTTATCATAGTTTCCCATTTATTCTTATTCTTATAAGCCATTTTTAGATCATATTCGAAGTTCTTTAGCTTCTTAGTACCTTTTTCTGGTACACTTAATTTACCTTCGTTGAGAGCAATTACCATATTATACTCCTTTTTGGGTTTAACTTCAACAACCACTTGCTTCAAAACACCATCTGATGTCCTCATTTCATAGAAAAAATCTACATAATATGTGTGTTTTTTGACTTTAGCGTCACCATTCTCAAAGTGTGTCATTTGATAGGGTATGTTTAAGCATTCTGCTCCCCACTTTGTTACTTGTTCATTATTATCTAACCAAAACATTATTTTCTTTTCCCAAGAGCTTCTATAATAGAGACCACCTTCCGCATTTAACTTAATTACTTTATCTTTGTTCCTTGGTACATAATTACCACCGTGATATTTAGAGTTATTTGGTTTAGAGTTTAACATTAATGATTATTAGTTT
>Ga0102814_10002590_pt1 | contig 12202 bp, 13 predicted proteins | sample ColrivemetaGS741_FD_79112 | JGI IMG/M metagenome (GOLD analysis project Ga0102814, IMG submission 79112) | Estuarine microbial communities from the Columbia River estuary - Flood tide ETM metaG S.741 | ecosystem: Environmental > Aquatic > Marine > Intertidal zone > Estuary | place: USA... | reverse complement strand
CTGTAAAAGAAATGAGAGTTAGTAATGACATTAAAAAACTATTTGCAATCCCTAAAGCTGTAACTACAAGTACCACAAAAGATGGTGTTACAGAATATCCAGCCGCAGCTTTATATCATGGAACAACAAAAAAAGGACTTACTAAATTATCCCCTGAATCATCAAAGAGAAAGCGCGGACATTACGCAGCAGTTTCTGCTACTGAAAATCCTACTTTAGCAAAATCCTTTACAAGAGGCGAGCTTGGTGACCAGCCGACAGGAGAAGTATTAAATATCAATGAAAAATTAAGAGTTATTGATATAGATACAAAAGAGGGCAGAAAGATATGGGATGATCTTGACAATAATCCCCAGAAAGCTTTAGCAGCTGGATATGATGGTGTTAAACATTCTAACTATGAACAAATCAAAGTTGAATCATTCTACAAAGATATTGATTGGAACGACGTAAAAAACGCACATGAAATACAAATATTTAAAAATGTTAATGCGGGTAAAGGTAGTTATGAAAGTACTTCTGATGAAAACATTGTAGGTATGTTTATTGATTCATTAAGAATTATTGACGAAAATGCTGCTGGGCAAGCTAGGAAAGTTGCTGGCCACGACAAAGTGTACGAAAGAATATCTTTGCAAGATTTGTATGATAAGGTTGGACGCAAAATAGAAGCTCGTATGACTATAGGAACTAAAGATAGATGGTCACCTGCTAAACGTAGAGAAGCCGGGGCTGTTATGCTGAATTATACTAGGGGTAACTTAGGTGACTTTATTGAAGAAGCTATGGTTAAAACTAAAACTGGCAGAGGGCTAGATGTTAAAGATGAGCTATTACTAACTACTAATAAAAATTTTAAGGACTGGGCTCGTACAGGCGGAAGAACCTTAATGAATGCCCTTGAAGGTCCTAGGGAAGCTAGAAATCCTAGTATTAACCCACATGGCGATTGGGTTATGAATGAAGCTGGTGAAATAGTTGGATTCCCAAGAGGTTCTACTAAAGCTGAATTCTTTTCTGGGGGAACCAAAGTTCAATTATCAGAATCTTATTTTCCTTCAGTTATTAAATCTTTAAACATTTTAGGCAGACAAGCCCTTGGTATGGATAAAGATTTCTTCGAGCTAACAAAATTGTTAGGCAAAAAAGGTATATTAAAAGAGCGCCCTGGCCCGTTAGCGGAGCATAAGGCATCTCTTAATTTGCAAAGGTTAACTGACACTGAACAAGATGAGCTAACAGAAGCATACGATGTTTTGCAAGATGCTCTTAAAGAAGCATTTCCAAATAAACCTGCAACTTCAAAACAATTTATTGAATTGAAAGAGTCAGTATTTCCAAGCCGTATAAAAGCGTTAGACTCCGTTGCTAGAGAAACTAAAACTAAGGGAAATCAATACAAGTCTAAACAAAGTTTTACTAGAAGGTTAGATGAAGAACTAGAAAAAAGATTTGCTAATGACCCTGAGGCTAAAGTGTACATGCAGCATAATGTTGATACGCGCGGCCGTACGTCGCCCATAGATCCATCTGGGGCATCTTTAAACTCCGGTGGCGCAATTCGTCACGGATTTACTGGTGCTAAAAAACCAATAGTATATGGTGACGAGGGCTTTAATCAAATAATTGATGACTTAGTTTTATTTGATGATAAAGCTGGATTAAGCAAAATACAAGGCACAGGTTTAGATAGGCACTCGCATTGGTTAAAAAATAAAGACACATACCTTAAACAAGGTCAAGAAGCTTTAGACAATGTGGATAATCCTGATTGGAACCCAAAATGGATGAATAGAAAAGACGCTGGGCCTTACTTAAGAGGGGTTATAGAAGTAGCTCGGATTAAGAAAGCAAATGATGCTGGTGTTCCTTATGAGTCTAGTATGATGATTGAGGTTGATGCCCCATCTTCTGGTTCTCAGCATATTGGTGCACAGTACGGGGATGAAAACGTGCTAAAGCTAACAAGTGTTCTTACTGACCCTGTTGACCGCACAGGCTTAACTGCTGCTGAAATAAGATTATTAAGTGAGGGTGTTCCAGATGACGCTATTGCTAAAGACTTATATACTGATGTTGGTGTTAAATACAAAAAACACATGCAAGAAAGTTATAATGAATTAGCTGCAACCGACCCTGAAAAAGCTCGTTTGTTCAAAGAAATTTCTGACGAATTTTTAGGCGGCGACAGGGGAATTGTTAAACCTATTGTTATGAAAGTTCCTTATGGGGCTGGAAATGATACGCTTAAAATTGATTTAAATTCTCAATTAGATGGCAGAAAAAAGTTAGCTATTTTAGAGCGGGGAATTGATCCTGATGAGCTAATGGAATTTCATTGGAATAAAGGTATGGCCAGAGCCCTAAATGAAGGGCTAGCTACACAATACGAATTTAAACAATTTAATTCTTTAATAGGAAAGATTTTTAATACCAGGACAAATAGAAAACCTTTATTAGTTGAAGGTCCTTCTGGAGATATAACTGACTTAACAAGATATGTTATGGGAAGCGAAAGAACTTTTAGAGCCACTATTGGCCCTGAGGGTGTTCCAGATTTAGCGGCTGTTAGAGCCCCTAATTGGAGAGGGCAGGAAGTAACAGTATATAACCAAGTCCCTAAAGAAGACATATCCCCGGAAGCTATTAACAAAATTGCAACTGACGCAAAAATGGTAACTCAGGGAATGGCTCCTAATGTAACTCATATGATGGACGCTGGATTTTTGCATAAATTAGTTCAAGCTGCAGATGCCGCTGGTATTGAAGTTAGGGTTGTGCACGACGCATTTTTTGTTCACCCAAATGACGTTAAAGCTGTTAAGCAATTGTCTGGTAAGGTGTTTCAAGATCTTCATGCCAACTACAATATTAGACAAAAAATGGTTGAAGGGTTATCTGAAGCTACGGGCATGCCAATAGAAGATATATTAGCTAAAATTGAAGCCAAGGGCCTAACTATGGAAACTAAGTTTGATATTGGCGCTGAACCAGTTGAAAGATTTACTAATGTTGTTAGGGGAGGATAACTATGTATAAAGACTACAATGTAATGTCCGCTCAAGGAATGACAGATGCTGAATTACTAAAAGCTAACGGGGGACCTGAGAAATTTGCTGGTACACCTAAAGTTAATACATTTATGGTTAATAAGGTTTATCACGATAATCTTAAGGCCGGAATGTCTAAGGCTGAAGCAAACGTAAGGAAAGTTGAAGCTCAAAAGTTAGTCAAAGCCACCAAGGAGTGGCGAGGCTACTAAAACAAAAAATAAAGCTACATTTTGGATATAATGTCCAATTTGTAGCTTTATTTTTGCCTTATTTAAAAAAGTTGATCTTTAGAATCTTTGTGTGGCTTACTTCTTAGTGCTAGGCTTATGTTTGTTTGTCTTAAGTTTTAACTGCTCTAAAACAAGAGATACGGAGACCTGGGCAAAAATAAAGGGCTATAACTAGGAATTAACCTAACTATAACCCTTTATTTGCTTATATAGTAAGCTCTTTTAACAAATCAGACGCTGATAAGCCTCCTATTAGTTTTCTTGTTTCTTTACCTTCAACTATAATAACTGTTGTGGGGAGGGATTTAACACCATAAGCAACCGACATCTCCGTCCCTTCCGGAGTATCAACATTGTACATTTCTATTTCCCATCCAGTAAGCTGGTTGGTTGCTTCTTCAAATGCAGGTCCATAGTTTTTGCAAGGACCACACCAATCAGCATGAAATTTTATTATCTTTCGCATATATCCCCTTCTTTCTTTTCTGAACTATGGAAAGCCGCAATCCTTAAAGACTTAACTAAGCCTAAAACAGTAATCTCTAATTCTTCCTTTATTTCATCATTATAATCAGTATTTTCATACAGGTTAATTGCGGTATTAAGTGCATCCGCTATTTCCATAACTGGGTATCTATCACATTGCATTATTTTTTCTCCTTAGAACCAACAATTGCTGGTTTTTCATTTTTGTCTTCTTTCGGTTGTTTAGCTTCAAGCAGAAACTGTACGAGATTCATATGAACAGTATCGTCCATTGGAATTTCATCTATTTCTACTATAGAAGTATTTAAAAATGGTGAATCCACATCCACCAGTTGAATTGTTACTTTTGCTATTGTAGCCATTATTTATCTCCTATTACTTGCATTATTGTATTTTCAGTGTACCACCTGAATTTGTTTTTAGTCGCCCATTCGCCATGGGTTAATTTTGTTCCGTCTTTACGTACTTTTGCGTGAGGCATCGGGGTTTTATGGTTATAAAATAAAAATAATAGCTCCTTACCGTTTGGCAAAGAATCCCTAATCCATACATACTTTCTAGCCTCAGCACTATCCATAAATCTGCCTTTAGCTTCGATAATTAAATTACCTTTGCCAAAGTCGGGGGTGTAGGTATGATCAATCGTATACGCAATTTTTTCGGGGTGATGTTCCCAATTTTTCAATATTCCTTTGCCCAATTCACCTTCCCACTTAGAATCGGCCCCTCTTAAAGAGGCCCTCCATTTATTATTTGGTTTGTATCCCATTATTTCATTCTCCCATTATTAGGCCCATTTGTGAAAGGCTTAACCCTAACCCCGTCTATAACATTTTTAGTTTTGCTTCCACAAGCGGTGCAAGGGCTTGGCTTATTGTAATCTGCTAAAGCCCTATGCTCATCCTCTTCAAGGCCACAAACAGTACATCTATTTCTATATATCATTTAACTCTCCTATTTTAGCAATATACTCTTCTTTGCTAAGTTTTACCTCTGCATCTTTGCTATGAGAAAAAGGGACTTTAATCGAAGTTGCAATTTTTAAACTGTGTATTTCTTCTTTTAAATTGTCTATTTCTTTTTTCAAAGATCTATTTATTTGCAAAGCTAACTGTAAGGCGTTTTGATTATTATTTGGGTTGCTCATTGTGTTTCCTCACTCCAGCCCCAAGAATTTCCTGACATGCCTGCTGCATTGTAATCTGTAACAGTTCCCTCAAAGAAGTTTTTAAAACTGTCACCCCCAATAATCCATTCTACCCAAGGCAATGGGTTTTCTTTAACTTTAAAATTGGGTTTTAGCCCTAATTGTATAAGCCTTCTATCTGCAATGTATCTGATATAGCTTTTAACTTCTTTGGCTGTTAGCCCCTCAACTGGGCCAAGGCCAAATGCTAGATCAACCACTTTGTCCTCTAATGCAACAGCAACTCTAACCATTTCGTATACTTCGTTTTTAAACTCGTCGTTAACAATACGAGGATGCTCGTCAACAAATACTCTGAACAACTTGGTCATAGCCTCTACGTGCTTAGTCTCATCCCTTATTGACCATTCAACAACTTCGCACATACCTTTCATTTTGCCAAACCGTTGGTAGTTAAGAAGCATAATAAATGCTGAAAATAAACTCATACCTTCATTGATACAAGTTTGGGCTAAAGCTTTGCCTAAGCCATGATGGGTTGTTACATCATTATCTTGCATAAATTCAATTTTAGCGACCATTTCCTTATACTCTAAAAATGCTGAGTACTCCTCGTCTGGAAATCCTAGCGTATCATTTAGTAATGCATAAGCCCTTTGATGGGTTCCCTCGCGATTAGCAAAAGATAAAAGCATATTTCTAATTTCGTTGTTTTTAAACTTAGGAATAAATAAATCGCAATAGTTTGTAGCTACTTGCACATCTGATTGTGTAAACAATCTAAATATTTGTGTTATGTGATTTTTTTCTTCCGGGGTTATTATGTCTTTCTTCCATTGGTCAACGTCTTCTTGCAATTTTAGTTCCCATGTCCCCCAATGAATTTTTTCGTGGTCTTCTGTGACCTCCATTGCAAACGGGTACTTAAAAGGTTTATACGTTTTACTTTCTTCTAATAAACTCATTTCTCTCTCCTTATATTTATCCTGAACACGCTAAGCACTCAGTATCATCAATTTTAAAATCTTTAATTTTGTCTTGCTCTACCTTTATACCAACTTTTTCACCAGTTTCGCCAGCTGAAGCCCTTAAGTAGTACAAGCCCTTAAGATTAGATTTCCAAGCTGTTATATGGACACTATTAACATATGATTTCATAGATCCTGCTTCAAAGAACACGTTAACAGATTGCCCTTGACAAATGTATACTTGTCTATCAGCTGCATGCTGCACAACCCAATGCTGGTCTAATTCAAAAGCAGTTTTAAATACATCTTTTTCCCAATCTGTCAAATAGTCTAAATGCTGAACAGATCCCTCGTGTCTTATAATATCCCTCCACTCTTCTTCTAGCCATTCTTTGCCTTTGGCTAACCTGAGCCTATGCTCTTCTAATACAAATTCCAAATTAGCATTTTTAATCAAATGAGCCCCTACTCTAGTTCTATGTGTAAATGCGTTTGACTTAAGAGGTTCAATAGAAGGGGATGTCCCAAGTATCATACCTGAGTTGGCGTTAGGCGCAATAGCTAATAAATGACTATTTCTGCGGCCTGTTCCTTTACCTAACTTGTACTCACCTCTTATTTTAGCTAAAGCTTTAGTAGCCCCAACCGCTTGCTCTTTAATGTGTTTAAACATTATTTGATTTTTACTTACGGCTAACGCGGATTCAAAAGGTATATTGCTTGCTTGCAAGTAACTATGAAACCCCATAGCCCCTAAGCCTAAGCTTCGCTCAGATGCGGCGGAGTACACGGCTCTTGATATTTCTGGTGGGGAATGCTTTATAAACTCTTCAAGCACGTTATCTAGCATAGTAATTAAATCTTGCACTAAAGTAGTATTTTGCCATTCATCAAACTTTTCTAAGTTAAGAGATGATAAGCAGCATACAGCTGTTCTATCTGAGTCTGTAGGCAAATGTATTTCATTACACAGGTTAGAACCTTTAATAGACAAACCGTGATCTTTTAAAGCTTGCGGTAATTTTCTATTAGCTTCATCAATAAAATTAATATAAGGCTCTCCTGTTCTAAATCTTGTTTCAAGTACTCTTTGCCATAAATCTCTAGCATCTACCGTATCTCTAACAGACTTATCGTGGGGATCAATTAAATCCCATGATTTACCATCAATAACTTTATTCATAAAATCATCGGTTACATTAACAGCATTATGCAAATTAAAACACTTGCGATTGCTGTCTCCACCAGTGGGAACTCTAATATTAAGAAATTCTACAATATCGGGGTGACTAATATCCAAATACGCTGCATACGATCCTTTTCTTGTCTTACCCTGCTTGTACGCCGTCATTGAAGAATCAGCTACCTTAATAAAGGGTATCGGCGACGGTGCTTTATCACTAACAGCCCTAACATCTGACCAATGCCCTCCAACTCCGCCTCCTTTAACTGATAGCCAAGCTAGCTCAGATTGGTGCTCTATAAGACCTTCTAATGTGTCTGGTACATAAGATAAAAAGCAGCTAATTGGTAAGCCTTTAACTGCCTCACCTTCTTTTGGCGCATTAGACAGTATTGGGGATGAAAACATAAACCACCCATCTGATACCGCATCATACAATCTTTGCGCTAATTCTAAATCACCTTTTGAATAAGCAACGCTAGCTCTTGCGTACGCTTGTTGAGGTGAGGTTTCCCCTTTTTTTAAATAAAAATTATCGAGTAGCTCTTTAGCCTGCTCGGTTATTTTTAAATCTTTTTTAAGATCAATTTTTATTCCTAAATAATTTCTCATATTTCTCCTTATTTGCTTGCGAAAAAAGCAACCCAACCTATATTGTTTTTAGGTTAGATTGCTTAATCTATTTAATGCCCTTTTGGGGGATTTGTCATTTCTTTAATAGGCACTGCCTCAGAGAGCACAAACCCTTTTTTCATGTATTCAGAAAATCTCATGCACAAAACTTCGCCATTTACTCTTTCGCAATAAATGCCATCGTTGTCTTTTAATTTTCCATTAGTGTATGTCATACCAAGTTTCTCCTATTTTAGATGTACCGTCCATTCTGCAATTAAATCCTAAATGCTCTCCTGCCATTGTTGCAGCTTTTTCTAGCACAGTTGATAGCTTAGGCGCATCTTCAACAGAGCATTCAAAGTTTTGCTCATCATGCATAATTGCTAATAGCTTGCAATCAATGCTATTCTTTTCTATTAACTTTGCAGATATGCTAGCCCACTCTTTTGCAAGAATAGCTTCATTACCTTGTAGCAAATAGTTTAGCAGCTTATGCGGAGAGTCAACTTGGATTTTTCTACCATCTTGAGCGGTAATAGTTTTACCCCCAGATTTTTCAAAATCTAATCTAAGTTTAGACTGTAACTTACTTAACGCGGGAAAGCTCTTTAAGAATTTTGCTTTAAGCTCCTTCCCATCTTTAGCTTTACCCCCAACAATAGACCCAATTTTATTATCTCCTGCACCGAACAGGAATGCGTAAATAAAAGTCTTAGCCTGTGCCCTAGTCCTTAGCCCTGCAGCCTTTTGGTTTACAGTGTGCACATCCGTGCCTTCGGCTTCTTTGCCGGTAATAACTGTTTCTGAGTACATGCTATCCCCCATAGCAGCGGCTAATAGCCTTAATTGCGCAGAAGCTAAGTCACACCCAACTAAAACACGATCACGTGGAGCTATAAAGATTTCTCGCATTTCTTTGCCAAATGTTGCTTTAGCCCCGGGCACATTTACTAAGTTTTTATGACTCATTCTCCCAGTAGCAGTTCCCAAAGTAAAAGGCACACATTCAATTCTGCCATCCTTGCGTCTTGAGCCTAGCCAACCTTTGTTCTCTTCTTTTTGATTTTGAAGAGTGTTAAGGCGATGCTGATACGTAGCATGAAGAGCGATATCTTTTCCAAGAGTACCTTTAATAGACCCATAAGAATCCTCCGTTAATTTAGCTGAAGTTCTAATCATTCTTCCTTCAGCAGTTCGTTTAATATTCCACTCAGTTGGCTTCCAACCATTTTTGAATAGTAACTTTTTCACCTCACTATGTTGTGTTAACTTAGCATCGTGAAATTCTACTCTACAATAAGCCCCGTACACTTTTACCCCTTCCCCGAGCCACTTAGTTTGCGCTGAATGTAACACACCAGCTTTAGTGTATCTAGGAACAATAGGCTTCTTTAAGCGTTGACCCTCTTTTAAGTGGATATCATATTTAACACCTGTAGTGCCTAAAATTTCATTGCACTCCTTATTAGTAACCCAAACATCAGGGCATTTAACAATCTTTGGCATTAATGGCTCAATCTTTTCCCTAAGTGTTTCAATTTCCTTTTTAAGAAAGTTTATGTGCCTTAAAGCTAATCTTTCATCAATTAACCAGCCATTCTTTACTTGCTGCGCGCTAATTTTAGCAATTGCAAACTCACGTTGAATAACTGATTTTGGTATACCTGAGCTCTTAAACTCCTTCATTAACTGCACATAAACACGCACATTTATTTGTACGTCCATTTCGCACCTGTTAAGCATAGCATCTTCATACACTTCCCATTGCTCTTGAACGGGTTTAAGAACTCCTAAAGCTTCTCCCCATTGGGCTAAACTATGCCTACCTTTAGTTCGCCCTAACTTGCGATTAAAGTTTAATAACTGAGACATCAGAAATGTATCAATAAGAGTTGCACTAGTTTTAAAGTTATACAACTTTTCTAATACTACCTGATCATACGCAATCCAATTATGTCCAATAATTTGTTTTGCTGTTGACATAATTTTAAGGGCTTCTTTAATACCCCTATAATTACTATTATGGTCTGTAAAGGTTTCTTTTTCTTTTGTCTCTATATTAAACATGCTGATGCACCATAGCTTAGTAACATCATTCTGGAAGCCATTTGCCTCCAGATCAACTACGAGCTTTTCATTCATATTTATATCTCCTTTATTATTTATAATTGACTAAATTCTACCGGTACATTAGTTAATCTACCTGTGTCGCTGTCAAATCTTGCATGACCAGCAGGCCCTGTAAATCCTGTAAAACGATTCTTAAGCACGCTAATCTTGACTCGTTGTCTTTCAAACTCGTCTTCTTCATATTTATTTCTGCTAAAGCCAATAATTTGGAAAGCAATTTGTTTAAGAGAACCTGACCCTTTAAGCGCGTCTTCAGTTATATTAGCACCCTCTTCAAAAGTCTTAGTTCCCCCACCTGTTTTTCTTAAGTGGGAAACCACTCCAATCCAAACATCAAATTTCTTACAGCATTTTAATAAGTCAGACATTAGTTTGTCCATAGACTCATTAACACTTCCATCAACTTCACTTACGGCTAAAGTTATGTGGTCTAAATATATAAACTTACACCCACTGGCAGCCATAAATTCAATTTTTTCCATTAATGAATTATCACTGACAGAACCTTGATGATCAAGCAAAGTTAATCTGCCTTCACCAGCAACGGCTTCCCAAGCATTCTTTCCTTCGTCCCCTTCGCGATCAAATTCAACATCAGGCAAGGTTATACGCTTATTTAAGTGCAAACCAATTAGTCCATCAAGTGTCTCTCTAATAGATTCTTCTAAAGACACAATACCTACCTGTATGCTTGTTGTTTGAAGAACATGATAAATATCTTCTCTAACAAATGAAGATTTACCACTTCCTGTGCCAGCTGTAAATATTGTTAGCTCACCAGTTCTTCTGCCATAAGTCATTTTATTAACTTCACCAAAACAATCTGGATATGGAATAGAGTCTTCTCTTCTATCTTCGTTAAACAATGCCCACGTATCAGCAGAATTTACAATTCCAGCTGGGGAGTAAGCTTCGGCATTCCAAATAGCTTTTTCTAACTCATAGAGTTTGTCTGCCTTTAAGTAATCATTAGCATCTTTCCCGTGTCTACCTAACGAAGCTATTTTAGCTTTACCTGTGCGAATAATTTTAGCACAGTCTTTTGCCCCATCGCCACCTTGTTCATCTGCATCAAACATAAAAACAACTTCATCAAAGCTGTTTAAATATTCTAAATTAGCTTGAATTTGTTTTCTTGCGTTACCTGCGCCATTAATAACCGATACTACTGGCCATTCTTGTTGCTTGCTTTGGTATAATTGTTGAACAGACATAGCATCTAAAGCCCCTTCAGTTACTACAATTTTCTTAGCGCTTCCTGGTGGAAACTTAGATTGCCCAAATAGCTCATCACTATTTTTAACAGAGCCAATAGCTGTAAACTTTTTACCTTCCACCTCTCTTCTTTCAAATCCAACAACTTTATTTTTGTTAGTAATTGGGTAATAATGGAATTGAATAGTTTTACCATCAGATTCGCTATAACCTACTTTAACACCATAAAGTTCGGCTACTGCCTTTTTAATTCTTCTTTCTTTAAAGCCTCTCACTGGGAAGCCATTTACTTCTTGCACTGTCTCTCTTGTATTCATAAATTCACTTCCTTGTGTTTGTGTTTGTTCTATTTTTGTTTCTTTTATAAAACCAGAGTCCTCACATCCAAAACAGAAGTAAGTAAACTTACCACCATTATCGTATATGGCCCTGTTGTCATTCGATCCACAAGCTGGACAAGCCTCGTGGCGAACAAATACGCCTGGTTGTTCTTTCATGTGTATCTCCTTTTGTATTATTTATTTCCGTTGTCTCATCAGATACGCCTTCAACGGTAGCGTATGACACCAGTATTACCTGGTGTTTCGAGTGACTTTCTCCTCCAAGAAAATCACCGAGGGGTTCTTACTTAAAACTCGTCATCTGCGTCAATGTCAAGATTTAAGTCTGAATCATCTTTAAATGGGGAAGCTTCAACAAACTCCGCACCTTTTTCAATTGTTCCAAACTCTGAACCAGCAGGAACATCAGCCTCGTAAGGGATTAGATCAGAAACTAATACATTCTTAAGCGACATAGAAGTTCCACTAGTCCCATTATATTTCCAATCATAGGTATCATAAGAAATAGTTCCTTTCGAACCATTACCAACAGTTACCCCTACCAAAGGTACAATTAACCCGGCTGCATCTTTAGTAAATACGCCTGGCGCCTTAAGATCTTTGCCACCTGCAGTTACTGCGTTAGCCTTAAAAGTTAGCTTATACTGACCCGTTTCGTTTCCTTCTGCGTCCTCAACAGGTCGTAAAGAGCGTATTAACCCTTTCTTTTTGAACTATGAAGCAGTTTTCTTATCTTCATTAGCTGTTGCTGACCATTGTTTTTTCTCAAAATGTAATTGAGGATTTTTAGGGTCCAAAAAGCACCAACTTAGCTCAACATTTTCTAATAAATTT
>Ga0102814_10002586_pt1 | contig 12211 bp, 8 predicted proteins | sample ColrivemetaGS741_FD_79112 | JGI IMG/M metagenome (GOLD analysis project Ga0102814, IMG submission 79112) | Estuarine microbial communities from the Columbia River estuary - Flood tide ETM metaG S.741 | ecosystem: Environmental > Aquatic > Marine > Intertidal zone > Estuary | place: USA: Columbia... | reverse complement strand
TCAACACATACAAAAATTGATGAAGTAGGTGCTGCAAACTTTTTCGGAGTAACACATGACAATGTTGTAGTTACACCAAAATCTTCTTCAATACTTCCAAGTATCACAAAAAAATCAATTCTTTATATCGCTGAACATATGCTAGGATTAAAAGTAGAAGAACGAGAATGCTTTATTGATAACATAAGCGAATTTAAAGAAGCAGGAGCTTGCGGTACAGCTGCAATTATTACTCCAATAAAATCTATTACTCATAAAGGTGTAAGACACCAATTTGGAGACGGTGGAGTTGGAGAGACTGTTAGAAAATTATATGATACATTAATTGGACTTTATTATGGAGATATAGAAGCTCCTGAAGGTTGGATTAAAACTTTATAAATAAAAAAAGGATTTATCAATATTGATAAATCCTTTTTGTTTACATTAAATTCTTTATTCTCGTTGCAAGTCCTCGTAATTTACGTACAGGAACGCTACATATTGCAACTCTAAGTCCACCATCAACTTCTACAGTATAAATATTATTTTCTTGAAGTTTAAGGTTAAATTCCTCTTTTTGCAATTGATCAGTAATTTTAATTGTAACGAAGAATCCTTCCTTATAAGGGTAAATAGGAAGTTCAGCTTTTATTGCTTCTGAGACAAAGATATCAGCTCTCTCCTTTAATAAATCAACATAGAACTGCTTTTCTTCCATATAAGCTTTTCTATTTTCATCATTATCCATTATTAATGAAAATAATCTCATAGCACTATTGTTAACAGTAGACCAAATACTACGAGCACTATAAATAGCAGCATCTTTAAATCTGTTTAATTGGTCTTGATTTTTAGTTATAACAATTTGAGCACCAACTCTTGCTCCATATGCAGTTAATGTTTTAGATGTTGAGAATGCAATAATAGCCATCGCAGTTTCATCTAATTTTGTAAATCTTTTAAAACCTTGTTTCCATAAATTTCCTTTGCTATTAAAGTCAACATACGCAATATCATTAAGAATGATAACTGGTCCTTTTTTTGATAGGTAATTAACAAAATCGATAATGGTATTCCATTCGTCATCAGATAATGTATAACCAGAAGGATTATGACATGGGTCATTAATAACAACTAATACTTTTCCTTGTGCATTCATTACATTTTCAAGAGTTTCCTTGAAATTTTCTATGTCAAAGTTATCTCCATCAAACATATTGTATTTTACTAATTTTAAATCAAACTCACTAGCCATAGTTTTATATGGCCCCCAACCAAGCGCTGGGATTATTACTGATTCACCTGGATTTAATATATTTTTCATTGAGCTACTAATAGCTCCCGCTCCTCCTGGAGTAGCGATTATTTCACAATTAATACCATCTTTGATATCTCCAAAGAGCCAGTTATATACAGATTCTCTAAATTCAGGATTACCTTGTATACTAGATGCATATTTCGCTTTTTGAATATTATCAATTGTTTTGTATTTTTCCCAAACACTGTCAAAAGCAACAAAAGTACCATGTTCATCAAAAAGTGTTCCCAGAGTTGCATCAACGACTATGTCACCATGTATTTTTTTAGCTTCATTACATGCAACCGCTGCCTTGAATACTTTGTCCACCATTTTTTTACCATCAGAATTATTACTAAGAAATGCCTTCATTATATACCTCGCTTATGTAATTATTTAATAGAATTATTATAACATTATTAACACAATAAATCATCTAAAAACAGCGATAAAGTTCAAAATTGTGAGTAGTACAAATATTTTGTTTAATTTTGTTAGTAAATATTGTGGAATATGTCAAATTTTATGCTAAAATAGTCATATAGAGGTGATTTTATGATTGAAAATTTAAGTGTGTTATTAAACACTAAATACAATTATACGTTAACATCAATGGCTAAATTTTCTTTGGATGCAAAGAAAACTAGATTTGTTAAACTTAGCTTAATAGTATTTGTACTTTTATTAATAGCTTATATCCTAGGTAAATATGGAGTTATTGATGAATATGTAGATTTATTTTTTATGTTGTTTTCATTTTTTGCACTTGTTATGATTCCTCTTGGACTCAGCAGTAGTGAAAAAGAAGTAAATATTATAGTGACTCCAAAATATATTATTCAAGCTCTTGGTAAAACAGAATTTGTTGTTATAGATTTTGATGAGATAACAAAATATGATTTTGATAAAAAACATGGGTTAGCATTGTTTCAAAAACGAAAAAAAATCGTTATACCTTTTGCATTATATGAACTTGGATTAGATCCTATAATGGAGATACTTGAGGCTAAAGGTAAGACATTTGATCCTGAAAAAGATTATATGATTAGACCTGTAGAAATAATCATAAAGAGCGGAATAATTACTGTAAAAGATATTGAAGTGCTTACTAGCACTGATATGATATTTGAGAAATTCTTAAAGGACTATAATATGTTAACACCTGGCTTCTTAAATAAGATTGTTTTCTTAAATAGTGTTGTAGATGAGAGTTTTAAAGGTGAAAATTGTATTATCCTTAAAATAGCAAATTTGATGGTTAGTCCGGGTCATCCTGAAAACACTACATTCGATCCTATAAAAGCTGATGATTGTATCGTTATATTTGAAGGAGTAGAAGTTGTTAGTGTCTTAACAAAAGATATGTCAAACAGTGAAGCTGAAATGGTTACTTTACCAAATGAAGTTAAGAGCTTTTTAGGTAAAATTGACAAGGGTATTATATCTGATTCAAATAGCAAAGAAAAACTATTTAATGTTGACTTTGCATCAAGCTTAGATTTGTATCGTGTCTCATTTAAGTTTAACGATGTTATTGTAGGATGGAATGATATTAAACAATAGAAAAAGCACTCAATTGAGTGCTTTTTATTTTAATTCATTTATTATTTTTAATAAACTTTCTCTAGCTTCAACAGGTAGAATATCTTGGTTAAATAAGTTATCTACAAAATCAACTCTATTTTGAAATCTATCAATAAATAATTTTCTATATTTCGTATTAGTAAAATCTGGATTATATCCTTTTATATCAGTAAACTCCATATCTTCTATACCAGCTAATTTAGTGAACTCTAATGTATTTGATACGATTTTCTCGATTAGACCTAGAGTAATTTGTGGTGTTATGTCTTCGTTCATAAAAGAACCTGTATTTAAAACATAACATGATACACCAGTGTTTTCGAATAAATCCTTGAATTTTTTATAATCATTTCTTAGTGGATAAAGTCTAAATGGATTTGCATATGGCTCAATTACAAGCTTAGTTGATACTGCACCATGTTCTGCAGAAGAACGTTTGGTTGCTAGTGTTGCACCAAGTGTACTTCCTAATGTGCTTGAGTTAACTTTGATAATTGGAGGAAGAGAATCATCTTTCATTATCCAAAAGATTGAATCCACTTTATTATCAAACTTATATGCTCTTTTTTTAGTCCAAAACTTAGATTTTAGTGCTCGTCCATTCCCGTTTCTAATATCCTCAGTTACAGGGACTATCAAACCTTCATCATCTAGTGTTGCACCTACATTTTGAATTGTAAGTAAATACTTGTTATCTTCACTATTTGTTGGATAATCTTGAACTTTATCAAAATATGAAGGCTCTAATGAAATGGAAGAACCATCTTTATTAGAAATTACAAATGCATCATCATGTAAAACAGTTACATCAAAGATATTGTGGTGTTTTGAGTGAGTTATAGTGCTTTTACCACTCCCACTTAAGCCAAATACTCCAGCTATATATGTTTTATTATCAGGAAGATTAAATCTTTTTTGTCCACCATGACAAGCAGTATAATTATTTCTTGAAGCGATACTCCAAGCCATTGTTAGTGTTGCTTTCTTATGTTCCCCAAAATATCTTAAACCAAGAAGTGCGCCACAATTATGACTGTGATCAAATATACTTGCACCTGATTCGTACTTTTCAATTATTTCATCTGGATCTGAGTATAAGAAAATATCACCTTCGTTTATTTTAGTAGAAGCATTATACATTTTATCAACTTCAGAATTTCTTGATTGAAAATTTAGCATCCATGAATACATTGTGTTTTCATAACCTTCAGGAATTAGAAGGTGAGCTTTAACCATAAAATCAGTATGTAGTCCAACATAGACTACAGCATGATACATTTTCTTTTTTCTCGAATTAAATACAGAATCACGTAAAATAGTAGAATACTTTTCAATGTTTGAACTATTGACCAATCTTCTAGCTTTAGCTTGACGCCCAGTAATAATTCCATCATTAAATATTAAAACCTTAGCATCTCCATCTAAATCCAAATCAGTAGCTCGATGGATAGGTAAATCAGAAACAATTGTACCTGGTGAATTTTTAGCAAGGTTGTAAGCTTGTCTTAATGATGTGACTGATACAACATTATTTCTATAGAAAGCAGTTTCTAATGTAGTTCTAAATCTGCTAAATAGTTTATTGTTTGAGATGTTTATATCATCTCTTTTTACATTGCTTATAGTTGACATAATGTTCTCCTTTAATTAAAGATTAGCTACTAAAGCACTTAGTGCTATCGAATAGTATTTACTCATTGTAGAATCAGCTCTACTTGTAAGTACAATAGGTTTCTTTGCACCAGCAATTACACTAGCACCTTTTGCATTTGCAAGAAACATCATTGTTTTATAAAATACATTACCAGCTTCAATTCTTGGCATTATTAAGATGTCTACATCACCGGCTATTGGATCTTTAACACCTTTGTGAATTGCAGCTTCTTTGTTAATTGCATTGTCAATTGCAAAAGGACCACCAACTGTGCAACCTGTTATAATATTGTCTTTATTCATCTTAATTAATTCAGCTGCATGGACAGTTGCCTCCATATTTGGATTAACTTTTTCAACAGCACCAATAATTCCAACATTTGGGTTCTTATTTCCAATTGCATGTGCAATCTTTACTGAATTCTCAATAATTTGTCGTTTCTCATCTAAGGTTGGAGCAATATTCATTGCGCCATCACTCATCATTATTAATTTATGATGTGTAGGTACTTCTAATACACTCACATGAGAAATTCTATTTTGTGTTCTTAAACCATATTCTTTATTAAGGGCAGCTTTTAAAATTACACTTGTGTCTACCAAACCCTTCATTAAAAAGTAACCATTATTTGAACTGACCAACTTTACTGCTTCATGACATGCTAATCCATTATCTGGTTCATCTACGAATGTATAGAAAGAAGAATCAATTTTTAATTTTTCCATGATTTCTTTGGTTTTAGTTTTATTCCCCACTAATATAGGAACAATAATATTCTCTTTTCTAGCTAATTCAACAGCTTCTAAAACATGCTCATCATCTGCACATGCTACAACAAGTGTTTTTGTTTCAATCTCTTTTGCTTTTTTGATAAGTTCTTTTAAGTTAGTTACCATATTTACACCCCTAATTGTATTCCTGGTGATTTTCCTCACCTTTTAAAACACGCAGTGCACCATAAGCCAATGCTTCCATTTCGTCTTCACCTGGGAAAACGAGGACACGTGCAATAAATTCAACTCTATTTTTTATTAACTCTATTATCATTTTATCATAAGCAAGCCCGCCTGTGATAACAATACCGTCAACTTTTCCGTTTAGGACTGTAGCACCTGCTCCAATTTCTTTTGCTATTTGGTAACACATTACATCCAAAATGAATTTTGCTTGTTCATTACCCTCTTTAATCATTTGCTCTATTTCATAACCATCATTAGTACCTAAATAAGCAACCATTCCACCATTACCATAGTTCATTTTTTGAATTTCTTTAAGTGTGTATTCACCACTAAGAGCCATTTTGTATAATGGACCAATAGGAACTCCACCACTACGTTCTGGACTCATTGGTCCATCACCATCTAAAGCATTATTAACATCAATAACACGTCCTTTTTCATGAACTCCAACACTAATTCCCCCACCAAGGTGAGCAACAATTAAATTCAATTCATTATAAGGTTGTTGCAAATAGCTAGCTGCTTTTAATGCAACAGCTTTTTGATTTAGTGCATGAAATAATGATTGACGTTTAATATTTGGCATACCTGTAAATCTTGCGATATCATTCATTTCATCAACAGCAACAGGATCAACTATATAAGAAGGTACCTTGATTTTATCTGCTATTTTTTTTGCTAAAACACATCCAAGATTAGATGCATGTTCTCCTCTAGGAGCTTCTTTTACATAATCTAGCATATATTGGTTAATCAAATATGTTCCACCTTTAATAGGCTTTAACATACCACCACGACCTACAACCGCATCCAAATCATTTACAGTTGTATTTGTTTCATCTAAAGTGCTCATAATAGCATCGTATCTAAAGTTGAATTGATCGTAAACTGAATCAAAACTATTTATTATCTCTGTGCTATGTTTAATACTTTTTTTGTATACTAATTCTTTGTCGTGATAAATTGCAATCTTCGTTGAAGTAGAGCCAGGATTTATCGCTAAAATCTTATATTTCATAATGACCTCCAAGGTTAAATTATCTTTGTTTTAAAAAAATACGAATTCATTATAACATGGTAGCGTTTTCACTACAACCAAAAAAGTAGTTTTTTTTAATAAGTTTTTTTTGAATTACTTAATCTTTAAAAATGCTATATTCATAGTAAAAAAGTGTCATGGTATGTATCAGCTTAATAAAGAGGTTTTAAGGCTATTTAAAAAGAATATATTTTTCTGTTTTGCTTATTTAATTTAGCACTTAAAAGTAGTATAATATTTACATGGCAATTTTATAAATGAAAGAGGAGGAGCTTATGAAAAAAATATTCGTTTTATTATTTGTTTTAATGTTCGCAGTAGTTTTATCTGCATGTGATACTACAGATGCTGATCCAACTTGTGGAAAAGGTGAAGAATTAGTAGCGGGGGAATGTGTGACACCACCTACGTGTGCTAGTGATGAAATATTAGACAATGGTAGCTGTGTTAAATTGTCTGATACTTGTGTTAGTCCTGAGGAGTACATCGATGGAGAATGTAAAGTACCAGATCCAGTATGCGTTTTACCAGAGGAATTAATTGCTGGGGAATGTAAAGTACCAGATCCAGTATGTGGAGATAACGAAGAATTAGTTGAAGGTGCATGTGAGTTAATAGTTACAGATGCTGAGTTAGCATTAGCTGCAATTGCAGAAATAAGTTTTGGAGAATTAGTTGTAACTGAAAATGTTACATTACCAACTATGTCTGTAGATGGATATCCAATTGTTTGGACATCAAATTTAGAAGATAGTATCGCAAATGATGGGACAGTTGTTAGACCTGTATTTGAAGATGGTGATGCTAGCGTTGTTTTAACTGCAACAATTACTATAAACGATGCTGTTGAGTCAGTTGATTTTATGTTTACTGTTACAAAATTAGACCAAGTTAATACTGACGATGTAGATATCGTTGTTGATAAAGATGCAATTGATTTAGGGGATTTAACTGCTGTGTCAAGCAAACTTTCATTACCTAAATCTGGATCATTAGGAAGTTCAATTGTTTGGACTTGCTCAGATCAAAGAATTATCAGTGCAAAAGGATACGTAAACCGTCCAGCATTTTTAGAAGGAGATGTTGTTGTTACTTTAACTGCAACACTAACTTTAGGTGAGTTTACTGAAACTAGAGATTTTGAAGTTACTGTCTTAAAAGAAGATGAAAACTTTGTTTCTAGTATATTAAGTTTACCTTTTGAAAATTTAGCGGAAGAATATATAGTACCTGCTGGATTTATTGATATTTATTATATGAATAATACACAATTACCTTATGTTGATATTCAAGAATTTATTAATTTATTATCTGGTGCAATTGTTTCAAGTGAAATATCAGTAATTGGTAATGGTGATTTACTTGAAGTATCATATGTATTAGCTGGTGGTGAAGGTGAAGATGATTATACAATGCTTATGACATATGATTTTACAAATAATACAATGAGTGTTAATGATTTTGGATTCTTTGATTCATTAAGCGAAAGCACTCAAACTGACTTTGGTAACGGATTAGATGTAATTGATTATGTCTTTACTGATCCAAGTGTAGTTAGTGTTGATTTTGATGATTATGATTTTGATATAGTATATGAGGGTGGAAAATATTTAATACCTTTCCATTTTGCAAATTTATATTATAGTGGTGGAATGTTTGATGCGTATTACAACGGTGACAAAGTATATGGTGTAGATACATATCAGTTAATGGATTCTGATGCTATTGCTCCAACTGTTATCGATAGTTCATTCAATGGAAAAACAATGGATGCATCAATAAGAGAAGCTACTTATGACTTCTTAGCTTATGCTTTTGATTACTTCTATGGATTAAAAGATTTAAGAGGAGTAGACACATATTATGATGAATTAGGTGATTATTATACTAAAATGGTAACTAGAACTGATAGAAATGCTTATTCAGCAGTATTTGATTTTGTATATGATACTGATGACTTACATACATCACATATTACTCCTGGTTATTATGAAACATTTTATGAGTTATCTCTTGCTTGGGAAGATTTAGGACCAAATACGGAGGAATACTACAATGCATATTACGAAATTGATGCAGTATGTAATGGTAGACAAGGATATAGAATATTAGATGATGGTAAAATTGCCGTAGTCTTTATTGGAGGTTTCGAAGCTGAAACACCAGAAGAAGTTGGTACAATGCTAGCTGAAATTCAAGCTTTAGGAACTGTTGAAAGTATTGTTATTGATTTAGCATGTAATGGTGGAGGTAACTTAGGTGCAACTATTCAAATTATTGGATATATGACTGATGAGCCAATTCCAATAAGCCAAATATCAACAACTGATGGTGCAAGTGTAACTTGGTATTATACAACTGCAAATGCAGCAATCGATGTAGATTGGTATATCCTTACATCACCTGTTACATTTAGTGCAGCTAATCTAATGACAAGTATCGCAAAAGATATGGGTATTGCAACTATTATCGGACAAGATTCAAGTGGTGGAGCTTGCTCTATTACAGCAATTTCACTTCCTGATGGTTCTGCAATATTAGTTAGTTCTACAGGAATGTTAACTGATACTGCATACAATAGTATTGAATACGGTATTAGAGTTAATTTAGCTATGGCTGATGTTACTAGTGATAGTGAAATAGTTAGTGTTATTAATAGTAATAAATAAAAATTAAAAATACTGCAATTGCAGTATTTTTTTTGTTTTATGTGGTATAATTACCGAGTTAGAAGGTGAAAGCTATGAGTAGAGATGATAATAAAAGGTATTTAATACTTAAAGATAAGAGCGTTTTTAAAGGATTAATCATCCTTGCAATTCCTATTATGTTTAATAATTTTGTTAAAACAATCCATGATATTGTAGATATGTTTTTTGTATCAAAAATTAATGGATATGGAACTGATGCAGTATCTTCAATAAGTATTACTTTTCCAGTTTTCTTTATGTTTATCTCACTTGGTATTGGACTCGGAGTAGCTGGAACTAGTATTATTTCACAGTATTTGGGTTCTGCTCAAGAAAAAGAAGCTAAAAAATTCGCTACTAACCTTGTTGTATTATCATTATTTATTGGATTGTTTCTTAATGTTATCGCATATTTAGGAGCACCATTCATTATGAAAGTAATGGGGGCTGATGGTTTTACTCTTGAGAATAGTGTTAAATATTTGCAAATTAGATCTTTTGAATTACCAGTATTATTCTTGTTCTTTGCCTATACTGCTATTAGGCTAGCAAGTGGTGATACAATTACACCGATGTTTATTGGAGTAATTACGGTATTCTTAAATATAGTATTATCACCTTTCCTTATATTAGGATACGGCTTAGGAGTACCTGGGGCTGCATACGCAACTCTTGCTTCATATTTAATAGTTTTACCTATTATCTTATATAAATTAAGAAAAGATACGAGTGGAATTGTTTTAGATTTTGAATTTATAAAACCAAATAAATATGTTGTTAATGATTTAGTTAGAACAGCGATACCTTCGTCTTTAGGACAATCATTTACTGCAGTAGGATTTATTGTACTAACATCATTTATTTTATCATATGGAGATGACACTGTTGCTGCGTTTAGTGTTAGTAATAGAATATCAAGTTTAATACTTCATCCTGCAATGGCACTTGGTGCTGTACTTAGTGCATATGTTGGACAAAACATTGGAAATTTAAATGTACCAAGAGCGAAAGAAGCATTTAGAAAAGCAATGATTTTAGGGGTAGTAATTATGGCTACTGGCAGTGCTATTGTCATTAACTATAGGAGAAATCTAGCAGAAATTTTTATAGATGACAATCAGTTCGCGCTAGACTTGGCAAATGATTATTTGTTTTTCTTATTACTTGGATTACCGTTAATGGCAATTTTCCAAACATTTATTGGTGTATATAATGGTAGTGGAAATACTAAATATACTTTTGTGATTGGTGTTGTTCGGTTATGGTTACTTAGAATACCTTTAATTCTTATTTTTAAATATTTTACAGATCTAGGAGCTAGTGGAATCTGGTATGCAATGTTATTAAGTAATCTATTAATTGTTATATTAGGTACGTTCCTTTATAAAAAAGTTGATTATAAACCAAAAATCAGAATAGGGTAGATTTCTACTCTATTTTTTTATGCTTATCAAATTTAATCATTTATTGTATAATTAGAATATAAAGGAGTGATTATTGTGAAATATGAAATTAAAGAATTTGATACAAGATATTTTGCTGGTATTGAGCATCCTAATGGAGTTGATATTAGCCTAAAGCAAATGGATCTCCAAAAAACTTGGACGGAGCTTTTTAAGGTTCATCCTGAAAAAATTGAAAACAAAGTAGAACCAAACAACTTTATTGGCTTAGAGTGTTATCCACCAGACTTTATGGATGAAAAAGTTTTTGATTACTACGCGATGGTTCAAACTAAAGAACTAGTGCATGGTATTGATGGAATTGTTACAAAAAAACTTCCAAAGGGAAAGTACGTCCAATTTGAAATTGAATTTGGTAATTTAAAAGAAGAAATCCAAAAAGTATATAGATATGTGAAGGATAATGAAATGAAAATCAATAATGGATTTGATTTTGAACAATATATTGATGGGCAAGATTATAGTAATAGTGACGCAATATTGCTATTTTGCTTCTTACTTATTGAGTAATTAAATAAACAAAAGACAGAACATCATTTTCTGTCTTTTTTATTTTGAAAAAGAAATTTACATAACTCATAGATATTATTGTTTTGAGGTGATTAGATGAAAAGAATTTTTGCAGTGACATTTTTAATATTATTATTTACAACTTTAACAGGTATTAAGGCAGTAACATTCCCCAACATGATTCCGGGTGGGAAAAACTACCTAGATTCAGAAAACTTCACATTAAACGGTAATGAATTAGAAAGTAATAACTCTATAAAAGTTAAAAGTGATACTTTTTATACTTTAACATTTCCCGGAATAGATATGCTTGGTGAAAATATATCTATTGATGTTATTGGTAATACAGAAATATATACAGCTGGTAATATTGAGCTTAATATGAATTGTACTTTTAGTTCTGATGAAAACATATGTAATTTTAAAACAGCTGTTGACGAAACCTCGCTATATATATTATTTGGGGGGGATATGCTTGGGTATTTTTATAGTTATTATGGTATGGAAAATTTCCAATTAGAAGAAGGACAAGTCTCTACAATATTTGAGGAATATATTCCTCCAGTTGATGATACAAATAGTCCTGAATTCAGTGGAACTGGTGCTTTTATTACCAGTTATGATAGTATTGAACTAATAAGCACCATAGTTTCTTCACACGTAGTTGTTATTGATGATATAGATGGAGACATATCAAATCAAATAAACATCACATACGATGAGTATACTGGGTATGAGGATGTAGTAGGGATATACGATGTTGATTTGTCTGTAAGTGATTCTAGTAATAATGAATCATACTTCACTTTAACTATAATTGTTAAGGATGAAATTCTACCAGTTATAACTGGTGATAATGCAATTAGTTTGGAAGTTCATAATATACAGACAATTGAAGAAATCATATCTCAAAATTATACTATATATGATGGATATGATCTAAATCCGTCAGTAAATGTCATTAGTGATGGATATACTCTAAATAAAAACTTGTTAGGCATCTATAATGTAACTTTTGAGGTAGTTGATTCTT
>Ga0102814_10002584_pt1 | contig 12214 bp, 13 predicted proteins | sample ColrivemetaGS741_FD_79112 | JGI IMG/M metagenome (GOLD analysis project Ga0102814, IMG submission 79112) | Estuarine microbial communities from the Columbia River estuary - Flood tide ETM metaG S.741 | ecosystem: Environmental > Aquatic > Marine > Intertidal zone > Estuary | place: USA... | reverse complement strand
TATCGATGGCAGCATCCTGAGCAAACGCTGGCACAGCCAAAACAACAAATGGAAGTGCGATCAATGCGTTACGAATGGACATTCAAGTTCTCCTAGAGAGGGTTACGAAGCAAAATCGCTTCATGAGCGCACCTTTGCGCCCGTTTTTTGGGATTGGCGAGAGGCCAAATGCAAAGCCGCAAAAATTACGTTTTCGCCACGGTTTTTGACCTAAAAATCGGCTGCTTTCGGCTCAAAATTTGGCCCAAAAAACTATTTTCATCCGCCCCCCTTTTTATCGGGACAGACACAACCCATTTGGTGTCGCTTGCATCTGATCCAATGTCGCCTGCGGGGCGTGATTTCATCGAATCACAGGTTTAGGCTAGGCACGACACTGCGCAGCTATGGAGGCGAAAACGATGGCCAAAGACGAATACCAAACCGACCTTACAGTTGTCCGTCAACCTGTTGAAACCGCCCAAGGTTTGCCCAATGCCCACTACATCGACGAAGGTGTTTTTGAGGAAGAAAAGCACGCCGTTCTTTTTGCCAATTGGGCAGGCCTTGCTGTTGCCTCCGAGGTTCCCGAAATCGGTGATGCAAAGCCAATCGAATTCTTGGGCATCCCTCTCCTGCTCGTACGCGACCGCGCCGATAAGGTCCGCGTGTTTCAGAATACCTGCCGCCACCGTGGTATGATCCTTGTATCAGAGCCCAAGAAGATTGAAGGCGCGATCCGTTGCCCCTACCATTCGTGGTGCTACTCCACGGCAGGCAAGCTCGTTAGCACGCCCCATGTCGGCGGCGCGGGCTTTAATACCCATGAGGCGATCAATAAGGACGACCTTGGCCTGACCGAAGTCCGTTCCCATGTCTATTTTGACACTGTTTTCATCAACGTCGACGGCAAAGCTGATCCGTTTGAGGTCGTGCATGCCGACCTGCTAGAGCGTTGGAAAGAGTTCGACCAACCGATGTATCACGGCGGCGCGGATAGCTGCTTTGACCTTGAGGTCACGACCAATTGGAAGCTCGCGGTAGAGAATTATTGCGAGAGCTATCACCTGCCGTGGGTCCATCCGGGTCTTAACAGCTATTCCCGCCTTGAGGATCACTACCACATCCAAGAGCCGAACAAATATTCGGGTCAAGGCACGCTTGTTTATAAGCAGCTTCAGGGCCCAGATGATGCCGTATTCCCTGATTTTAGAGGCTTGGATGAGAAATGGAATACGGGTGCGGAATATGTCGCGATCTATCCTAACGTTTTGCTAGGTGCGCAACGCGACCACTGCTTCTCGATTGTGTTGCAACCCAATACGCTCAATAGCACGACTGAACATATCCACCTTTATTACGCAGAGCCAAAGACCTCTGAGGATATGCGTTCGCGTAACGCCCATCTTTGGAAAACTGTGTTTGAAGAGGACATCTTTGTTGTTGAAGGCATGCAAAAGGGCCGTCATTCGCCGCTGTTTGACGGGGGCCGCTTTAGCCCTGCGATGGATGGGCCGACCCATAACTTTCACGCGTGGGTTGCTGGCAAAGTGCAGGAACACCGCGACAAACAAGACGCATGAGCGATCTGAACGACACTATTCTGGCAGCCCATGCGCGCGATGATCGTCGCGCGCTGGTTAGCCTATATACCCAAGCGGCGGATCAGACCAATGACATTAATACCGTCTGCTTCTTCCTGACCTATGCCTATATCTACGCGCTCGAATTGGGCCATCCTGATGCGGACGCCCTTTATGCGCGGCTGGATGCCCACGGGCGCGTCTGACCCCTTGCCCCTGCCCGCCTGTCGCGTCACTGTGGCGGTATCAAAAGTAAGGACACGATCCCATGGCACCGCGCAAGATCATTATCGACACTGACCCCGGACAAGACGACGCTGTCGCGATCCTTTTGGCGCTGGCCTCGCCTGAGGATGTGACCGTTTTGGGTGTGACGGCTGTTGCGGGTAACGTGCCGCTGCCATTGACCGAAAAGAACGCGCGGATCGTGTGCGAGTTGGCAGGCAAGCCAGAGACTTTGGTCTTTGCGGGCTGTGACGTGCCGATGAAGCGCAAGCTGGTCACCGCAGAGCATGTGCACGGCAAAACGGGATTAGATGGTCCGAAAATGGACGACCCGACGATGCCGCTGCAAGCGCAACACGGGGTGGATTTCATCATCGAGACATTGCGCACCCATGATGCGGGCACTGTCACCCTCTGCCCGCTTGGCCCCCTGACCAATATCGCGACTGCATTTGAGAAGGCTCCTGACATCGTTGATAAGGTGCAGGAAATTGTGCTGATGGGTGGCGCTTATTTTGAAGTAGGCAACATTACCCCAGCCGCCGAATTCAACATCTATGTCGATCCCGAAGCAGCCAAGATCGTCTTTGCCTCTGGTATCCCGATCGTGGTGATGCCGCTTGATGTGACCCACCATGCGCTCACGACCCACGCCCGCGTTGATGCATTTAGCGCGCTTGGAACGAAGGTTGGTGATATGGTGGCGGCTTGGACCAACTTCTTTGAGCGGTTCGACAAAGAGAAATACGGATCAGAGGGGGCGCCATTGCACGACCCTTGTGTCATCGCCTATCTGATCCAGCCTGACCTGTTTGAGGGTCGCCATGTGAACGTCGAGATTGAAACCCAGTCCGACCTCACCCTTGGCATGACCGTCGCCGATTGGTGGCGCGTCACTGACCGCAAACCCAACGCTATGTTCATGGGCAGCCTGAACGCCGATGGCTTCTTTGCCCTCCTCACCGAAAGATTGGCCCGCTTATGAGCACTGCAATTAACCTTGGCGGCCCTGAAGACGACGAGCGGCTTTTGTCGTTGATGGCCCGCTATCACGAAGAATGCGGCTTGGACTATGACGATGAGCATCGTGCACGTGTGGCCGTCCCCCTGCTCGAAGGGTCGCCTCTGGGCGCTGTCTGGCTGATTGGCCCGCAACGAGCGCCCTTGGGCTATGTGCTGGTTACATTCGGCTGGTCCGTGCGCCTTGGTGGTATGATCGGCTGGGTGGAAGAGGTGTTTATCCGCCCTTCCGTGCGTAGTCGTGGCATCGGGACCGAGGTTTTGCATGCCATTGCAGTGTCGCTCGGGCCTGCTGGTATTCAAGCGCTACAAGTCCGCGTCGATGGCGACGAGCGTTTGGCGCGATTTTGCAAACGCGTTGGTTTTGCGCAGACCGACGATCAAAGGGTTATGACGGATTTGCTGTCTTAACCCGCTTTGGCCGATTGATCAGGATGATGCCGATGGCCACAAGGACAAGAGCGCCAAGCAGGTTTGGCCCGACTGTTTCACCCAAGAGAAGCCAGCCGAGGCCGACGCTCAGCACTGGCGACAGAAAGCTAAACGAGGCCACGCCGCTGGCGGGGTAGATCGAAAGCAGCCAGAGCCAGAAGATGAAGCCTGCGCTGACGACCACCACAATTTGGAAAGCGAGCCCCCAGAGGTGGATCGGGGCCAGATCGCGGATCAGGTCGCCGTAAAACAATGAGGCGATCAGCAGGATTGGGGCCGAGACGCCGACCTGCCACATCAGTTGCACTTCAGGGCAGACTTTGTTGAGCGGTGACGCTTTGGCCAGCAGTGCCGTCACGGCCCAACCGATGGCAGCCCCCAAAGCCGCCAGATCGCCCCAGATATTCGCCTCGCCGCTATCACGCGCAAGGATGGCCCAAGCCACGCCAGAAATCGCAAACCCAAGGCCAAGCGCCTTGCGCATTGTCAACCTGTCGCCTGCCACAAAGACATGCGCGAGGATCGCCATCCAGAGCGGCATTGAGTAGAAGATCACGCCAGATCGGCCCACGGTCGTTAGATCAAGCGCGATGAATAGGAGCATGAATTCAAAGGCAAAAACCGTGCCTGTGATGATCCCGAACAGAACGGTTTTTGGCGGAAATTGCAGCGGAATGCCACGCCAGCGCATCCACAGATAAATGCAGATCACGGCCCCGGCCGAGCGCACACCCGCAAAGAAAATCGGTTGCAGCCCGCCATTGGTGACCTTGATCACCACTTGGTTAAACGCCAGCAGAAGCGCAAAGCCTGTGAGGGCAACTGCGCCGAATGTATCTATTTGAGGTTTACGGTCCATGGCCGCAAAGGACAGGGCTGCGGGCCGCAAGTCAAGCCTAGTTGGGTCGGGTCATCCATTGACCTTTCGGCCAGAACGCGTGGAACGCAAAAGCGAACATCACGTCATGGACGATGTCGTTTCCTGCTGCGTCTTGCACGCGCACGTTGCCGACGTCTTTGCCGTCTGAAATGCGGGCATCATCGAGCGCGGAGGCTTGGCCTGAGACCCAGGTGAGCGTGATACCTGCTTGGGTAACCGTCCCCTCTTCGGCCAATCGCGTCAAAGGCCAAGCGCGGTCTCCGACACGCACCACGCGGGCCAGCGCGGGGATATCGTGGGGCGGTAGTTCGCCAGAATAAAGGAATGGCCGGTGCAAGCTGTCGTATTGCACATAGGGGTTCGCGCCGTAGTCGCGGGAAAAATTAGGTTGATCCATGACCAACCCTTCGGGGTTGCGGATCTGGAATGTCTCCCAGCTTTCCATCCATGACGGGAGCGTTTCCAGTTCCACACCTGTGAGCTTGCCAACAATCCCCTAGCCGATGGCCTGCTGCCACCAGCTTTCAGTCTCGCGGTCAAACATGATCATATCGGAATTGCGCAGCTTACCAGAGACGCCAAAGCTCAGCGTGCCCGCTGTGGTGCGTCTGTCAAATGTGATCCCTGAATTGCACAGCGGGCAGAAAGTGACGGCGACGGGGATGCCGCCCACGGTATCATTCACGATCTCATGCCATGTGAGGTAGCGGATCGGGTAAGCGCGGGGCGTCTCGCCTGCGATCTCAAGGGTGATGACAGGTTCGCGGGGCTGTAACGCGGTCTCATTTGCCACCGTGTGAAATGTCGGATCGTTGAGTGCGGGAATGCCGTCCTTCGCAGGGCCACCCGAGAGAATTTCGACCCAGCTGGTAACGCTTGTGGTCTCAAAGTCGGTGTTTGGCCATTCATGTACCCAAAACGTAGGAGCAGCCCTTGGCTGGCCGAGAGGCAAAAGCTGGCGATAAGGGGAAATAGGCGCATGGGTCTCTCCGATCATTTGGTCGGAGTGTGACGATGCGGGGTAGTGTCGCCTAGCCCCCTCGCGAAACTGTGAGAGGGCTAGGTGAAATGGTTTATTCGGTAACGCGCACGGCAACCATTTTGTCAGGCGCGCCAACAACGGCGCCATTGCCACCCGTGCCAAGCTTGATTTGATCAACGATCTCCATGCCTTCGGTGACTTCACCAACGACGGTGTACTGACCGTTCAAGAAATCACCCTGATCGAACATGATGAAGAACTGCGAGTTTGCAGAGTTGGGGTTCTGGCTACGCGCCATGCCGACGATGCCACGCGCAAACGGCTTGTCGGAGAACTCGGCTGGGATATCAGGTAGTGCTGAACCGCCCATACCAGCGCGGGATGTGTCCTCGCCCTTGCCGAATTCCACGTCGCCCGTTTGCGCCATGAAACCTTCGATCACACGGTGAAACACCACGCCGTCATAGTCACCAGCTTGCGCAATCGCCACAATCTGAGCGACGTGCAGCGGTGCTGTATCCTCAAACAGGTCGATCTTGATTGTGCCATTGGCCTCGCCTCCGACGTCAATCTCAAGGCCTGTTGCAAATGCTGGGCCCGCAACAAGCGCCATCACTGCTGCAAGCTTAAACATCTGCGGCAACCTTAACAGAGATCATACGATCAGGGTTCGCAGGTGGCTCGCCCTTTGCGATGTTGTCTACAAGCTTCATGCCAGAGATCACGTTGCCGTAAACGGTGTATTGGCCGTTCAGGAAATCGTTGTCTTTGAAGTTGATGAAGAACTGGGAGTTCGCGGAATCTGGGTTCGCAGAGCGTGCAGCGCCCAAGGAACCGCGTGCGTGTGGCACCTTAGAGAATTCAGCTTTCACATCGCCCAAGTCGGACCCACCTGTGCCAGCGCGGCCAGGGTTGTAGTCTTTTTCCATGTTCGCGTGCTGCACGTCGCCTGTTTGCGCCATGAAGCCGTCGATGACGCGGTGGAAGGCCACGTTGTCATAGGCGCCTGCGCGGGCCAATTCTTTCATGCGGGCTGTGTGAGCTGGGGCCACATCTGGCAGCAACTGGATGATCACATCGCCGTCTTTCAACGTCATGATGATTGTGTTCTCTGGATCTGTAATATCGGCCATGATGGGCTCCTGTTTTATATATCGCGTTGCCCAGCTACATATGGCGCAAAACCGTGATTGCCAAGGCGCGAGGTTGACCTAGCAGCCCATCTGCCGCAATGAAGAGCAAAATTCTGCTCGCTTGGAGATGCAAATGGCTTGGAAGACACTCGACGATATGGACCTCAACGGCAAACGCGTGCTGGTCCGTGTGGATATTAACGTGCCGATGGAGAATGGCGTCGTGACCGACATGACCCGTATTTCCCGCATTGCCGACACGGTTTACGACATTCAGGACGCTGGCGGTAAGGTCATCTTGATGGCCCACTACGGTCGCCCAAAGGGCAAAGTCGTCGAGGAAATGTCCCTGATCCACATCGCGCCATTTGTGGCCGAAGAGCTGGGTGTGCCTGTCACATTCGCCGATAGCGATTACCGCGATGCGGTGAAGGAAATGGTAGATGACGAGGTTTTGTTGCTTGAAAACCTGCGGTTTAACCCCGGTGAAGAGGCCAATGACCCTGAGTTCGCCAAGCGCTTAGCCACCCTTTGTGATGTCTACGTGAACGATGCGTTTTCTGCCGCCCACCGCGCCCACGCCAGCACCGAGGCGATTTCAAAGCTGCGCCCATCGTGCGCGGGTCGCTTGATGGAAGAGGAACTCAGCGCGCTTGAGGCTGCTTTAGGCAAGCCCAAGCGGCCTGTTGTTGCTGTTGTTGGTGGCGCGAAGGTGTCCACAAAGCTGGACCTGTTGGGTAACCTTGTTGGCAAGGTCGATCATTTGGTGATTGGCGGCGGCATGGCAAACACATTCCTTGCGGCGCAAGGCATCAATGTTGGCAAATCCCTTTGCGAACATGATCTGGCGGACACGGCGCGCGAGATTTTGGCGAAGGCCGAGGCTGCTGGCTGTGAAATCATCCTGCCGCGCGATATCGTTGTGGCGCGTGAATTTAAGGCGGGCGCGGCAAGCGAAACTGTCGCCCCTGACGCCTGCCCTGCGGATGCGATGATCTTGGATGCGGGCCCTGCGACGGTTGCCTATATTGAGGGCGTTTTGGCCAACGCGAAGACATTGATCTGGAATGGCCCGCTTGGCGCGTTTGAGATTGAACCCTTTGATGCGGCGACGAATGCAGCGGCGCTGGCCGCCGCGAAACTGACCAAAGCGAAGAAGCTAATTTCGGTTGCTGGAGGCGGTGATACGGTAGCGGCGCTGAACCAAGCAGGTGCTGCGGCCGACTTTACCTACATCTCCACGGCTGGCGGTGCGTTCCTTGAGTGGATGGAAGGCAAAGAGCTGCCCGGCGTTGCCGCACTCAACACTTGATTGCGCTAACGGTAGCGTAACCATAATTGTGTAAACAATATCAGGCTCCTATGAACACCCTATGGGAAATTCACAGGAGCCTTTTATTATGGTCGATCAAGCGCAGTTTGAACAAGTTCGCAACGGCAAAGGCTTTATCGCCGCTCTCGACCAAAGTGGTGGCTCCACACCCAAGGCTCTCGCTCTCTACGGCATCAACGGCGACGCTTACGCCAATGACGACGAGATGTTTGCCCTGATGCACCAGATGCGCAGCCGCATTGTGAATGCCCCCGCCTTTACAGGTGACAAAATCGTCGGCGCGATCCTGTTTGAAATGACGATGGACCGCGAGATTGGCGGCAAACCTGCCGCACAAGCGCTTTGGAACGATCAAGGCGTTGTTCCGTTCCTGAAGGTCGATAAGGGCCTGATGGACGCGCACAACGGCGTACAGTTAATGAAACCAATCGACGGACTCGATACGCTTTTGGCGCGTGCCGTGAAGGCGGGCATGTTTGGGACCAAGATGCGCTCTGTCATTGGTGCGGCCAATGCAGCAGGCATCGAGGCGATTGTAGCGCAACAGTTTGAAATTGGTGCACAAATCGTTGCCGCTGGCCTCGTGCCGATCATTGAACCAGAGATCACGATTTCCATCGCGGATAAGGCTGACGCCGAAAAGTTGTTACTGAGTGCCGTGCTCAAGCACCTCGACGCGCTGCCTGCTGACAGCCATGTGATGTTGAAACTCACCTTGCCAGAGGTGGCTGGTATTTACGCGCCAGTTGTTGCCCATCCACGTGTTGTGCGTGTTGTGGCCCTTTCTGGTGGCTATTCCCGCGATGAGGCCAATGCGCGATTGGCAAAGAACGCAGGCATCATCGCCAGCTTTTCACGCGCATTGACCGAAGGTCTGTCCGCCCAGCAATCAGATGATGAGTTCAACGCGGCAATCGCGGGCACGATCGACGCGATCTATCAGGCCTCTATCGCATAAAAGACTCACTTTGCTCATTTTCTGGCGAATTCGTCACGAAAGGGATTCCCAAGGCGAATCAAATATGCGATTCCCTTGGGTAGTCACCCGCAAGAGGTGACAGTGAGGCAGAACAATGATCAAACGCAGCCGCCCCGCGATGGGCACTTTGTTATATTTCGGAGGGGCCATTTTGTTGGGCCTCTATTTCACCTTTGCCGCCGTGCAAGGTGACTATGGCGTATTCCGTCGTAGTGAAATCTTGGCCGAGAAGCGCGCGTTGGAAGATGAGCTGGTGTTGGTTCAGGCTGAAGTGACGCGGATGGAAAACCTGACGCACCGCCTCTCTGATAGCTACCTCGATCTCGACCTTTTGGACCAGCAAGCCCGCGATGTGCTTGGTCTGATCCGCGCAGATGAGATCGTTATTCGCTAGGCGAAACCCTCCTATAATCTTACTGGTTGACTTGGCGTAAGATTGGCTCTCGCAATTCCTTTGGCAGTCGTGTAAAGATAGTTTAATACTAAACTAAATTTACTTTCGCGTTGGAGGAAATGCATGTCAGCCAAAAAGGCAGATGCCAAACCGAACGTCTCAGCTGAAGAGCTAATGGGACATTACCGTGAAATGCTGTTGATCCGGCGCTTTGAAGAGAAAGCGGGCCAGTTATATGGCATGGGCCTCATCGGTGGTTTCTGTCACCTTTATATCGGCCAAGAAGCCGTTGTTGTGGGCCTGGAAGCCGCAGCAGAGGAAGGCGACAAGCGCGTCACTTCTTACCGTGACCATGGCCATATGTTGGCCTGTGGCATGGACCCAAAGGGTGTGATGGCCGAGTTGACAGGCCGTACCGGCGGTTACTCAAAAGGCAAAGGCGGCTCCATGCATATGTTCTCGAAAGAGAAACATTTCTATGGCGGCCACGGCATTGTTGCAGCACAGGTCCCTCTTGGTGCGGGTCTGGCGTTTGCTGACAAATACTTGGGCAATGGCCGCGTGACGTTCGCCTATTTTGGTGACGGTGCTGCAAACCAAGGTCAGGTTTACGAGACATATAACATGGCCGAGCTTTGGGATTTGCCCGTCGTCTTTGTGATCGAGAACAACCAATATGCGATGGGTATGAGCGTTAAGCGTTCCACCAAGTCCCCATCCCTGTGGGAGCGCGGTGCCGCTTACGGAATCCCTGGTGAAGAAGTGGACGGCATGGATGTTCTGGCCGTGAAGGCTGCGGGCGAGCGTGCGGTTGCACATTGCCGCTCTGGCAAAGGCCCCTACATTTTGGAAGTGAAAACATACCGTTACCGTGGTCACTCCATGTCTGACCCTGCGAAGTATCGCACACGTGAAGAAGTGCAAAAGATGAAAGACGAGCGTGACCCAATCGATCAGGTTCGCGATATGCTGCTGACAGGAAAGCACGCCAGTGAGGACGACCTCAAGGCGATTGATAAAGAGATCAAGGCGATCGTCAACGATGCCGCCGAATTCTCGAAAACCAGTCCAGAGCCTGATTTGTCAGAGCTTTGGACCGACATCTATGCAGACCAGTAAGGGGATTACGACACATGGCTATTGAAATTCTAATGCCCGCCCTCTCCCCCACAATGGAAGAAGGCACACTGGCAAAATGGTTGGTCAAAGAAGGTGATACCGTCTCTAGCGGTGACATTCTGGCCGAAATCGAAACTGACAAAGCGACGATGGAGTTTGAAGCGGTTGACGAAGGCGTCATCGGCAAGATCCTGATTGCTGCTGGCACCGAAGGCGTCAAAGTGAACACTGCAATTGCTGTGCTGCTTGAGGACGGTGAGGATGCGTCTGCAGCTGTTGCGTCGTCTGCACCTGAGGAAGCTGCGGCCCCTGTTGCGGCAAAAGCACCAGCCGAGGCGAAAGGGCCCGTTGCAACGTCTGTGCCACAAAGCCCCGATTGGGCTGAAGGCACCAAGATGAAGCAGATGACTGTGCGTGAAGCACTGCGCGAGGGCATGTCCGAGGAAATGCGCCGCGACGAGACTGTTTACCTGATGGGTGAAGAGGTCGGCGAATACCAAGGTGCCTATAAGATTTCGCAAGGCATGCTGGATGAGTTTGGCCCCAAGCGCGTTGTTGACACGCCGATTACCGAGCATGGTTTTGCGGGTATCGCGGTTGGTTCCGCGATGGCTGGTCTGCGCCCGATTGTGGAATTCATGACGTTTAACTTCGCCATGCAAGCCGTTGATCACATTATCAACTCTGCCGCTAAGACGCTTTATATGTCTGGCGGTCAAATGGGCGCACCTATGGTGTTTCGTGGTCCAAACGGTGCAGCAGCACGCGTGGGTGCACAGCACTCTCAGGATTATACCGCTTGGTATATGCAAATTCCGGGCCTGAAGGTCGTGTCACCTTATTCTGCGGCAGATGCCAAGGGTTTGATGAAAACGGCGATCCGCGACAATAACCCCGTGATCTTCCTTGAGAATGAAATCATGTACGGCAAGTCGTTTGATGTACCTGATGTCGACGATTTCACCATTCCGTTTGGCAAGGCCAAGATCGAGCGTGAGGGTACTGATGTCACAATCGTATCGTTCAGTATCGGCATGACTTATGCCTTGGCTGCGGCTGACAAGCTGGCCGAAGATGGTATCTCTGCTGAGGTTATCAACCTGCGCACAATCCGTCCGATGGACACCGAGACCATCCTTGCATCTGTTCGCAAAACGAACCGCTGTGTGACAGTTGAAGAAGGCTGGCCGCAGGGCTCTGTCGGTGGATTTATCAGTGGTGTGATCATGCAAGAGGCGTTCGATTATCTCGACGCACCTGTGATCACCCTGACAGGTAAAGATGTGCCGATGCCATATGCCGCGAACCTTGAAAAGCACGCGCTGTTGACTGTCGATGAAGTCGTCGACGCCTGCAAAAAAGTAACTTACCGTTAAGGAGATAAGAGCATGCCTACAGAAATTCTGATGCCCGCCCTGTCGCCAACGATGGAAGAAGGCACATTGGCGAAATGGCACGTGAAAGAGGGCGACAAAGTCTCCTCTGGTGACATTCTAGCCGAAATCGAAACCGACAAAGCCACGATGGAGTTTGAGGCCGTTGACGAAGGCGTCATCGGTAAGATCGTCATAGCGGAAGGTACTGAAGGCGTGAAAGTCAACGCCGTCATCGCCGTGTTGTTGGAGGATGGCGAAAGCGCATCTGACATTGGGTCCGTGTCTGCGGCACCTGCTGCGGCGGCTGCTGCACCAAAGGAAGAAGCGGCGGCCCCAGCGGCGGCGGTATCCCCTGCCCCAGCGGCCTCTGCTGCCAAAGACGAAAATCGCATTTTCGCAACACCATTGGCGCGCCGCATTGCGGCCGATAAGGGTCTAGACCTTTCCGCGATTGCAGGCTCTGGCCCGCATGGCCGTATTGTGAAAGCGGACGTTGAGAACGCAACTGCTGCGCCAAAGGCTGCTGCTCCAGCTGCTGCGGCCTCTGCTGCACCAGCGACTGCGATGGCCTCTGATCCGTCATCTGATGCTGTGATCAAGATGTATGAAGGTCGTCCGTTCGAAGAGGTCAAACTCGACGGGATGCGCAAGATCATTGCTTCTCGTCTGACAGAAGCAAAGCAGTCCGTGCCGCACTTCTATCTGCGCCGCGACATCAACCTTGATGCGCTGATGAAGTTTCGTAGCCAGTTGAACAAGCAACTCGAAGGCCGTGGCGT
>Ga0102814_10002582_pt1 | contig 12219 bp, 18 predicted proteins | sample ColrivemetaGS741_FD_79112 | JGI IMG/M metagenome (GOLD analysis project Ga0102814, IMG submission 79112) | Estuarine microbial communities from the Columbia River estuary - Flood tide ETM metaG S.741 | ecosystem: Environmental > Aquatic > Marine > Intertidal zone > Estuary | place: USA... | reverse complement strand
GAACTGGCATCAGAAGCAAGTTTAAAAGAACATGGAATAGAATATGAACCAGTTCAGTTTCCAGGCGTAGCTAATCCAAAGTATCGTCCAGTAAAAGAATGGATGAATCAAATTGTAGCTACCAAATATATGAATAGAAACGAAATGCGTGAGATGTTTGAATGGACTTGGTGCACCAGATTAGGACATGAGTTTAACTTTACACGTGAACTAGCAAATTATTGTGAGAAACACAATGTTGCTACAATGCGTGAGTTCTACGACAGCTTCTATGAGTATATAAATACTAGTAAGGGTATATTAAACAAGTATTATGCAGATGTATTGTTGTTCAGAACTGAAAAGTATGAATACACCCTTGCACTAAAAAATATACAATTCAGAGATAATTTAAGTTTAGAAGATAGAGAACTTGTTAAGACAGATATTAAAGCATTTGCAAGCCAATATAATCTACCTAATGATTTAATTGAATATAATGACGCTAGTATGTTCAGAGGTGATGTAAATTATCCTTGGCGTATTAAGTTTGATTATGACTTCTTAAATGATATAGATCAAAAAGTAGAAATTGAATTTACAGAAACAGGACACGGTAGAGCTACATCAACCCGAGATAATCTACTAGTAGGAACAGATACAGTAGATGAAGAATATAAAAGAAAGAAGAGAATGGTATGCACCAGGACGAATGGAACAGTAGTGAGTTTGTAATAGAACTCCCACAACTAGAGTTTAATCCAGAAACCTTCCTGGAACAGATGCAAGGAATAGAACTTACAGACTATGTTAGTGCGTATGGCAAGCCCACTGGCTTACAAGTAAGTTATGCACCAGAATTAATTCAAACACAAATTGTAAAACATTATCTTGATATTTTTAAAGACTTTAAGATTCCAATAGGTGATATAGAAAACAATCATGCACACGGCCAAGGATTATATGGGTGGAGTTATATTAAAACAAAAGCAAACGCTCCGTTGCAAAGACACACAGACGCAGTAAGAGAAGCAAGTATTACATTTCCGTTAACATTCCCACAGGAATTGAATTTTTTTAGTAGCAAAGAATCAACCGAAAAATTAGTATATGAATATAAACCAGTTATTGTGATAATAAATGCAAAACACAAATGGCATTCAGTTGATCCAAGCAATGAGCCTAGATTACAGTTTCAACTTGATTGTTTTAATCCATGGGATGAGATTAAAGAACTAGTTAAAGCATTATGAATCCAGTAATTGTAATTAATGTAAACATGGCGTCTAAAGGACACCAAATTGGAAGATTGGTATCAAGTTGTAGTAATATTACTTGGTATGATCATCCTGGCAATGGAAACAATCCATGGGAACCATGTAATAATATATTAAATGCAGAACTAAGTGGCTTTCATTACGATAGACGATTTGCAGACAACAGCACAATACCACCTGTGTTAGATTTTAGTAGACGCAGTGGATTGCCAGAGCGTCCAGTTATAGAATACAAAGATAGATTGCTAACATACATAACACACAGCTATTTAGATGAGTCACGTGAGTATTTTAATGGTAAACATCTTGTTGTGTTGCACAAAGACCTAGACAGGTTTATGAATACATCATGGAAATTTAGAGTAGGTAAAACAAAAAGACTTGTTAGTGAATTATACACAGAAGAACAAATAGTAGAAATGCTAAACAGCATATACGATAATTACAAAGACAATATAACAGAGGATGATTTTGTTATTGAGTCAATAGATGAACTATTTGATCAAGATATTTTTAAAAACATGTGTAATAAATTAGAATTAGAGTTTAATGAAGATAGATATATACAAGTGAAGAGATTTATAAATGCAAACACACTTATTAACTAAAGAAGTATTCCCACAGTTGGAAACTTTCTTTGATACTGCAAAGGAATTAAAGTATCTAAACAATGTTAGTAAACGTGCTATGAAATACGACTGGTGTTTAGACTTTGGTGGAATGTGGCATTGTGCAATAGATGATAATAATCGCATTGTAAGTTTAGCAGGCTGTCATCCATTACCAGAAGTTGATGACAATGCTTGGAGAGTAATGTTTAGAGGAGTTCAAATACCAGGAGATTATGGATTTGGATTAAGTAAATATCATATGAGTGCATTAACATGGAGATTACTATTGCCATTGCAATTAGAATATATCGATAACGCAGATGCATATATAACTACTAACATCTCACATGATGCAAGTGGTAAAATGAATAAGACACACAGATTATTTCAACAGTTAGAGAAACTGGGTATGGTTGAACATTATAATGACATGGAACTATATCACACTGATCAAAGTGTTTGGAAACTAAACAAAGAGAAATATATGGAGGTAAGAAGCAATGTGGTTTAATTGGAAACATCTAAGAGATGCAGAATATCTTAGTAAAAGCAAACGTGAAAATGGAGTAGTGTTATACTTCAAACACATGTGGGTTGGATTTAGAGAAGCAGGAAAACAATTGCTAATGGCTATTGCTAGTGTATTACATGCAATATTTCCACCATTGTTTGATTTCAAATTACTTGATATAGTAATTGATCAAACTATAGGCTTACATAAGTTTTTGCCAGATCATCCAAGTTGGCAGAGACTAAAAGACGAATTAAAGAAGAAATAATATGGACTTAGACAATCTTAAATTAATACTGGAACACGGAATCACTATTAACACAAGTGGAACAACTGGTGAACCAAAAAGCATAACACAGACACCTGAGAAGATGAAATTTGCAGACGAGATTGCAATTGATAGTCAACAGTTAACTAAAAATTCTAAAATATATACAGTTTGCAAAATACAACATGCAGGTGGATTACTAGCACAAACATTACCAGGTATTAGACTTGGAGCAGAAGTTGTTATAGACGATTTTAATGCATACAGATGGGTAAGAGAAATAAACAAGTATACACATTCGCATCTTACACCTAATCATGCAAAAGCAATAATGAAAACCAAAGGCTGGAGATTATTAGATTTAACTGGCGTATGGATAACATGTGGAAGTGATCCGGTTCCTTGGGATACTATTAGTGCATTTGTAGAAAAAGGTGCAACATTTATGGCAAATTGGGGTATGACAGAAATTGGTCCATGTGCTATTAATACTGTATTTGAAACATTAGACAAAGTAGAAGAATATAAACAAGAATTAACTATTGTAGGCGATAGATTCTATTGCGATACTAAAGTAGGACCAGATGGGCAATTATATGTTAAAGGTGATATAAGCACATATGGAGATAATTGGTTTGCTACAAAAGATGTAGTAAAAGAAGATAATAACTGCTACTATTATAAATCTAGATTAAATAAATAAGAGTATGTGGGATAGTAGCCAATTAGTATTAGAATTACCTGAGATAGAATTTAATTCTGATGATTTTTTAAAAGAAATGCAAGACTTTCCGTTTCATGATTATCTAAATGATCATGAAGATACTACACCTATGCAAGTATCGTATGACAAGGCTTTACTTGAAACAAAAGCTGTTAAGCATTTTCTTAATATCTTTAAAGATTGGGACATTCCTATAAATACAACTGAAGAAGTAAATTCATATACACCGGGATTAAAGGGATATTTCTTAATAAGAACAGCAAAGCAAACACAGTTTGATCTGCACATTGATGCATTAAGGACAGTAGGTATTGTATTTCCACTAACATTTCCACAACGCATTGTATTTAAGCATGCAGAAGACCCATCAATTTCATATGTACATGAATATAAACCAAATGTTATTACATTAATCAACGTTAAAGAACCACATATGATTAGTAAATGTAACGAACCAAGAGTGCAGTTTCAATTAGATTGTACTAAGACTTGGAAAGAAGTAAAGCAATTAAGTAAACAACTATAAAAAGGAGAACAATATGAGTACACTAATAGATGTATTTGAGAAAAGGCATACAACATTCGCATGGGACGAAGAACGTATTCCAGAAAGAGAATTAATATTAGAAGCATTACGAGAAGTGCATAATCATATTCCTAGTAAAAACTTACAATTCCCATATCAAGTTAGATTAATGCGTAATGACGATCCTGCTATAAGAAAACAAATAATGCATATATGTCGTCGTCGACCAGATTTAACAGAGGAACAAGATCCTGGTAATCCACAAGTACTTGCACCTTGGCTTATTGGGTTTAATGCACGATATGTTGCAGACCTAGAAGTAAGATATGAGAAAACTAGTAAACGAGGAATATATGATGGTGAAGGCAAAGGAAACCTTAGAACCAATGATGACCATGGAGCTCAAACGCAAACTGAAAACATAGAGATTGGTATCTTCAGTGCATATATAATGCTTGCACTAGCTAACAAAGGAATTCAAACTGGTATGTGTGCAAACATTTGTATGAACTATGAAGAAGCAACTGAAATATTTAAATTAGAAGAAAATGAAAAAGCATTAGACTTCAGATTTATTATGGGAATTGGCTATGGTAAAGATATAGAAACAAGACACGATTATCTTGATCCAAGAGTTAGCATAGACAAACCTATTCCGTTTGCACCAGTAACTGTTGAAGAAGTATATCCTAGACCGGCATTTGACGACATTATTATTCAATTATAGCTTGACAATAATATACATTTGTTATATAATGTTATATAACTTGCAACGAATGTGCAAGGTAAGGGGATATAAATGGGATATTTTATACTCGGAATTTTAATTGGTTGGCTTGTTCCTAGACCTAAAGTAATAGGCAAGGCAGAAGCAGCCATTTGGAATCCAATTAAATCTAAATTACCAAAGAGCATTACTAAGCACTTTGGATAGGAGAAATAATTATGAATACACATGATGAAATCGTAGTAAGCTACGAAACATATCTTGCAGAGCATCAAAACTTTGAAGATAAAGGCGTTAAAGCCTCAGCCGCTCGTGCCAGAAAAGCACTAGGCAACATTGGAAAACTTTCAAAAGAAAGACGCAAAGAGATCCAAGACAAGAAAAACAATCTTTAATCCAGATGTGGAAATCACTTAAAGATTTACCTACCTTAACTGAATTGTTCTTTGGTAAAGGTGTTGATCCTGCAACGTATAAAAAGGAGGATGATACTCCTAAGTACTTGTCGGGCAAAGGTAAAAAGTCTAAAAAAAGCACAACCAAGAAGAAGGCTATTACGGAGGTGAGCTCGTCGACTTCTAAGGCTAAAGGTAAGAAGGCAACCAGTAAGAAACTGACTGCTGACAAACCAAAGACAAACCAAAAAACAAAGGCAGAGTAAATGAACAGTAAGATCGTAAAAGAACTGAATAATCTTTTTATGGCAAGTCCTCAGCTAATGCGTGATAACGAGTTATTGAGCAAAGCTATTAACGGAACATTTGGAATAAGTATAAAAGTAAATGATCTTTATCACAAAGACATAAACGATCTTGCTGAAATCATTGACTATGCAGTACTAAAGAACTACTTTAGTAAAGTATGGCAACCAAGAACAAAGAAGTACAAGTACAGTGGATTAACTATTGTTGACGAAGTTAATGCGTTAAACCCTAGAAGTGTACTTGACTTGGGTTGCGGATACAATGAGTTCAAAGGTAAAATAAGTAACCTAACTGGAGTTGATCCGTATAATACAAAAGCAGATGTGCAAAGTAGTATACTAGATTATCGTAGCCAAGAATTATTTGATGTTATCATTTGTTTAGGAAGCATCAACTTTGGCACTGTAGATAAAGTTTATAACGAACTTGAACACGCAGTTAATTTAACTGCACCGGGTGGGTTGCTTTACTTTAGAGCTAACCCAGGAAAACAACATGAAGCACTAGAGGCTAAATGGATTGAGTTCTTTAATTGGAATAGCCAATTTATTATTAACAGTGCCTCAGAATTGAACTGTAGTATTGTTGATCTAAGACAAGAAGACGGTGAAAGAGGCTCTAGATACTACTTCGTGTTAAGAAAAGATAAATAACATTAACGTAATACAGAACTGTATTACTTCTTGTCATACACCACACCCAGACGAGTGTTAGGGTTCTAAGGTGTAACTCATCAAATTACATAGATGTTTTATTGATTGTTAAAGGTCGTGTCTTTGGCACGGATTTCTGTTGACAAAATTTCACAAATTATATAGGAGATAATGATGTTAGAATCATATGCCATTGTATTAATACTAGGCTGTATATACGGATTTTTTATAGGACTAGTTCCAGTAGCAGGCGCTACAGTTGGACTAATTGCTATTTACGGATTCATTGGATACTTTACAGATCCATACATGCTAGTGGTGTTTACAACAGCAATTGTTGTAACCAGTAGTATCGGCGACAGCTTTGCCGCAGTTGTTATGAACATTCCAGGAGCAGGAAGTGCCGCTGCCACAATGGTAGATGGATTTCCCATGACTCGACGAGGAGAATCAGCAAGGGCTTTAAGTGCCGCTATTAGCACAAGTTGGGTTAATGGTGTGTTCTGGGGTATTGCAGTGTTCTTCTTCTTACCTTATTATACTAAGATTGTGTTATACTTTGGCAGTATAGAAATGTTTACCTTTCTTGTATTTGCAATGACCTGTGTTATTTTTATCAGTAGTAAGTATTTTGTTAGAGGTGCATTGGCATTAGTTGCTGGTGTAACTGTAGGACTTATTGGATTAAATCCAGACGATGGTGTATACCGTATGATGAATTTTATTCCTACTATAGTTGATGGAGAGTTTGCATGGACTAAATGGTTATACCTAGCAGATGGTGTGCAGATGATTCCTGTTATGGCAGGTGTATTAGCATTTCCAGAACTACTAGGTGCATTCCGTATGCGATATGAAACAGTAAAGATTGATGCTCATAACATTAAAGAACAGTTATGGCAAGGTGTTAAGGACAGCTGGAAATACAAATGGGATGGAGCCAGAGGTGGATTTATTGGAGCCTTTGTTGGACTAGTTCCGGGCATCGGCGGTGGTATTGCTGACTGGTTTGCTTATAGTCAAACTGTTGCCGCACCTGCTCATAAAGATGATGAAATTCCTGTAGGTAAAGGAAACGTTAGAGGTGTTATTGGTTGCGAAGGTGCCAACAACGCACAGAAGGCCACTAGTTATGTGCCAACAATTTTGTTTGGTATTCCTGGTGCAAGTTTTGAAGTTATAATAATGGGATTGTTTATGTATGTAGGCTTAGAGCTTGGCACCATAGACGTTCTACAAGATGAGAAATTCTTTGATGTTCTATTAAGCAGTTACTTATGGAGTTTGTTTATCATTCTTCCAGTTGCTTATGGGTTCATCAGATATGCAGTATACATTACGAACATACCTTTTGCATTTTACTTTTGGCCTATCTTAGCGTCATTAGTATGGTCATCAGTCCAATACACTGGAATGATTGAAGACTACATTGTGTTGGGCGTATGTATGATAGCAGGACTAGTCATGAAGCACTTAAAGTTTTCAAGGATTAGTTTTTTAATTGGGTTTATTCTTAGTGCAAGGATAGAAGCAAGCTGGATACAGTTTAATACATTCGGTTACGGATGGCAGGACATTGTATTCAGTCCAATTCCATGTTTGTTTGCAGTTTTATCAATTGCAGCACTCATATGGGGGATATTTTACAACAAAGCACGAATTGATTTCGTGTAATTATATAAACTTATGGAGAAAATATAATGAAAAAGACGATAGTTAGCTTAATAGCTGGTATGACTATGTTTGCCACAACGGCATTCGCAGATTATACATTCGTTGTTCCACAAAAGCCAGGTGGCGGAACAGCAGTATGGACGGCAATTGTTGCCGGTGAACTAGAAAAGTTTCTAGACGGAGAGAAGATTAAAATCCAACACATCCCAGGTGGACGTAGTTTGTTAGGTTTTAACAAGTGGCATCAAGGCCTACAAGACAATGAGAAAACTGTAATGGTTTCTAACGGTGGTAATGCTCTTAAGTATTTGCTAGACCCAGCGGCGGAATACAACTACGGTGAGTACACGTCAATTGGTATGATGAACCTAACGATTGTTATGGGTCGTAAAATTGGTGCATCAGAAAACAATATCAGACTTGCAGCTGATCCGGCTCGTTTGCCAGAAGTAATGGCAATGATGATGTTAGTATGTGGACCAGATGGTGTTGCTGATCATTACAATAAATGTTATAATGATAACGTAACATGGGTAAAAGGTATGCAACAAGGCGCAGGTCGTTTAGCATATATCCGTGGTGAGTTAAACCACACACGTGAAAACCCAGCAGCTTACAAGAAGCATGTTGCTAAAGATGAAGGTTCAGAAGTATGGATGACACACGGTCTATTAGCTGCAGATGGTTCACACTCAGATGATCCTAACCACCCAGGTAAGCAGTTTGAAATACTTTACGAAGCAAGATGGGGTTCAGCTCCAAGTGGTGCTTTCTATGATGGATACAAACTATCTAAATCATTCCGTGATGGTATGCAAAAAGCATTGTGGATTAAGAAAGATTCACCAGACGCACCAAAACTTATTGCGGCGTTAACTGAAATGTCAAAAAACCCAGAGTCAATCAAAGCGATTGCTAAGAAAGTAGGAAACTACGATTGGGCTATTGGCGCAGATGGTGATAATAACAGAGACAACATCTTGTCATTTACAACAGAATCTGCCCTAAAGGCAATGTTGAAATTTCAAACTGATTCTCTTGGTTATGAATCAATCTACAAAGAAAACATTGTGAACGATTAAATTGGACACTAAAGCAATAGTAAAAGAATACTTTGGAAAGCATTGGGTAAGCCGACTAACAGACTATAAGTATTCCAATCATTCTATTGCTTACAAAATCGCAACCCACGAAAGAGTTATTGACGTGGGTTGCGGTAACAACGAATTTAGAGGAAAGATTACTAACTTAACAGGCATTGATATTGTTAATAACAAAGCAGATATCATAACTGACATAGAAAGTTATCAACCAAATGAGTTGTTCAATGTAGCTTTATGTTTGGGAAGTATACAATACGGAACCCATGCAGATATGGTTAGACAAATTACTAAAGTAGTAAGTTTGTTAACACCAGAGTGTAGGATATATTGGAGAACTAATACTGGTGTGAGAGATCACAAAAACGAAATGGTAAACATAATACCTTACTATCCGTGGACTATAGAAACACACAACAAACTGGCGACACAGTTTGGATTCAACATAGACTTTATCGATGAAGATCGATATGGTAGACTATACGCAGAGTGGAGCAAGTAATGGATACTAAAACAAGAAGCATTATAAAAACTATTAGCTGGAGAATTACAGGAACACTTTGCACATTCTTAATCAGTTGGGCTATACTTGGTGACATTAAAACAAGTAGTGCAATTGCTATAATACAACTAACCTTTAACAGCATAGTCTTTTACTTCCACGAGCGTTTATGGAATCTTGTTAAGTGGGGAAAAGATGAACAGTAACATAGTAATATTCTATGTGCCAGGTGCAATGGGTAGTTTTGTAAGTTGGATGCTAGAACGTTTCAATACAGTTCGTCATAATGTAATTGACAATCCATTAACAGATAATGGAAGCAGTCATGCTTATGCAAGTTTATGTTCAATTGAAACCCTAGATAGTGTTGAAGCATTTATAAACAACAGAGAGTTTCCTGAATGGGGTTATAAGATATGGGCAGGTTGGCCTGTTGATGATAATCATAGCATTGATGAATGTATACAACGCATACTCTTTGCAATGCAATCACAAGATAGACTTATTTTAATTACAAGAAACTCAACACATGAATATAATGTAGCATGGGAAAATGCTACAATAAAACTTGATGTTGACAGATGGGATAGCATGAAGATCAATGCAAGCATGGGCACAAACTCTATGCGATACAACGATCCAAAGTTTATTGAACTATCAATTAACGAATTATTATACTCTACTCCGCAACGATTACTATCTATATTGCCATTAGTTGGCTTTGATATATGTGACAGTGAATTGTTTGCAGATGTATTAAAACAACAAAGAAAAACACAACCTCATGTTAGTTAACTCAAACACATCATTTGGTCCACTAAAGAAAACTTGGGTAGGCAATTGTTATCCACCCGAGTTCTTTGATTACATTAAAAACAAAAAAGCAAGACAACTAACACAACGCATATGTGAAGAAACATTAGAAGATTTAGAAACATTTAAGAATAAGATAAAGAGCTTTGGTGTAGAAATAGAGCAACCAGACATAGTGCTGACAAGCAAAGATGCAGAGCGTATGTTAGTACATGGCTTGGAAATACCTCGCCCACCATTAAGTCCAAGAGACAATTATATAGCAATGGGTACAACACTGTACAGATTTTGCAACGATGCTAGTTACGATGCATTGTTTGACAAATACAAACGTGCAGGTGCTGACATATTTGATCCATATAACAATCCAGAACAAGCAGAATATTTAACTGAACAAGAGTATAACACTTGGTGGAGTTCTAACAAAGTATCAAGTGATGAACTAACCAAAAAGAATATCATGCATCCATATCAAAAGACCAATGCTGATAGAAAGATTAGAACACATTTGTATCCTGCCGCAAGTATTAACAGATGTGGCAACATAATGAACATTGAATCACTTCCACACATGCTTGAACAATGGTCAGCAAACGAATGGAATAATAAAACAATACATCATGCAAGAACAGATGGTGGAATGAAAGACGGAAGGTTCAGTACAATAAAGCGTGGGCTAATCCTAACACTACAAGACTTACCCGAATACAATAAAACATATCCAAATTGGGATGTAATAGTATTACCAGGGCAAGGAAACTTAGCAATGAAAGAAAAGAATTCATTGTTAGCACATACACATACTAAATCATTGTGTGGTAATGCTTGGTATGAACATGGTATATTAGATCATAGACATTTGAATTATATTAATGATTGGATAAACTATTGGGTTCCATATACAAAAAAACATATTGTAGATGTTAATGCATTTAGTATTGATGAACAAAATGTTATACTAAATGGATACAACGAAGAACTATATAGTTTGCTCGCCGAGCATGACGTTACTGCACACTTTGTTCATTATAGACACAGATACTTTTGGGATGGTGGGCATCATTGCAACACCGTAGACATTGTTAGAGAAGATAACAACACAGATTACATTACAGTTGACAACAACAAAACAACAACTGTAATACAAACATCGATTAATAGTCGATAACCAGTCCTAACTACCTTAGGAACGTAACTTAGGTTACATTAAGGGGTCTCTTCGGAGGCCCCTTTCTTATGACGCAAGAATATTACAAAATCATTAAAGCATATGTTATCAAAATTGACAAATAAAATAAATAGTAGTAGTTAATTAAGGAGAAGCATACTAATGAAAGTATTTTTACAAACATTGGCGCTATTATTTTTAGTACTAGGAAGCAACGCTTATGCTGATCCTATAGTAACAGAAAGTACTAGTAACAGTACAGTCACAACAAAAGGTGACAACAAAACAACAGTTAAAAGTCCACCACCAAGTGCAATCTCACCCAGTATTAATAGCAGTAATAGTGATTTATGTACTGTAGGTATATCGGGTGCAGTTCAAACACAGATACTCGGTATTAGTGGCGGCTCTACCATACGTGATCTAAACTGTGAAAGGCTCAAGCTAGCCAAAACAATTTATGACATGGGCATGAAGGTCGCAGCCGTGAGTGTGATGTGTCAAGACGATAGAGTATTTAGAGCTATGGAAATGGCAGGTACTCCTTGTCCGTTTTTAGGTAAAATTGGTGATGAAGCCCAAAAAGAATGGGATGCTAACAAAGATTTAAAACCTATAAACAAAGAGAAGGAGACATCAAAGAATGACAAACTGGAAGGTGCTTTTAAAGGCATTGGTCTTGTTGGTTTACTGTTTTTGTTACTCTAGTTACGCATTAGCAACAGACACCGCTGTTCCAACCAGTCCAACAACAACCAGTCCAGATACTCTGGATTTAAGTGATGGAACCATTACGAATCCATCCTATGGATGTCCTAGTGGAACAACAGCCGCAACAATTAATAATAATCATTGGGGTACCCAAACAGTTCGCTTTGGCGAATGTGTCAACACGTTTGCTATAACATATGCAATCAATCAAGCACTAGAAGGTTCAGGCGTTAGCATAGACAAAGTCCACTACAGTTGGCGTTATGTTATG
>Ga0102814_10002581_pt1 | contig 12221 bp, 10 predicted proteins | sample ColrivemetaGS741_FD_79112 | JGI IMG/M metagenome (GOLD analysis project Ga0102814, IMG submission 79112) | Estuarine microbial communities from the Columbia River estuary - Flood tide ETM metaG S.741 | ecosystem: Environmental > Aquatic > Marine > Intertidal zone > Estuary | place: USA... | reverse complement strand
TCACCCTGTGGGGAGACCCCGACGCGGGCTCACCCCTGGCCGAAGACTGGGCTAGCTGGGCAGGCACCATTGGCGACGAGGTCGTCGCTGCTGTCGGCGCCCATATTCAGCGCCGCTTTATCGACTAGGAGTTATTTCCGGGAGCCCTGGGCTAATCGGGCGACAATCTTTGCTCGAGCACGCTGCGCCAAAGACTCAACCCGGTCGTGATACTCACCAAACTCAGGCGTTAGCCCTCGAGTGGCCAGAGCAACAGTGACGAGATCGTTGGACCAGTGTGGGTTCAAAGCTAAGGCCGGACCGCCAATCTTGGTGGCAAATAAGCCCGGTGACACGATTCCTTCTTCGGAGGGAAACTCCCCAGCACGTGCGCTGAGGTTCACCAACACCTGGGAGGGATCGAGCAGCGTGGTGTGGCCAATGGCGTTGACATAACCAGCACTGTCTCGCCCTTGATAATCCACTCCCGCCACTTCGCCAGAAAACCTCGGTGCCCGAAGATCGGCTTCCGAGGGGAAGACCCCCGCACCGGGAATAACCCGGCCGTCCGGAGTTGTCAGGGATGCCCCTAACAGGTCCCACCCTGTGCCCTGGGCGCACCAAATTGCTCCTCGGGCGCTCCAGGCGTGAAAGAGCTGCACCAGACCCAGGATCGCGCTCGCGCCAGGGTTGATGCTGGAGGTGGACCCACTGCCCACACACACGATGTCGACATCGGACACCGCATCCTGTGGGGAATGAATATCCATAATCGACACGTCATACCCAAGATGACGCAGTGAAGATCCTAGAATTTCTGCCGATGCGCTGGAGCCATTGAGTCCCAGGATCTGGGGCAACACCCGAGCAATCGTGAAGGAGGTACTCACGAGGCCCCCTCGAGTTCCTTATAGCCCGCAAGGCGCCGAATGCTCATCATCTGTTCGTAGTTCACAATCGCGTGCACAGGCTGGGCGGTGCTAGCCGCTAATCCCACCACGTGTCGAAGACCCTCAGCGGTATCTTCCACGATGTGGCCATAGGGAATTCCCCGGGTTTCCAGGAAAAGCGCCCACTGCAGGGCTTTGGAACCCGAGAGCACATCGACGTGATCGAGCACCGAGATGTCGGCGTCATAAATCCACGATGGATCAGGGGTCCCCTCATCGACTGCAATCCAGACGCGCTCCAGAGGCCCTTCCAGAGCATCAAGATTGACCTGGAGGCTGGGAAGGTTTTTCATCATGGTCAGAGCAATCTGGCGACCGCGATACGTGATGACTTCCCCCCGTCCAAAAACCGGTGCACCGCCTGCCATGGCAGTGGCCACTCGATCAGCCTGGAGGCCATCGTCCACCATCACATCAGCCATGGCCAAAGCCAAGGTCGCATCGACCCCGTAATGCAATCCGGGTGCAGGAAGCTCAAGGGTGAGCGAATTCCCCGAGACCTCAATTGTTGCGACGCTTCCCTCCATAGTGCGAAGAAGTGCGCGCGGCGCGCTGTGGTTGATATTCGCGCCAGGGTCCTCCTCCTGGTCAAAAAACAACGCAGCGGGAACTAAGCCATGGCTTGCGCTCAGGCGCGCTTGATCCGAGACATCGATGGTGTGGACGAGCTGCCCGCTCTGAGAAAGTTTTGCCCCCATCATCGCCAGATTGGGATCCCCCGCATTGAGCACAACACCGTGTGATGCCCCTGCTGAGAGATCATGAAGCATGCGATAGACGTTTTCTGGTTCGCCAAAACGATTGAGTTGGTCCACCTGGACGTTGGTAAGCACCACCCAATCCGGTTTCACCAGGGCAGCAATCTGAGCGCCATAGGCCTCATCAACTTCTAAGACAGCAATATCTGCTCGGAGTCTCCCCCGCAGGCTCGCCTGGGCGACCAAAGCAGACGCCAAGCCCTGGGGCAAATTACCCCCGGCTGGATTGGTGAAAACCCTCATCCCGTGGGCGCGAAGGACAGAGGCCACCATGGTCGTGGTCGTCGATTTCCCGTTGGAACCCGAGACGAAAATCACTCCATGGGCCAGATTCGACAACGTGGCACCCAAAATGTCGGGACGCATTCGAAGGAGAACTAATCCCGGAAAGGCTGACCCTCCGCCTCGAAGCCTCGTCGCAAAGCGAGCACACTGAGCAAGGGCGAAGGCAAGAAATTGACCCATGGGATTTATTCGAGGTAGTCGCGCAGAGCTTGTGACCTCGAGGGGTGGCGCAGTTTGGCCATGGTCTTGGACTCTATTTGTCGTATGCGCTCGCGCGTTACGCCAAAGGTGTCACCAATTTGGTCGAGCGTCTTCGGCATTCCATCGCCGAGACCAAAACGCATCCGAATAACGCCCGCTTCGCGCTCCGAGAGCGATTCCAAAAGGCTCTCGAGCTGACGCTGCAACATCGTGAAGCCCACAGCATCGGCTGGCACAACGGCTTCGGTGTCTTCGATCAGGTCACCGAATTCGCTATCTCCGTCTTCACCCAGAGGAGTGTGCAGCGAAATGGGCTCACGACCGTATTTCTGAACCTCCACCACCTTCTCAGGGGTCATATCGAGCTCGCGGGCGAGCTCTTCGGGCGTGGGTTCGCGACCAAGGTCTTGGAGCATCTGACGCTGGACACGGGCCAACTTATTGATGACCTCTACCATGTGAACAGGAATACGAATGGTCCGGGCTTGGTCTGCCATGGCGCGAGTAATCGCCTGACGGATCCACCAGGTGGCGTAGGTAGAGAACTTAAAGCCCTTGGTGTAGTCAAACTTCTCTACGGCGCGGATAAGACCCAAGTTTCCTTCTTGGATGAGATCCAAGAATTGCATTCCGCGACCGGTGTATCGCTTCGCTAGCGAGACGACGAGTCGAAGGTTTGCCCCCAGCAGGTGGTTCTTGGCGCGCTGTCCGTCTTTGGCAATCTCATGCAATTCACGAGCAAGCTTGGTGGTCTTCTGCGAGGCCGTCATCGCCGAGAGTTTTTCCTCGGAGAACAAACCAGCTTCAATTCGCAGGGCAAGTTCCACCTCTTGCTCGGCATTAAGCAAAGCGACCTTACCGATTTGCTTAAGGTAATCCTTCACCGGGTCCGCGGTCGCGCCCGTAATAGTGGTCGAAATAATCGGAGCGTCATCGTCATCCGTGCTCGAGAGAACTAACGCCCCCTGAGGAAGAACTTCTTTTTCTACTTCTTCTTCGTCATCATCGCTGCCGAGATCAGCCAAACCAGCGATGACTTCGGCCCCTAGTTTTTCCGCAACGACGTCAGGGGCGACCTCTTCGCCCTCGACTACGACCCCTTCGACATCCTCGCTAGAAGCAGCGGCCTTGGTCGACGCTTTCGCGGCAGACGCCTTCGTAGCGGGAGCCTTCTTCGCGGGAGCCTTGGCTGGCGTAGCCTTCGCGGCAGGAGCCTTCTTCGCGGGCTCTTTCTTTGCAGGCGCTTTCTTTGCAGGCGCTTTCGCTGCAGTTTTGGCAGCCGTGGTCTTCGCGGGGGACTTTGCCGCAGGCTTAGCAGCAGCTTTCTTCGCTGGAGCTTTAGCGGCGGCAGGCTTCTGTGCCGCGGGCTTCGCAGTAGTTGATTTTGCAGCAGTGGATTTTGCTGCAGTCGACTTAGCTGCTGGCTTCTTCACTGCTGGCTTCTTCGCAGCGGGAGTTTTCTTCGCGGGCGCCTTGGCAGCGCTCTTTGCAGGCGTCTTGCTAGCGGAAGTCTTGGTGGACGAAGAAGAGGACTTAGCGGGTGGGGTCACTGGATCTTTCTGAGGTTCAGGCTCTGTATTTCTTTGAAACAGGCCGCCGATGCGACCAACGAAACTCTTTTTTTCAGGCTTTTTGCCCGCGGGAGCGCTCGACTTTGGTTCTGGTGTGCGTGACGCCATGACCCACCTGCTTCACTACTCAACGGGCAGTAAGAAAACCCTTGTCAAGTCCTAGTGAGTTTCCACACCAAGTCCTGCCAGGGCCTTCTCCACCATTATGACACGCATCCGCTTACTGTGCTCACAAGCGACCCGAACCGAGTGTCTAGAGGGAGTCGCTCCCGTCGCTGGATTCTGACGTGTCTCGCTTGGCAAGGAAATTTTGTAACTCAGCGGCAATGCTGTCAGCGGTGTGGACGTCCCCATCGGCTCCCATCAAAGGCGAGGGCATGGGGTTATCTTCCATGTAGCTGTCGTGCCGGGTTTCGAGAGTTTCGACAAGCTTCTGAAGCTCGTTGTTGTTTTCCACCTGATCCGCAATGCCTTGCAGGAATTCTCTCCCCGCTTCTCGAAGCGCATCCGTGGGGAAAATAAGACCAGTAGCAGAGCTCACACTTTGCAAGGCCGCTACCGCGGCATCGGGGAATTCTGTGTCTGCCAAATAGTGAGGCACTAACACCACGAAGCCGGCGGTCGGGTGTTCCAGCTCCTGGAGTCGATATTCGATCAGGTGCATCATCGTGCCGGGAACGCCGGTGGTGGGCCGCCACACCGACATGGAATCAATGATCTCTGAGCGATTGCCACTGACCGTGACGCCAAGAGATCTCGTGTGGGGCACAGGCATCGGAATAGCGTGAACCCAACTACTGGTCGACACCTCCAAGGTGTCGATAAGTTCCAAAATGGTCGCGCTGGTGTGCTCCCAGCGGAAATCTGGTTCATAACCCGAGAGAAAAAGAAAGGGCGAACCCAACTCGTCTTTGACCATGTCCAGGGACAATCTCGGTGGTTCATACGAGGTCAACGACGTTTCTTCAAATTGAAAAACGGGGCGTCGAGCTCGGTAGTCGATCAACATGTCGTTGTTGAACGTCCCTACTCGCTCGGTTTCCAACGTCTCGAAAACGTATTTGTTGACCTGGGACACAGCCCCACCAGCGTCAGCAAAACCGGTCAGTCCAGTGACGAGAGGCAAACCCTTGGGCACACTGGATAACTCCATGGCCTCTTTGAACAACTCATCGCTAAACATAGATTCAGGGTACCGGAGGGACCCCAGGGGAATCGGAAGCTTCGCCCACAGCGTTATCCAGACAGGTCGCACTATCTCGATTTCATATCCGGGGTCGCCTACGATGAAGCACATGACACTGCCAGAACTTCAGTTCCTTGATAACGCTCAGACTCTCGGTGCAGACGACATTCTTGTCGTTGGGCTTGCGAAGAACAATGACACTATCGAGGTGGTCAGCACCGGCCTCGATTCAGACCTTGTGACCGCGTTGACAACACAGGCAGGGCTCATCCAAGCCGATGGAGCACCAGATAGCACCTGGCGAATCCCCTCTCCCGAAGGATGTGCCGCGAGCAGCGTGGTGCTCACGGGGTTGGGCTCAAACGACCTCACGATTGATGTGCTGCGCCAAGCAGCGGGCAGCGCTGCCCTAGCCCTCAACGGCCCGGGTCGTCTCGTGTTCGCTATTGAGGCTAAGGACGAAGAACACACCCAGGCGATTGCCGAAGGGGCTCTCTTGGGATGCCATCGCGTGACAAAACTGGGGCTTTCGCCGGCTAAGACCCCACCCACGATTGCGGTGGTGGGCTCACTGGCTCTACCTCGGATCACCCAGGCGCAACGCGGCGCTGAAGCGGTCTGGCAGGTACGTGACTTAGTCACCATGCCGCCGAACATGTTGAACCCATCCAGCTTCGTTGAGCACGTCAGCGCACTGGCTAAGGGCACCGAGGTCAGTATTGAGGTGCTCGAGGAAAAGGAATTAGAGAAACAGGGTTACGGGGGTATCACGGCTGTGGGTAAGGGTTCCCAAAACCCGCCCCGACTGATGGTTCTTCGCTACCAGCCTGGCAGCCCAACTCGGCATGTGGCGTTGGTGGGTAAAGGAATCACCTTTGACTCTGGTGGGCTCTCCCTCAAGGCTCCTAACGCGATGGTCGGCATGAAGTACGACATGACCGGTGCTGCGGTGATGGCCGCAGCCACACTGGCAGCAGCAGCTCTCGGCTCCCCCGCCGCCATTACTGCGTATCTGTGTCTTGCCGAGAATATGCCCAGCGGTAGCGCCTCACGACCCAATGACGTCATCACGATTTTGGGCGGCAAGACCGTAGAGATTCTCAACACGGATGCTGAGGGCCGACTGGTCATGGCCGATGGTTTACAAGCAGCCAGCGCAACCAAGCCCGATCTCATCATCGATGCCGCGACGCTGACCGGCGCCGCCCGTATCGCCCTGGGCGAGAGATACGCCGGCCTGATGGGCACCGATGATGCTGTTGCCCAGATCGTGGCGTCCGCAGCCCACGTGGGCGAACTGGTCTGGCCGATGCCGCTACCTCGCGAACTTCGGACGTTGTTGAAATCTGACATTGCCGATATCGCCAACGCGAAGCCTGGTGAAGTTCTGGGCGGCATGCTCCTCGGCGGCCTTTTCCTCAAAGATTTTGTCGGCGAGGGCATCCCCTGGGCTCACCTCGACATTGCCGGTCCCGCTGCGAATTCCCAAGGCGCATGGGGCTACACCCCCAAGGGCGCCACGGGCGCGATCACCCGCACAGTGCTCGATGTGTTGATGTCGCGCCCGTAACAAACCAGCACTTATGAGCAGGTAGTAGGCTTATCCCTCGACATCGCACCGCGTCGATGGATCACATCAGAATCAGACATCTATACAAATCTAGGGAGTCCTGCACTAGTGGCTGAACACACTTTTGACCTTGTCGTTTTGGGAGCAGGAAGTGGCGGTTATGCCGCGGCTTTGCGCGCTAGCCAACTGGGAATGAGCGTTGGTCTCATCGAGAAAGACAAAGTCGGCGGAACGTGTTTACACGTGGGATGTATCCCCACCAAAGCGCTTCTCCACGCGGCGGAGGTTGCTGATTCTGCGCGCCATTCTGAGATGTTTGGTGTTAAGGCCACCCTGGAAGGGGTAGACCTTCCCGCCGTCAACACCTATCGCGATGGGATTGTTGCCTCCAAGCACAAGGGTCTCCAGGGCCTGATCAAGGCTCGAGGGATTACCACCATCGAGGGCACCGGAAAACTTATCTCCCCGACCACGATCGCCGTGGGCGAGGACACCGTGGTGGGCAAGAACGTCATTTTGGCCACCGGCTCCTACCCCCGGTCTCTTCCCGGACTCGACATCGGCGGTCGAATCATTACCTCCGAGCAAGCATTGGCTCTGGATTGGATTCCCTCGAAAGTCATCGTTCTCGGTGGCGGCGTCATTGGCGTTGAATTCGCCAGTGTCTGGCGTTCCTTCGGTGCCGAGGTCACGATTGTCGAGGGTCTTCCTCGTTTGGTTCCCGCTGAAGACGAATCGATTTCTAAGCAGTTCGAGCGCGCCTATCGCAAGCGTGGCATCAATTTCCACACGGGAGTGCGCTTCCAGTCCGCCACCCAGGATGACACCAGTGTCACGGTCACCCTCGAAGACGGCACCACGGAAACCGCAGACCTTCTTCTGGTTGCGGTGGGACGTGGTCCCAAGACTGATGGCATGGGTTTCGAAGAAGTCGGCGTCACGATGGACCGCGGCTTTGTTCTCACGGATGAGCGCTTGCGCACGAACATTCCCGGTGTTTTTGCCGTGGGTGACATCGTTCCCGGTATTCAGCTCGCCCACCGAGGTTTCCAGCACGGAATTTTCGTAGCGGAAGAACTCGCGGGCCTGAACCCGATGGTCGTGTCTGACCGCAACATCCCCAAAGTCACCTACTCCGAGCCAGAGGTGGCCTCTGTGGGCTACTCCGAGGCTGATGCCACTGCCGAATTCGGTGAAGCGGGTATCGCTGTCTATGACTACAACCTTGCGGGAAACGGCAAGAGCCACATCCTGGAGACTGCAGGCTCTATCAAGGTGATTCGCCAGGTCGATGGACCTATTGTGGGAGTCCACATGATTGGCGCCCGCGTGGGCGAACTGATCGGCGAAGCCCAAGTTGCCGTCAACTGGGATGCCTACCCTGAAGATGTTGCACCACTGCTCCATGCCCACCCCACCCAAAACGAAGCATTAGGCGAAGCGTTTATGGCGATTGCAGGTAAACCCCTGCACGCACTGTAAGCACAGCGTCTACATCGACACAGCACTCTCACAAGGAGAACACTCGAGATGAGCCAAGAAGTCAACCTCCCAGCATTGGGAGAAAGCGTTACCGAAGGAACAGTTACCCGCTGGCTGAAGAAGGTCGGTGACACTGTCGCCGTCGACGAGCCTTTAGTGGAGATCTCCACGGATAAAGTCGACACCGAAATTCCCTCTCCCATTGCCGGAGTGATCGAAGAAATCCTCGTCGCCGAAGACGAGACCGTCGAGGTAGGAGCCGTTCTCGCCCGCATTGGCGATGGCAGTGCCGCAGCTGCTCCTGTGGCAACGCCCGCACCAGAGGCAGCCCCTGCTCCTGCGCCAGCAACGCAAGAGCCAGCGGCCCCACCTGCTCCCCCAGCTCCCGAGCCTGTCGCACCACCAGCTGCCCCCGTGGCCGCACCACCTGCACCCCCTGCACCGCCTGCGCCCCCTGCGCCTCCGGTGGCAGCGCCTGCGGCACCCGACGCCCCTGCAGCTCCTGCAGCCGCTCCCGCGCCAGCAGCTGCACCAAGCGTCCCCCAGCCCGTTCCCGCAGCCTCTCGGGCGATGCCCTATGTGACGCCGATTGTGCGCAAACTTGCCCACGATCATGGTGTTGACCTGGCCCACGTGAGTGGCACTGGTGTGGGAGGTCGAATCCGCAAGGAAGACATTCTTGCCGCTGCCGGTGGTTCCGCTGGGGCAGCAGCCCCCGCAGCAGCCACTGTGGTGGAGCCCTCCGCGCTTCGGGGTACGACTGTACCGATGAGCAGATTGCGCAAGGTCATCGCTGAGCGCGCTGTGGCATCTATGCAGGCCTCAGCCCAGTTGACCTCCGTTGTCGAGGTCGATGTCACCGAGATCGCTGAACTGCGCCAGGTCGTCAAGGATCAGTTCTTGAGCTCGACGGGGACCAAGCTGAGCTTCCTGCCATTCTTTGTCAAGGCAGCAGCCGAGGCTCTGCGGGTGTTCCCGATCATCAACGCAGTGGTGGAAGGCGAAAGCATTGTCTACCCCGCAACGGAAAACATCTCGATCGCCGTAGACACCGAGCGTGGTCTGCTCACCCCTGTGCTGAAAAACGCAGGCGAGAAAAACCTCGCCGGGATTTCGAAAGATATTTCGGACTTGGCAGAGCGCACCCGCACGAACCAGCTCAGCCCCGATGAACTTGCCGGTGGCACCTTTACGGTGACCAACACTGGTTCACGAGGTGCGCTGTTCGATACTCCGATCGTGTTCCTTCCCCAGGTAGCAATCTTGGGCACGGGAATCGTGCAGAAAAAGCCCGTGGTGGTCACTCACAACGGTGATGACTCGATTGCGATTCGCCACACGGTCTATCTGGCACTGTCTTACGACCACCGCATCGTTGATGGTGCTGACGCCGCACGCTTCCTCACTATGGTCAAGGACCGTCTAGAAGCTGGGGCGTTCGACGCAGACCTAGGAATCTAGAAGTTTCCTCTTACCTCCCAAACACATAGGCTAAAGAAGACATGGCTACCAAGGACAAAGCAGGAAATAAAGAACCCGGTCGGCTCAAGCAGCTGTGGCAGATTTTTAATCTGACTCGCGAGACCGATAAGGCGCTCATTCCTCTTCTCGCGCTCACCCTCACCCTGCCCATTGTTGCGGGTGTGTTCGTGGGGCTGTGGCTTGCAGCGGGAAGCGTTTTCTCGCTGATCCTCTACATCACCACCGGTGTTTTGCTGGCGGTGCTTCTCACCCTGGTTGTGATGGGTCAGCGGGCAGAAAAAACCGCCTACGAAAAGATTTCCGGCCAACCCGGTGCGGTGGGTGCAGTGTTGCGCAGTGCTTTGCGTCGCGCATGGCAAGCCAGCGAGTTTCCGGTAGCAGTGAACCCCAGGACCCAAGAAGCGGTCTACCGCGCCGTAGGCAAGCCTGGTGTGGTTCTTATCGGAGAAGGTGCACGCTCGCGCACCAAGAAGATGCTCGAGGATGAGCGTCGCGCCGTCTTACGAGCGGTGCCCGACATTCCGGTTCATTTTGTGCACGTCGGCCCCGACGAAGGCTCGACTCCCCTGCCTCAACTCAATAAGGCGCTTCGTAAATTCAAGAACTCTTTGCGCAAAGCAGAAGTATTAGCCGTCTCACACCGGTTGACCTCCCTACAGCGAGGCAATTCGATGCCCATTCCCAAGGGAATGGATCCCACCAAAGTTCGCGCACCGAAACCCCGCTAACACGCAGGTCCGCTAGCGCACCACCAGAATTGTTCCGACCAAACGGTCATGCAATCCTCTTTGGTCCTCATCCGTAATTAACGCTGGTATGACCAGCGCCACGAGTAGTGGTCGAACTAGCGGAGCAAAAAGCCCCAGCGCACCACCCTTGACCGGCGCAATACGAATGCGGGCGATGAGGTGACCGGGAGAACCCGCAGCCAGGAGACCGCCCAGCGCAGAGAGCGCCACAAACACCAGCAGAGTGGCGAGACCGTCATAGTCAAAAAAAATCACCGATATTCCCACGGCCACCGCCCAGTCGATCGCGAGCCCACCCACACGGCGCAAATAAGTCGGTGTGGAGCGGGGCCCCGAAGCCGGTAAGCCAAATTTTTTGCCTGGCCAGTAGTCATCGGAGTCGGTGGCCATGACTCCAGTGTAGATAGTGCTGTAACACGAAGGAAACATATTGGATATGGCGGAGAAATTGGCCTGACTTAGTGTGGAGCCAGCACCGAATCCTCGGTGCACCCATCCCACGAACACATCAGGAGTTAAGAGCATGTTTAAAAACTCTTCCGAAGTACTCAAGTACATCAAAGAAAAAGACGTCAAGTTCCTTGACATTCGCTTCACCGACCTACCCGGCGTGCAACAGCACTTCAACATCCCCGCCCATTCGGTGGATGAAGAATTCTTCACCGTCGGACAACTTTTCGATGGTTCGTCCATCCGTGGTTTCCAGCAGATCCACGAGTCAGACCTTCAGCTCATTCCCGATGTGACGACCGCCTATGTCGACGCGTTCCGCGATGAGCTCACGCTGATCATGCTGTTTGACATCTACAACCCCCGAAATGGCGAAATTTACAGCCGTGACCCCCGTCAGGTGGCCCACAAGGCTGAGAAGTACCTCGCCTCCACCGGGATTGCGGACACGGCGTTCTTTGCCCCCGAAGCAGAGTTCTACATCTTTGATGACGTTCGTTACGACGTGCGCCAAAACCGCAGCTTCTATGAAGTGGATTCGATTGAAGGCGCCTGGAACTCAGGCCGCAGGGAAGAAGGCGGAAACCTCGCCAACAAGACCCCGTATAAGGGTGGCTACTTCCCCGTCAGCCCCGTCGACCACTTCGCTGACCTGCGCGATGACATCTGCTTGAAGCTCGAAGAAGCAGGCCTCATCGTCGAGCGTTCACACCACGAGGTGGGAACCGGTGGCCAGGCTGAAATCAACTACCGCTTCAACACCATGGTCAAAGCAGCTGACGACATCTTGAAATTCAAGTACATCGTCAAGAACACTGCCTTGGAGTGGGGCAAGACGGCAACCTTCATGCCCAAGCCTCTCTTCGGTGACAACGGATCGGGTATGCACACCCACCAGTCGCTCTGGAACGATGGCGTGCCACTGTTCTACGACGAGGCAGGCTATGGCGGGCTCAGCGACCTCGCTCGCTGGTACATCGGTGGAATCCTCAAGCACGCACCCGCGCTTCTGGCCTTTACCAACCCCAGCATCAACAGCTACCACCGTTTGGTCAAGGGCTTCGAAGCTCCGGTCAACCTGGTGTACTCCGCTGGTAACCGCTCGGCCTCGATTCGTATTCCGATTACGGGAAGCAACCCCAAGGCGAAGCGAATTGAATTCCGCGCCCCCGATGCCTCCGGAAACCCTTACCTCGCCTTCGCTGCACAGATGATGGCCGGTTTGGATGGAATCCAGAACAAGATTGAGCCCCACGAGCCCGTGGATAAGGACCTCTATGAGCTTCCCCCCGAGGAAGCAAAGTCCATCCCTCAGGTTCCAGGTTCCCTGGAAGAAGCACTTCAAGCACTCGAAGCCGACCACGACTTCCTGCTCGCTGGCGGTGTCTTCACCCAGGACCTGATCGACACCTGGGTCGAGTTCAAGCGCGAGAACGAAATTGCTCCTATGGCGCAGCGTCCTCACCCGTTCGAATTCGAACTGTACTACGGCGTCTAAACGCTCCTAAACTCTGGCGGGTCCTATCGTGGGATGGGGCCCGCCAGTGCTTTAACCGCC
>Ga0102814_10002574_pt1 | contig 12230 bp, 4 predicted proteins | sample ColrivemetaGS741_FD_79112 | JGI IMG/M metagenome (GOLD analysis project Ga0102814, IMG submission 79112) | Estuarine microbial communities from the Columbia River estuary - Flood tide ETM metaG S.741 | ecosystem: Environmental > Aquatic > Marine > Intertidal zone > Estuary | place: USA: Columbia... | reverse complement strand
CTAACTTTCTTCAGTGTTATACTGTTCTTTTTTGGGCTATCACTACAATTATCAACTGCTCAAACAAAACGAAAAGCTAAAGTCCAAGTTGTAAATAAGTCTGGTAGGGCTATATATAATGTAACCGTCTTTCATAAGTATAGTGATATTTACAAGGATAGAAAGACTTGGGAAGGAGCTTTAAATTCAGGCGCAAAAACACCTGCAAATTTTACTGCACGTTATCAAACTGGATTTGGTAGAACAGGTGCAGATTGGTGGTTAGTAACTTGGACTGAAAGTAAAGATGCAAACTCTGTAACCCAATATACTACTGCGCCAAAGAACTTCAGAGCTGTAATTGATTTCTATGAAAAAGTTGGAAAAATTGGAATCCCTATTGCAACTAGTGTTTTAGGAGTAGCCTCTGTTGCTGCTGGCCCAGTAGTAGGTTTAGCAGTAGCTGGTGGTTCAATAATTGCTAATGAAATAGCAGCTAGAACATTCAATAATGAGTCGACAGTTGGCTATAAAAAGCATGAGTTTAAAAAAGAAGATCAAAACAAAGTAACAACTATTACTATCGGTAAAAAACGCGGTGTTACGTTTAAATCAAAATCTGGAAAATCAAAAACAGGTACTCAAAAGAAAGTTATGAAGTTTAAAATGAACTAGTTCTTTAATTAATTTCATTGAGTTTTAACCTTATTTCGTAAGCTCGTTAATACATTTAAAAGTGTATTGGCGAGCTTTTTTTGATACTACTTCGAAACTATGTAAAACTATTTAATATAAACTGATGTGACTTTTCTTTGACTCATTGAAGTTATTTCCTTTCTTCTATGATTCAAATACCAAAAGTTTGCCACCGTTTATACAATATATTCACAAGAAAGGGACATGTTTAATCATGTCCTTTCATTTCAAAAAACTTACTTACTTATTTCACTAAGAGCATTTTTTTAGTTTGAACAACACCATTTGATTCTAAACGATATAAATATACTCCGCTTGATAAATTTGACGCATTAAACGTAAAAGAATGACGTCCAGCTTGCATTGTTTTATTAATTGGCGCTTTCACAAGCTGACCTAGTGAATTGTAAATACTTAATGAAACATGAGATGCATTGGGTAATCCAAATGAAATTATTGTACTAGGGTTAAAAGGATTTGGATAATTTTGAGCTAATTCAACTTTTGATGGTAGCAAATCCTCCGAATCTGTAGATGTTGTTAATGGATTAATCACGACTTTGAACCGATCAGATAACCCACTCATTACCAAATTTTCATTCTTCTTCGATGATTTTGAACTTGCATTTAAATAAAAACTGAGTTTATCATCTGTTCTTAAATCATAAATCAAACCTGTCTCTGAATCTTGTAATTCAATAGAAAACGATTCTGGAAATTGATTGAATTTACTCCAATTAATGGAAAATTCACCTGTATTTCCGACAATTTGAGGCTCAATAAATAATACTACCACTTCTGAAAGATCTGAAGGTAGCGACTCAATTGCTTTTAAAGAGGTATTTTTCGATTGACGCCCACCGATTACTGCATAAGAATCTGAAAGTGGAGTAAACTTTGAGACATCATAAATATCAAATCCCATTTTTGCATCATCATGTAAAAACACTTTAAAAGGTTGAGAAGTTACTTCACCATGAGATAAAGTAAATAGGCCTTCAACTGGTGTAGTAGCCCGTTTAAAATAGCTTCCCGTTGATGAAACAGTTGTTTTAGCAGATAATGGAATGTTCACTTGAGAAGAAGCATCATCTCCTAAAACAAAAGCCCAAAATCCTTGCCAAGGTGCAAGAATACCTGATGATCTACTTACTGTTGCATAGTCATTTGATGCATTATCCCAAACAATTACATTCGCACTCAAACTACCACTATTGTTTACACTTAAGCCACTTAGGTTAATATTTGAGGTAAATGGATTCCCCAATAAGGTGTAATAAACTGAGGTTTCACCATCAGTTTGAGCAGTTGTTTTATTCAAATTAACAACTACATCAGCAGTGTTTTCATCACCTTCAACATCTAATGTGATTGGTAAAACTGAGCTACCATTATCATTATTATCGAAAAACTTAACAATATAACCGTAACCATCACCAAATGAAGTATTCACATCAGTTGGCACAGACCAAGATCCAGTGGAGCCGAAATAATAAAAATTAGAAGTGAATCCATTGTTATCGCCTCCACTTACACCTTGTATAGCAGTGTTATCTGAAATATCGGAAACCGTAAAGCCAGTTATTGGTGATGATAACATTCTGTAACCAGCAGAACCAGTAATAGTTGTAGCAAATGGATTTGCTTCAATAGCAACACCTGAACTTAGTATAAAAAGACCACGACCATGAGTTGCTGCAACTACTTTGCCATCAGATGCTCTTGAGTCCATCCATTCAACAACATTATAGCCCATTTGTCCATCATTTTTCATTGTCCATTGTGTGTTAGCCCCATTCATTTCTGTTGTGAAATAAACACCAACACTTGTTCCAATAAAATAAACCGTTTGTCCATCAACTTTTGTAATGGTTGCAACTCGATTTGAAATATTACTTGAACTAAATGTACCTTCAACATTCGTAAAAGTCTGTCCGCCATTTAAAGAATAGAATAATCCTATTACATCATAATTTGAAATGGAAACTAGTATTTCATCACCATTTTCTGGATTTACAGCAATATTGTTGATGTAAGAACCAGCAGTTGCTGCTGTTATTTCATATTCAACATGAGCTTGTGTTGATTCGATAATTCGAACTACAGAAGGTTTAATTGTTGCACTACCAATAGCTGTTAACCCACCATAAATAATATTACTTGGATTTGTTGAGCTCAATGAAATAGCAGTCATCGTTTTTGACGCTTTATTTGCCAATGAAAGCGTAATTGTTTGCCATCCGTTATCAATTTGAGTTTGTGTTTTTGTCGATAAACCAGTTTGATATTGAATATCAGCATCATCTGGCACATAAATATCTTCATCATTTACTAAACTAACTGCAAACGGATGAATGAAAATTGGATTGTTAAGATTTGGAGATGCTGCAAAATCTGAAGTAGTTTCACCTTCAAATTTATAATAAACGATATTACCATTTTGGCTTGAGGTGAATAGAGAATTTTCACCAGCATATTGAAATGCGCCATCACCAGTACTAAAATCATCACTTGTTGAAACTTGTCCAGATACATCAATTTCAAATCCGGGTGATCCATTATCTTGCGTTCCACCTATGATGAAAGACGAAGCTGAACGTGGCATGGATACATGATAAAATTGAGTAATGTTCAAGTTTTCATCTCTATTTTCCCACACAACACTCGTTGCTAATACATTAGCTGTTCGTGACAATCCACCATCATGTGCCGAAAAAGCTATTTGTGGTGAAGATGGTTTAAAGATGACCTCATGTTGATCAGGATGGTGATTCGCATAGGATTCATATGAATTGGCATTCGCATAACCACCAATTCGTTTCACACTCGGCCCTGTTTCAAATCCATTTGTACTTCTATATAAACTTGTTCCACCTGTAAAAACGATATTAGAATTGGTAGGATAAACGGCTAAGGTCATGTTGTATTCACCCTGTGTATCTATTCCTAAAGTCATTTCAGATGTATCTGAGTCATATTGATCATTAATATTGTTAATCACATCATACGCGTCAATAGTAACCTCATATTCTTCAATCGAATTATTCCAATCGTATCTTAAAATAGTAACCGTTTCTTCATCCTGCCAAAATAACATTGCATAAAATGCATCTTCATTATCCGCATATCTAATAAGTGTTCTTCCAATAAAACCTCTAAAATCATCATAATCAACAGGTGTAATATCGGTCCAAGTATCACCATCGTCAGAACTATAAAAAATTCCAGATGGACTTGTTGCCAGTGATGTTGATGACGTGCTATTCGAATAAGCAGCAACCATTCCATAGGCAGATCTATAATCAAAATCAATCCAACGATTGGCATTAAAACGGTTTACGGCAGTAGCATTATTTCCATCAAGTCGTTCAATAGTTGTTAAATCTTTGCTCATTTTGTACAATCCATAATTGTCAGAACCTATAAAAATGGCATTACTTGTTATAATAGCTCTCGAGACGTAACTAAAAATAGAAACTTGGGTAGTTGGAAATAGTGTTGAGACTTCACTGTCTGACACGAATACCCATGTTTCGCCATGATCTGTAGATTTGTATAATCCTGCTGCATACATTTCTGCTTTGTAATCTCTATTCGCAAATGAACCATTCGACTCACCCATAAAGGCAAACCAATTAGCGGTATTTGATGGATCTTGCGCAAGTACATTAATTGCTGGATTTATAAACGCATCGGTTTTTATGGTCCAAGTTAGTCCTTCATCTGAACTTTTCCAGATTCCACCATGAACTCCACCTGCTAATAAATAGGAACCATTTGCATCATATCGTACTGCGCGAATTCTTCCTCCAACATCATTCGGTCCTGCATTGGTCCAAGTTCCAAAAAAGTTTGATATTTGCTCCGTTTTTGGTGAGGATTTCCTGATAGCAGCTAATTGCTCCATATCCTGTAATTCCTTTTCTCTCACTCTTGATGGAATTTTACCTGTTTGTGGATTCGCCAAACGGTTCATTGTAAATTCAAAACGCCCTTTATTTCGTCTTTCTTTTTGCTCAGATCGTTTCTCTTTATAGCTTTTTAGACTCTTGGTATCAATTGAATGACTTATCCAGCTTGCACTTCCAATGGCAATAACTAAGGACAAAACACTTATTATTAATTTGTGATAGGTTTTACTTTTACTCATCTTCATAAATACCATTGGTTTAACAATTCAAAATCAACATATTATTTTCAATAACGCGATTCCCAATTATAATAATATTTTTTGGCCTTTTAACCATTCCTTATATAGTTGTCATAAATAGTTAAACTCACCACAATATTTTTCTTACTCATATTTGATACTAAATAATTCATTGGATTAGGGTATTTTCAGGTATAAATTTTAATGATTAAACCCTTATTTAATCTCAATTACATGTCATCAAAAATAATTTACACGTACACCGACGAAGCTCCAATGCTCGCCACGTACTCTTTCCTCCCTATTTTACAAGCGTTTTCTAAATCAGCTGGAATTGAAGTTGAATTGCGCGATATTTCTTTAGCAGGACGCATATTGGCTCATTTCCCAGAATATTTGAGTGATGCTCAAAAAATGGGCGATTATCTTGCAGAATTAGGCAAATTAGCTTTAGAACCTGAAGCTAATATTATAAAACTCCCGAATATCTCCGCTTCTGTTCCTCAGTTAAAAGCTGCAATCAAAGAATTACACGACCATGGTTTTATGGTTCCAGAATTTCCTGAAGAAGCTAAAACAGAAAAAGAACAACGAATTAAATCAAATTATGCTAAAGTTTTAGGTTCTGCTGTAAACCCAGTTTTACGTGAAGGAAACTCTGATCGTAGAGCCCCAAAAGCGGTTAAGAATTTCGCTAAAAAAAATCCCCACTCTATGGGAAAATGGTCTGCGGATTCGAAATCTCATGTTTCATCAATGCCTCATGGTGATTTTTACGAAACCGAAAAATCTGTTACTCTTGCAAAACCTACAAAAGTTCGCATTGAGCATGTCGCAACTGGTGGAACCGTTACTGAACTCAAAGCTGCTTTTTCAGTTCTCGAAGGTGAAGTAATCGATTGTTCTGCATTGAGCATGAAAACCTTAAAATCATTTATCGCTCAACAAGTTGCAGACGCTAAAGAAAAAGGCGTTTTATTCTCCCTACACTTGAAAGCAACCATGATGAAAATATCAGATCCGATTATTTTCGGTGCGGTTGTTGAAGTGTTTTATAAAGATGTGTTTGAAAAATACGGTTCCCTATTTCAAGAGCTTGGTGTAGATTTAAGAAATGGTTTAGGCGATGTCTATGCAAAAATTCAAGGTCACAAATTAGAAGCAGAAATCACCACTGCAATTAGTGAGGTCTACAAAACTGCTCCTTCTTTAGCCATGGTTAATTCTGACAAAGGAATTACCAATCTTCATGTTCCTTCCGATGTAATTGTGGATGCTTCCATGCCTGCAATGATTCGTACATCAGGTAAAATGTGGAATACTGAAGGAAAAGCACAAGATACAAAAGCCGTAATTCCTGATCGCTCTTATGCAGGTGTGTATCAAACCGTTATTGATTTCTGTAAATTGAATGGTGCTTTTGATCCTACAACAATGGGAAGCGTACCAAATGTGGGCTTAATGGCTCAAAAAGCTGAAGAGTATGGTTCACACGACAAAACATTCCAAGCTTCAGCTGATGGCGAAATTCGCGTAGTTGATGCTTCAGGAAAAGTTCTGATGTCACAAAAAGTAGAAAAAGGCGACATTTTCAGAATGTGCCAAGCTAAAGATGCTCCGATTCAAGATTGGGTGAAATTAGCTGTTAATCGCGCTCGTTTAAGCAACACTCCTGCTGTTTTTTGGTTAGATGAAAATCGTGCTCACGATCGTGAAATCATTGAAAAAGTGGCTACCTATTTAGGTGAGCTAGACACAGAAGGTCTTGAAATTTTCTTAATGACTCCAATCGATGCGACTGAATATTCTTTAGAGCGCATGAAACAAGGTTTAGATACGATTTCAGTAACTGGAAACGTGTTGCGTGATTATTTGACAGACTTATTTCCGATTCTAGAATTAGGAACTTCTGCAAAAATGTTATCTATTGTTCCATTAATGAACGGTGGCGGATTGTTTGAAACCGGAGCTGGTGGTTCAGCGCCTAAACACATTCAACAATTCCAAGAAGAAGGTTATTTACGTTGGGATTCACTCGGTGAATTTTTAGCGATGGCCGTTTCTTATGAGCATTTAGGCAGAACGCAAAACAATCCAAGAGCAAGCGTTTTAGCGGAAACCTTAGATATTGCAACTGGTAAATTCTTGGATAATGATAAATCTCCAGCAAGAAAAGTTGGTCAAATTGATAATCGTGGTTCACATTTTTATTTAGCATTGTATTGGGCTGATGCCTTAGCAGCGCAAGATAAAGATGTAGCCTTGAAAAACATTTTTACTCCAGTAGCAAAAGAATTGAGTTCTAAAGAAGCTCAAATCAATGCAGAGTTAATTGGCGCTCAAGGAAAACCACAAGATATCGGTGGATATTATCATACTGATCATGCAAAAGCCTCAAAAGCAATGAGACCAAGCGAAACCTTAAATGCGATAATTGATTCGATTTAAGATTTAAATTTCTTAGTGAAATAAATGAAAATAGCCGAGAGATGAACTTGGCTATTTTTTTTGTTTTATAATTATGCTGATAGTTGAAAATCTAAGCAAATGATGATTCCTTATCATCCTTACTACTTTTCAATTGTTAATTCCTCCGGTTGAATCACTTCAAATCCAAGGCCATTTACATAGCCTTCATTCGGGAAATTATTTTTAAACTTAGAATTTTCAACAAACTCATTTAAGGCTTTTTGAACCAATTTTCGTTCAGGGCGATTCTTTCTCATATCACTATATTTATTGCGTGAAGAATCGGCATAAGCTGTTATTAAATGATACGTTTCTGGCTGAGTGAAATTCATAATACCACTTTTATTATTCATTTTTTTGTAGGGCCAAAACGCCCAAGAAATCTCATTCTTGTCTAACAGCGTTCTGAAATCCATAATCCACTCGTCTTTGTTTTCTCCAGTTTCTCCAATATAGATGGGAACGTTATGTTTTTTACTAAAATCAACATAAAACTGAACGGCACTTTGTTCTACAGGAAACCAATATTTATGGAATTCATAGACTATATTTGGAATGCTCATATCAGTAAATATGCTAAAATCACCACTCCATTCAGCGCCATTTAGGAAAATCATGTGATCTGGATCTACTTTTCGAATTTCTTCAACGGTTCGTTTGTACAATGAAAAGAGCTCTGGTTTTAATACATCATAATCTGCTTTAAAATAATGGGCAATTGGCTCATTCAATAAATCATAGCCCAAAACAATTGGTTCATCTTTATATCGTTTTGCAATTTCAACCCAAATTCGAACCATTTCATCTTTTGATATATCACTCTGAAATAAGTATGGATATCCTTCGCTATCATCAATGTTATCACCTGTTTGTCCACCCGGAGCACAGTGCATATCAAAAAGAACATAAATATCTGCTTCTTTACTCCATTTTATGATTCGATCGAAGTATTTAAAACCTTGATTTCTATCACCCATATATTCGTCTTGAGTGAATAATCTATAATGAAATGGAAGTCGTATATGATTGGCGCCTATACGTTTAAGATAAAAGATATCTTCTCTTGTTATATAATTATCCAAATATTCGTCCCAAAACTTTTTCAAACTATCGGGGCCAACCATTTGGTAAATCAACTGATTGATTCTCGTTGGAGCATTCGCATTACCCGTTTTAAACATATACCCTTCTGGCACAAGCCAATTTCCAATATTTGTGCCTTTTAGAATAATTGGCTTACCGTTTGGTTCAATAATTTGTGAACCCGAAGTGTAAACGAATTTATTCTTGTTGCTAGTTTTTAATGTTTCATTACAGGAGTTTAACACCAACAAGAGCGTGATAAAACAGCTTAAAGAAAAAACTTTTTTCATAGGTAAACCTTTTTTTCAATGAGTTTTTAAAGATGATCAAATAAATCCATCTAGTTTTCAATAAGTAGAAGAAGGAATTAGGATTCATGGATTTCGTACACTTTATGCATTTTATAGATAATCAAACACCATAAAATGAAACAAATACTGCTTAAAAAGTATGAATCATCCGTCTTTATCGTTTTTTAAAAACACCTTTCAAGTATAATTTCTACCAATTTATATTAACCAACGAATGCATTAAATATAAGATAATTAACGAGTTTAGAATCTGAAATAGCCGTTCCTTTGTATTTTGCTTATCAATTTAAAACAAGTTTACCACCCATAAATATAAAGGCATTCCTATTGTGATATTAAATGGAAATGTTACGCCAAGTGCCATAGGTAAATACAAACCAGGATCTGCTTTAGGAGCTGCTATTCTCATAGCAGCAGGAACAGCAATGTAAGAAGCACTAGCAGCTAAAACGGAAAGGATGAATCGATCGGATATTTCAGTCATGAAAAATCCACTTAAGATGGCTACAATAGTCCCGTTTACGGCCGGAAAGAGAATTCCCATCATGAATGCAAACTTTCCATAACGGCGAAACGCTGCAAAACGTCGCGCTGTTAACATTCCCATTTCTAGTAAGAAAATGGCCAAAAATCCCTTAAAAATATCGTTTGTAAAAGGTAGAATTCCTTCTGCTTGTTTAGAATCAGCAATGAATCCAATAACTAAACTTCCTAAAATCATTAATACAGATCCATTCGTAAAAGAGTGTTTTATGATATCACTCATTTTGCCTTCGTTATCGTTTTCTTTATCAAATTTTTTGATAAGAATTACACCAACTATTATCGCTGGTGATTCCATAAGCGCCATTACTGCAACCATGTGACCATGAAATTGCATTTCTAGTATCTCAAGAAAAGTCACAGCTGCAACAAAAGTAACCGCACTAACTGATCCGTAGGCTGCTGCCACAGCACCGGCATCGCTTGGACTCATTCTTTTTTTGAGAATGAAAAACGAATACAGTGGTATTACTGAAGCAAGTACAACTCCAGATAATAAAATGAGTAAAATTTCGACCGTAATCGTACTGTGTGCTAATTCTTGGCCACCTTTAAAACCTATCGCAAATAATAAATAAAGAGAGATGAATTTTACGATTGAGGATGGGATTTTTAAGTCACTTCCAATAGTAGTTGCTAAAATTCCAAGAATAAAATACAATAATGTAGGATTGGTAAGATTTGACAACAACAGACTTAAGTCCACATTTCTCCTTGGTTGGTTTTTTAAAAATCTTCAGTCATTTGAAGATTGATTCTAAAGCTTCAGCTTATTTAGCAAATTTAAACTACTGTTTCTTTAAAATGAAACTGAAATTATTTTATCAAGCTATATAAAAACGTTTATTTTCAAAAAATTAAGCGCTATTCGAATTGAGTGGAGAGAACAAAGAACTCTTCTTAATGTTAATTCTCTTAAGCAAACACAATTTCGTATTTTCAGATTTCTACTTACTGAATGATTACACAAGTTTTAAAAATCATAATGGCTATGAATAAACATATTACAGTCCTCTTTTTAAGTTTCATTATTTCGATATCCACAGTTATGGGGCAGGATTTATATGTTTTACAACGAAAATCTTTATACAAAATGCCATCTTGGGTTAATTCAAGTACTGAAATTCAGATGAAAAAGACTCCACTTTTAAAAGGAGAGGCAATGCAACTAATAAGAGTTCAGTTATCAAACGGTATTAGCGTTCAAGATGCAATCGAACATTTTTCGAATAATGAAAACGTTTTTTGGGCTGAAGAAGTTATTGAATACCAAACTTTTGCCAATCCTGATGAAATCTTAGCAACAACAAATGATCCCGATAGAAATAGTTTACAGCCGTGGTTAGAAACTGTAAATGCCTATTCTGCCTGGGATATTGGCACTGGTTCATCGGATGTTGTGATTGCTATAATCGATACAGGCTCAGACCAAAATCATGATGATTTAAAAACAAATGTCTGGACTAATCAAGATGAGATAGCTGGAAACGGAATCGATGATGATAATAATGGGTTCATTGACGATGTAAACGGTTGGGATTTTTACGAGAAAAACGGAAATTCAAACCCTAAAGGTTCATCAAATAATCACGGAACACACGTAGCAGGTTTAGCTTCGGCTGTTACAAATAATGCAAAAGGAATTGCTGCTTTAAGTTACAACACACGTTTTATGCCGATTAAAATCTCTGATAATAATGGCAAAAATCTATCTTATGGTGTTGAGTCGATTATTTATGCGGTGGATAATGGAGCGAAAGTAATCAATTGTAGTTGGGGAAGTACGCGATTCAGTAAAGCACTTGAAGCTGCCGTAAATTATGCTTGGGATAATGGCGTAATCCTAACAGCAGCAGCAGGAAATGATGGAACAGGATCGACTTATTATCCAGCTGGTTATCCAAATGTAATTGCAGTTGGCTCCGTTAGTTTTAGAAACTTAGTAAAATCACCTTATTCCAATTATGGAGGCTTCGTTGATGTTGTTGCTCCGGGTGGTGAACCAACAGAAGGCATATATAGCACCTTGATTAATAATTCGTATGGTGCTTCTTTTGGAACTTCTATGGCAAGTCCGATTGTTGCTTCTTTGGCTGGCTTAATTCGATCCGTTCGAAGTAATTGGGACGTTTCTACTGTTCGTACTCAACTGGAAACTGGCGCTCAGAGTGTTGCAAATGCTAACGCTTCCCTTCCCTATTTCTTAGGTTCAGGGATCATAAAAGCGGACGCTTCACTGTCGGAAACACTCCGGCCTTTGGCAAAATTACAAACCTATCATTTCGGGGATCCCAATAATGTCAGTACTGTATTTAATCGTGGTCAAGATTTTAGTTTGTATTTGAATTTCCTTAATCTAGGAATTAATCAAAACGCGATAAAAGTAAGTGTATCTTCTTTAAATGATTATTTCCAAATTATATCAGGTAATGATCAAACTTATTCAGCATCACATAATGGAACATTTTCTGCCAATCCAATTCAGTTACGTGTTAGAGACGATGTTTCAGTAAACTCTATTGGTATCATTCGTGTAGAATTAACTTATGCTGACAATTCTAAAAGCAACGAAACGGTTCAAATTAATTTAGTTCCAGATTTAATTACACACACATTAAACTCCATAGAGTTAAGCGTAAACGGCACTGGAAGAATTGGAATGTTGAATTATCCTTCAACATCTCAAGGAAGCGGATTTATTGTAAAACAAGCTGGAACAACGCAATCTGCAATGATGAATATTCCTCTCTTACGTGAAGGTGGGCTCATTTTTGGTGAAAGTGAAACCAGAATTTCTAGCGCCGTTCGTGGTGCGGGTAGTAACATAAATGACGAATTCTATCTGATTGATTATTTCGAATCTGAATATGATGCGGCAAAAGGTGTAGAAAAAGGGAAAGCAGTATTCACCGATTTAAACGCCGGAATTGAAAGTGTTCGTTTTGATATTGTAACTACACTCGAAACATTTGCACAAGCTGATGAAAAAGATGCGAATT
>Ga0102814_10002573_pt1 | contig 12232 bp, 10 predicted proteins | sample ColrivemetaGS741_FD_79112 | JGI IMG/M metagenome (GOLD analysis project Ga0102814, IMG submission 79112) | Estuarine microbial communities from the Columbia River estuary - Flood tide ETM metaG S.741 | ecosystem: Environmental > Aquatic > Marine > Intertidal zone > Estuary | place: USA... | reverse complement strand
TCGTTCCTACGGAACTTCTAGGATCTTGGATTCTATTTTTTTTCTACCGATATTTAATCCCTACGGGATAAAAATCGCGAATACTAGCGGCAAAAAAATGCTCCATCGGAGCTAAACATCGGTAGAAAATAATTAGCTATTGAAAAAAAATCCCCTAGGGATGATACAGAAAAATAAGAATCCAAATTCCGTAAAATAGAGTCAAAAGTCTCTCTTATTTTAGAGGTTTTGGGTCTAAATTAGATTCTTCGATATCACCCCACATTCTCCCCCAATCATTCAAAATGGGGTAAATAACCCGCTCATAAACGTTAAAAACAAAAATTTACGGGAATTTCTACCACTTTTCAACTGTCTGTAAATCAATTAAATAACATCGATTGTGGATATAATATGCAAAAAAGTGGGAGATAGTGGGAGAAAGTGGGAGAATTGATTCTATTTTTACACCATCAAAAAACAACAAGCCATTGTCTAAGCCGCTTTACATAGGAGAATTCGAAGCCAAATTGGATGATAAGGGGCGTGTGGTTTTGCCAGCAGGTTTAAAAAAGCAATTGCCTAAGGAGGCAATTACCAAAATGGTGGTTAATCGCGGTTTTGAAAAATGCCTTACTCTGTATACCCGAAAAGATTGGGATGACGAACTAAACGGTTTGGCTGGCTTAAATCATTTTAACAAAAAACACCGATTATTTATTCGTCAGTTTAGTAATGGTGCAACCGAAATAGGGTTAGACAATGCTTCGCGTATGCTATTGCCAAAGAAATTATGTGAGTATGCAGAGATTCAAAACGAAGCAATTTTTTATGCTTATGGCAATAGGATAGAAATCTGGAGCAAACATCTGTATGAAGAAATGATGAATGTAGATGCAGATGATTTCGCTGATTTAGCTGAGGATGTAATGGGCAATTTACCGAAGGGAGGGGATGATGAGTAACTACCACATACCCGTTATGTTGCAAGAGTGTATTGATGGCTTAAATATTAATCCGTCTGGTACTTATGTAGATGTTACCTATGGTGGCGGAGGGCATTCTCGTGCTATACTGAATAAGCTAGGTGAAAAAGGAACGCTATTGGTTTTCGATCAAGATGCTGATGCGGTTAAAAATAGAATAGATGACAAACGCTTGCATTTCTGCGAAGCAAATTTTAGATACTTAGAAAACTTCTGTTCTTACTACGGAATTGATTCTGTGGATGGAATTCTGGCTGACTTAGGTGTTAGCTCTCATCATTTGGATGCAGAAGAACGTGGTTTTTCTTTCCGCTTTAAAGGTTCGGATTTGGACATGCGTATGAACTCTGAAATGGCACTTTCTGCCAAAGAAGTGCTAAATACTTACGAGCAGCCCAAATTGGCTAAAGTATTTAGAAGCTATGGCGAGTTAGATAAAGCGTCGCCAATGGCAAATGCTATTTGTAGCTTTAGAAAAAACAGACCTTTAGAAACTTCGGACGATTTGGAGTTGGCGTTGGAGAAATTTTTAAAACCAAATACCCGTAACAAGCAATTAGCTCAAGTATATCAGGCGGTTCGTATAGAGGTAAATCAAGAAATGACAACCTTGGAAAGAATGCTGGAGCAAACAGTTAGGTTGCTAAAGCCAGGAGGACGGTTGGTGGTAATGTCTTACCACTCGCTAGAAGATAGGTTGGTTAAAAATTTAATAAATACAGGAAATGTGCAAGGTGATAAAAATGCCGATCAATTTGGTAATCTACCTACCGTATTTAAGGCCATAACTAAAAAACCAGTTATTGCCACAAGTGAAGAATTAGCTGTAAATCCTAGAGCTAGAAGTGCAAAACTCCGAATAGCAGAAAAATTGTAATGGCTAAAGAGAAGAAAGTGAAAGCAAATCTAGAGCCTACGTTGTCGCAAGATTGGCTCTATTTTCTTGCCTTCTTGTTTGGTTTAGCTATGCTGTATATCTACCTCACGCATCGTATAGACAATATCGTTCGTGATATCGAAAAAACAAAGAAAAATTTGGTTGAGTTACGTGCTGAAAACATCACCCTGAAATCGGAAATAATGAATAATCGCTCTCGCGAAAATCTAGAAAGAAGATTAGAGAGTAGAGGCGTAAAAGAGCCAAATAGAGCAGCTTATCTAATTAAAAAGAAAAATGACTAACGTAAAAAGAAGCATAATGTGGCGAGTAGCCATTTGTATGGCACTTATAGTAGTTTTTGCTCTATGGGTTAGCTTTCAAATGTTTCGTATTCAGCTAATTGAAGGAGATAAATGGCTTAGTCAGTCGGATAGTTTAACGATTATACGCCAAGATATTAGCCCGGCTCGGGGAAATATTTTTTCTGATGATGGTAGCTTGCTAGCTACATCAATGCCTATTTACGAAGTGCGTTGGGATGCTTCGGTTGCCAATCAAGATTCGTTTAATGCTTATTTAGATGCGTTGGCTATAGAAATGTCGGAAATGTTTCCGGATAATACGGCCTCTTACTATCGTAAATCATTTAGAAAAGCCAGATTAGAAAAAAATCGCTACTTGCTAATTCGTAGAAATGTGAATTATCACCAGCAAAAAGAAATGCGTAGCTGGCCCATTTTTAAATATGGTAGATACAAAGGGGGCTTTTTAGCAGAATTAACAACTAGAAGAGTTCGACCTGCTGGTCAACTTGCCTTTAGAACCATTGGTTATCAATCTAAAGATAATTTAGGTGTTGGTTTAGAACGTAGTTATAATGACGATTTAGGCGGATTGAAAGGTCAGCGTTTAGCACAACGAATTTCGGGCGGATATAAGCCCATAAACGACGACAATTTAATTGAGCCGACAAACGGTAGAGATATACATACCACTTTAAACATAGATTTTCAGGAAATAGCTCAACGTTCGCTTTCTGCTGCTTTGGATTTGCACAATGCCAACCACGGATGCGTGGTAGTAATGGAAGTAAAAACAGGCAAAATAAAAGCGATTTCTAACCTAAAAAATAATGGGGAAGGCAAGTTGGTGGAGCAATATAATTATGCCATAGGCGAAAGCTACGAGCCAGGTAGTGTTTGGAAAGTTTTTTCGGCAATGGCGGTAATGGAAGATAACCTTATTCAGCCCAATGATACAATGGATGTGCATAACGGTTTTCGGGATTATTACGGCAAGCCAATGCGAGATTCAGACGAGGGAAGATATAAGAAAATGACTTTTGTAGATGCTTTTGCTCGCTCTAGTAATGTGGCATTTTCTTCGGTAGTTTTTGATAATTATGCCAAAAGCCCAAGTAAATACATTGGTCACCTTAAAAAATTAGGGCTAGATAAACGTACGGGTATTGAGATTTTAGGCGAGCCAGAACCAAAATTAAATCATCCAGAATCTGCTTCTTGGTCTAGATTAACCTTGCCTTGGTTGGGCATTGGCTACGAAAATCAGCATACCCCGCTGCAATTGCTTGTGGCTTACAATGGCGTAATTAACGATGGCAAGATGTTGCGGCCACAAATAGTAGAGAAAGTAACAGATGCGGGTATTGTAATTAGAAATATAGATGAAGAGAACGATCCAATACAGGTGTGTTCTAAAGAAACTTCAGATAAAATAAAGAAACTAACCGCAGCGGTGGTTCATCACGGATCGGGGTCTAATATAAAATCGAGCATAGTAGAGTTAGCGGGTAAAACAGGTACGGCACAAATTGCTTCTTCTTCTGGCTACCAAACCACCAAAATGTATAATGCCAGCTTCGTTGGGCATTTTCCTGCAGAGAATCCAGTGTATTCTGTTTTTGTAATGGTAAATAAACCAAGCAATGGTCAGTTTTATGCATCATCTGTAGCAGCTCCAATATTTAAAGAAATAGCTGAAAAAATTTATACCATTAGTGTAAAGCAAGATGTAAATCCTTCAGAAAAGCGTCAAATGCCAACCTATACCAGTGGGTATTATTCAGATTTTAAAACATTGAACACTGCACTAGGCGTAAGTGTAAAAGGAGAAGTTACCGCGGATTTGGTGCAGATTAATGCAACAAACGGAACTACCAAGCCAATAAGTAAGGGAGGGAATAAAGTGCCGAATGCCATGGGTTTGGGAGCTAAAGATGCTTTGTATTTATTAGAGCAAAAAGGCTTAAAAGTTAGAATGACAGGCTACGGAAGAGTGGTAGAGCAGAGTCCAAAACCAGGTACTTCGTTAAGCGGTACATCTATAATTTATATCAGATTAAATTGAAAACGCTAGCCGAAATATTGCCAAGTATTGAGCCGCTACAAATTGTTGGAGAGCAAAATGTAACAGTTGCAGGGCTTACCTTAGATTCGCGAGAAGCAGAAGTAAACTTCCTTTTTGCGGCAATTAAAGGTGTTTCTTCTGATGGGCATAGTTTTATTGGAACCGCTGTAAATCGAGGGGCTTCGGTAATTTTATGCGAATCCTTGCCAGAAGTATTGCAAAATGCTTGTTATGTGCAAGTAGCTAGTGCTGCTGATGCTCTCGGCAAATTAGCTTCAGCGTTTTACGATTTTCCTTCAACCAAATTAAAACTAGTAGGTGTAACCGGCACAAATGGTAAAACATCTGTGGCAACGCTATTGTATCAAGCATTTACAAATTTGGGTCATGCTTGTGGTTTACTTTCTACCATAAAATATTCCATAAAAGGAGTTGATACTATTTCTACGCATACTACACCAAATAGCGTAAGAATTAATCAGCTATTGGCTGAAATGGTGAGCCAAGATTGCGAGTATGCCTTTATGGAGGTGAGTTCGCACGCATTGCATCAAAACAGAACTTCGGGTCTTGATTTTGATGGTACGGTATTTACCAATATTACACACGATCATCTTGATTATCACCACACCTTTAAAGAATACCTATACACTAAAAAACTGCTTTTTGATGGGTTGAAGTCGGATGCATTTGCCTTAGTGAATAAAGACGATAAAAATGGCCAAGTAATGGTGCAAAATACCAAAGCTACTCGCTATACCTATAGCTTAAAATCTATGAGTGATTTTAAAGCTAGAATTTTAGAAAGCGACTTTGAAGGCATGTTGCTAGAAATTAGCAAAACTGAAGTGTGGTTGCGATTAGTGGGAGAGTTTAACGCTTGTAACATTCTAGCTGTTTATGGTGTAGCCTTTTTATTGGGTAAGGATCATTTGCAAATAATTACGGCCTTAAGTGCTATAAATAGTGTAGATGGTAGGTTTCAAAACATTAAAGAAAACGGTGTAACTGCCATTGTAGATTACGCACATACGCCAGATGCATTGCAAAATGTGTTGGATACCATAAATGCTATACGCACTAAAAACGAACAACTAATAACGGTAATAGGTTGTGGCGGCGATAGAGATACTGCCAAACGACCAATTATGGCCAAAATTGCTTGCGAGTTTTCAGATCGTGTTATTCTAACTTCTGATAATCCTCGCAGCGAAGAGCCAGATGCCATTATCGAAGAAATGATGGGTGGCGTTCTCCCAATTCACTACAAAAAAGTACTCAAAATATCCAATCGCGAAGAGGCTATTAAAACTGCAATTGCTCTTAGCCAAACAGGAGATGTAATTCTGGTAGCTGGCAAAGGCCACGAAACCTACCAAGAAATAAAAGGCGTAAAACACCCTTTTGACGATCGCGAAATTTTAACCACTAACCTTAAACGAATAAACAATTAATGCTATACCATTTATTCAAACACCTAGATGTTGCCTACGACTTGCCCGGAGCTGGAGTATTTCAATACATCTCTTTCCGTGCCTCTATGGCTGTTATTCTTTCCTTAGTAATTTCCTTACTTTTCGGTAAGCGATTAATCGATATGCTTCGCGATAGACAAGCGGCAGAAACGATTAGAACGCTCGGATTAGCAGGCGAAGAAGCGAAAAAAGGAACGCCAACTATGGGTGGTTTAATTATTCTAGCAGCTATTTTATTGCCAACTCTTCTTTTCGCAAGACTAGATAATGTTTATGTAATTCTTATGCTAGGCAGCACCGTGTGGTTGGGTTTAATTGGCTTTTTAGATGATTATATTAAGGTATACAAGAAAGACAAGCGAGGTTTAGCAGGAAGGTTTAAGGTAATTGGCCAAGTAGGGCTTGGTGTAATTGTAGCTTTAGTACTCCATTTTAACGATAATGTAGTTGTACGCGAGCAGTTTAAAATTGCCAATATAGCAGATGCACCAGAAGGTGTTGAGGTTTCTACAATAAACGGGCAGCTAATGTATTTTAAAGATATAAAAAGTACCACAACTACGCTGCCTTTCTTAAAAACACACGAAGTTGATTATTCTAAATTACTTTTTTGGATGGATGACGAAGATGCTAATAAATGGGCTTGGTTAGTGTTTATGCTCGTTGCCATTTTTGTTATCACAGCGGTGTCCAATGGAGCTAATTTAACCGATGGTATAGATGGCCTTGCGGCTGGAAGTTCCGCAATAATAGGAACCACGTTGGCTGTTTTAGCCTTTGTAAGTGGTAACCTTATTTTCTCAGATTACCTCAATATTATGTTCATTCCCAACCAAGGTGAGCTGGTAATTTTTGCGGCTGCCTTTACTGGAGCCTGCATTGGGTTTTTATGGTACAATAATTTTCCTGCTCAAGTATTTATGGGAGATACAGGCAGTTTAGCCTTAGGCGGAATTATAGCCGTTTTAGCTCTTATGATTCGTAAAGAATTGGTTTTACCTGTACTATGTGGAATTTTCTTGGTAGAGAATTTAAGTGTGGTAATGCAGGTAAGCTACTTTAAATACACTAAAAAGAAGTTTGGTGAAGGCCGACGTATTTTCAAAATGTCTCCGCTTCATCACCATTATCAAAAACTAGGATATGCCGAGCCCAAAATTGTAACGCGGTTTTGGATTGTAGGGATAATTCTAGCCATTTTAACCATAGTAACCTTTAAACTAAGATAAGTTTAGTGAAAGAACTTATATCCATATTAGGTGCAGGAGAAAGCGGAGTGGGTAGTGCTATTCTTGCTCAAAAGCAAGGCTTTGATGTTTGGGTTTCCGATTTTGGAACTATAAAACAAACGTACAAAGATGAGCTGGCAGAATATGGCATTGCATACGAGGAAAATGGGCATAACGAAGAGAAGATCCTAAGCTCATCTCAAATTATTAAAAGCCCTGGTATTGCAGAAACTATCCCCGTTCTAGTAAAAGCGGCTAATAAAAGCATTCCCATAATAGGCGAAATAGAATTTGCTGCTAACTATACTACTGCAGTTTTAATAGGCATAACGGGTACCAACGGAAAAACGACAACAACACTTCTAACCCATCATATACTGCAAAGAGCTGGTTTAAATGTTGGCCTTGCGGGAAATGTGGGATTCAGTTTTGCGAAACAAGTAGCTTTAGAAAACCACGATTATTATGTCTTGGAAATTAGCAGCTACCAATTAGACGGAATGAATTCTGTGGTTTTAGACTACGGCGTTTTATTAAACATAACACCCGATCATTTGGATAGATATGGTTCCATAGAGAACTACATAGAATCTAAATTTAGAATAAATAAGAATCAAGGTGCAGAACAAAAATTTATTTACTGTGCTGATGATGAGACCATAACAAACTATTTAAGAACACACCAAACCGCTGCTCAGCTAATTCCATTTACGTTGGAAAATACTCCTATGGAAAATGGTGCGTGGCTAAAAAACAACGAAATACAAATGCAATTAACGGAACCAAAAACTCAATTTAACATGTCTGTAAACCAATTAACAATTGCTGGAAAGCACAACACGTACAACACTATGGCGGCTGCTATTATTGCCAACTCTCTTTTAATTAGAAAAGAGGTAATAAGAGAAAGTCTAAGTGATTTTAAAAATGTAGAACACCGTTTAGAGTACGTTTCTAAAGTAAAGGGAATAAACTTTATTAACGATAGTAAGGCTACAAATGTAAACGCTGCTTGGTACGCACTAGAAAGTGTAGATGCACCAATAATTTGGATTGCAGGCGGAGTAGATAAAGGAAATGATTACGAAGCACTCAAACCGTTAATAAAGGATAAAGTGCGTATGATTATTTGTTTGGGTGTAAATAACATTAAATTACATCAGGCATTTCAAAAAGATGTAGATATGATGATAAACGCAAGCAGTGCCAAAGAAGCGGTTGATATTGCTTATAGCTTTGGAAACAATGGCGAAACCGTTCTTCTGTCGCCAGCATGTGCAAGTTTTGATTTATTTGAAAATTACCAAGATAGAGGAAACCAGTTTAAAAGAGCAGTTCGTTCGCTGTGAAAGAAACGCTGAACAAATATCTTAAGGGTGATCCTGTAATTTGGTTGATTGTTTTTGTACTCTCAATATATGGTGTATTAGCCGTTTATTCGTCTACCGGTACCTTGGCGTACTGGGAAAGAGATGGTAATACGGAGTATTATCTTATAAAACACGTTGCTTTATTGCTTTTTGGTTTGTTCGCTATGTGGCTTACGCATCAAATAAATATTCAATATTTCTCTCGCATAAGTCAGATATTAATTTGGGTTTCGGTGCCGCTACTGCTATATACGTTGGCATTTGGGGTAGAAATAAATGATGCCAGAAGATGGTTTGCTATTGGTGGGCTTACCGTACAAAGCTCAGATGTTGCTAAGCTTGCATTAATAAGCTATATCGCCAGGTTTCTCTCTAAACAACAAGGCGATATACACGATTTTAAGAAGACGTTATTACCCATTTTGGGTATCATAATGCTTATTTGCATGTTAATATTTCCAGAAGATTTTTCAACTTCTGCCGTGTTGTTTATGACCAGTATGATGCTGCTTTTTATTGGAAGAATTCCGATGAAACAGTTTGGAGCTTTGGTGGGTATAGGTGTTCTAGTTTTTGGATCGGCTATTGTTATTGTATGGAATAGCGACGTGCAGTTTGGAAGGATTGCCACAATGAAAAGTAGGGTAGAGGCGTTTATGGATGGAAGCGATGATGGCGGAACATATCAAAGCAGACAAGCTAAAATAGCCGTTGCTAGAGGTGGTTTTACAGGCGAAGGGCCTGGTAACAGTCGTCAGAAAAACTTTTTACCCTCGCCATTTGCCGATTTTATATATGCCATTATTATAGAAGAATACGGCTCTATTTTTGGCGGACTTGCCCTAATTGTGCTTTATCTTCTGCTGTTGTATCGTTGTTTTAGAATTGTATTAAAAACCCAAAATTCATTAGCCGCACTTATGGCCATTGGGTTAGGGTTTAGTTTAGTAACACAAGCTTTTATAAATATGGGCGTAGCCGTTAATGTATTACCTGTTACAGGACTGGCCCTGCCGATTGTAAGCAGAGGTGGGACATCTATATTATTTACAAGTATTGCGTTCGGAATAATAATAAGTGCAAGTAGAACCATTTATCCAGAAAGAGAAGATGAAGCAACAGTATAGAGTATTAATATCAGGTGGAGGAACTGGAGGACATATTTTTCCTGCTATTGCCATTGCAAACGAAATTAAAAACCGTTTTCCAAACAGTGAGATAGAATTTGTTGGAGCTCAGGGCCGCATGGAAATGGACAAGGTGCCTGCAGCGGGGTATAAAATACACGGGTTATGGATTAGCGGTTTGCAACGCTCGTTAACTATTAAAAATTTAAGTCTACCATTTAAGGTTATATCTAGTCTTAGAAAATCGTTTAGAATTATTAGAAAGTTTAAGCCTGACTTTACAGTTGGTGTTGGAGGTTATGCTAGTGGCCCGCTTAACTACGTGGCTGGTAAAATGGGCATTCCAATATTCTTGCAAGAGCAAAATTCATTTCCGGGCGTAACTAATAAATTATTAAAGAACAGTGCTACTAAGATTTGTGTAGCCTATGATGGTATGGAACGATTTTTTCCAAAGGAAAAAATCGTAATTACAGGAAATCCTATCCGGCAAGATGTTTTAAAAGCAACGCTTTCAGCAGAGCAAGCACGAGAACGATTTTCTTTAGACCCTCATAAAAAAACAATTTTAGTGGTTGGTGGAAGTTTAGGTGCTCGCACTATAAACGATGCAATTGCGGAAAATTTAGAGTTGTTTGAGACTGAAAATATACAATTGCTATGGCAAACGGGTAAAAATTATAATGCTGAATTTGGTTCATTCCCTTGGGGTACACGAACTGAATTTATTCAATCTATGGATTTGGCATATAAAGCAGCTGATTTGGTAATCAGTAGGGCAGGGGCAATGTCTGTTTCAGAGCTTTCCGCTTTAGGTAAAGCTACCATTTTTGTTCCTTCTCCGTTTGTAGCAGAAGATCATCAAACTAAAAATGCAATGAGCTTAGTAACTAAAGAGGCCGCACTTATCTGTAAAGATAATCAAGCAAAAGCGAGTCTTGGTAAAATGGCCGTTGACTTGTTAAATGACGCGGAGAAACTTTCTAAGCTTGAAGCTAAGATAAAAACATTGGGCTTGCCAAATGCAGCCGAACATATTGTAAACGAAATAGTTAAAAGCCTTGGATAAGCAATATTCACATATCTATTTTATAGGAATAGGCGGCATTGGTATGAGTGCCTTAGCTCGCTATTTCAATCAGCAAAACTTAGTAGTTTGCGGGTACGATAAAACGCCATCTGCACTTACTGACACGTTAATTAGCGAAGGAATTGCAATTACGTTTACAGATCATATGGACGAAGTTCCAAACGAATTCGTAGGTAATAAACAAAATGTTTTAGTGGTTTATACACCTGCCATTCCCCAGGGTAATCAGTTGTTTAATTACTTTGCAGCTAATAAATATGATATAAAAAAGCGTGCTGCGGTTTTAGGAATAATTACCAGTCAAACAACCAATTTAAGTGTTGCCGGTACGCATGGTAAAACCACAACAAGCAGTTTGGTGGCAACAATTTTTAAGTATTCTAGTAAACAATTTTCAGCGTTTCTTGGAGGTATTAGCACTAATTTAGCAAGCAACTACTACTATCAATCTGGCAGAAGTGAGCATTACAGTGTAACTGAAGCGGATGAATTTGACAGGTCGTTTTTGCAACTAAAGCCTGATTTTACTATTGTTACCAGCACAGATGCAGATCATTTAGATATTTACGGAGTAAAAGATGATTTGGAGAAATCCTATGTTGATTTTGCGTCTTTAGTGGCTGAAAAAGAGAATGTTTTTGCAGCTTATGGAAAAACTAAAAATATTAAAGGAAAAAGTTATTCTGGTTCCGATACTAAAGCAGACTATTATGCGGTAGTTACTTCACGCAGCGGAAAGGGCTCTAATTTTTCTATACAAAACAATGTAGGAGAAGATTCAATTGAAGATTTGTACCTAAATATTCCGGGTTTACATAATTTAGAAAATGCAGTAGGAGCGGCCCTTATGTCGCACAAAGCGGGCGTGTCTATTGCAGAAATACGACAAGGGTTAGCAGAATTTGCAGGCATAAAACGAAGGTTTGAATACATAGTAGATAAACCAAATTGTGTGGTTATAGATGATTATGCTCATCACCCAAGTGAGTTAAATGCGATTATTAATTCTGTTAAAGATCTGTATCCTTCAAAGAAAATAACCGCTATTTTTCAACCTCACTTATTTACACGTACTCGTGATTTTTTAGACGATTTTGCAAAAGAACTTTCAGCTGTAGATCAATTATTCTTAATGCCTATTTATCCTGCAAGAGAATTGCCTTTGCCGGGCGTTACGTCGTTTTCGATTTTAGAAAAGATTACATTGAAAAATGCTAAATGCATTGAAAAAGAAGATGTTATGGCGGAATTAAAGAAGGCTGAAGTAGAGGTGTTGTTGATTTTAGGAGCCGGAGATATTGATAGATTGGTAAATCCTATAAAGGAATTATATGACTGAAAAGTTAAAACCATATCTTAGAAAGTCATTATTGGTAGGATCAATAGTGTTGCTACTTATTTTGCTTTTTGTGCTAAAAGCTAAACACCAACGTCAGATTTGTGAGGTGTTAACTATAACTATAAATGCACCTATAGAGCGTCAATTAATTTCGGAGACCATAATTAAGCGTAATTTAAATAAATGGTATAGCAACGGTTTGTTGGGAGATGAGTATGGCGATATAAATTTGGCAGATTTGGAGGAAAAGCTAGAATCGCTTCCCGCAGTAAAAAATGCCGAAGTTAGTTTTGATTTGAAAGGAGAACTACTGTTAAATATAGATTCTCGTATACCCGTTGTGCGAATAATGAAGGTAGGAGAAGCTTCTTATTATCTCGACGATGCGTT